>Ga0182739_1002426_pt1 | contig 17477 bp, 12 predicted proteins | sample eDN5th30CBELigBY_FD_128873 | JGI IMG/M metagenome (GOLD analysis project Ga0182739, IMG submission 128873) | Enriched backyard soil microbial communities from Emeryville, California, USA - eDNA 5th pass 30_C BE-Lig BY (version 2) (version 2) | ecosystem: Environmental > Terrestrial > Soil >... | reverse complement strand
GAAATATTAAAGAAAAAAGGAATAACCTCCATTGTAGTGCTCGCTCATATCTCGGCTAAATCTGGTAAGACAGGAGAAAACCCTCATGAAGATTTAGCGAAGATGGCTCCACAAATGGATGATGAAGTCGATGTAATATTCGGCGGTCATAATCATGCATATGCAAATACAACCGTAGACAATAAACTAATCGTTCAAGCTTACTCTTATGGAAAAGCTTTTTCAGAAGTAAGACTCACCATTAACCGTCACACGAAAAAGATTATTCACAAAGAAGCAACGATTATCCCCACTGTTCATCGTACAATCAAACCTGATCAAGAAACACTCACACTTTTAAAAAAATATAAAAAACGTATAGCCCCTTATATGAATAAAATAATAAGTAAAGCACCAAAAGAAATAACGAGGAAACAAAAAAGCAACGGTGAATCTCCTTTGGCCAAAATAATCGCAGAATCTGGGCGTAACATATTGGGGGCCGATATTGCTTTTTATCACCACGGCGGAATTCGAGCAAGCTTAAACGAAGGAACCATTACGAAAGAGGACCTTTATACGGCCTTACCTTTTCATCATCGCTTTGTGAAGATTACCTTAACTGGAAAACAAATAAAAACAGCTTTAGAACAACAGTGGACTAAAGATGAGGAGAATAGATTGCAGGCTGTAGGATTAACTTATACTTGGGATAATGCCGCCCCTATCGGCAGCCGTATTATCACATTAAAAGACATTTATGGTAAGGAAATTCAATCTAAAAAGGCATATACGATTGCTATTAGCAATTATCTCGCTTCAGGTGGAGATGGCTTCACCGCCTTTACAAAAGGAAAACTAGTCGAAGATGGCCCATTAGCTGTAGATGCACTTGCGAGTTATTTACAACAGAGATACCCTGCTGAAGTAGCCAAATACTAAAAATGGTTCATAAATTAGCACTGATTCCCAAAGAACCTATAAGTTAGAGCAAGCACCTCTCAAGGTACCCGCTCTAACTTCTTTTCATTTCAGTAATAACTTACCCACAAAATTACACACAAATTATCCACAATTCATTATGTCACTGTGACTCATCATCTTTTTTCCATGGCGGGTCAGCGTATTGATGAAAGGCCTGGTTCAATTTATATATCCCCCATGGAATGAGCGAAGATAATATAGCGAGTATAAAAGTGGGAACTCGCTCCTCTATCCAGTGCAACATGATTGTTCAACTCCTCTCTATTTCACCATTTTAATGGACGCTCCAATTTGCCTTACGTCAACCCTTACTTGAACGTCAACCACACTTTTTGAAAAATAATTCTCCCCCTTATCCCATTCTTTATTTACTTGTTGCCACGTCTTATAATGTTCTTGCTTTAAATAAGCTCCTAATTCAAAGACATCAGCCTTGTACTTTTTTTGGATCTTATCAATAACACGATTAGTGATACGTTCTATTTCCTTAGCGGTTTTTTCTTCGATTTCAGATAATACCGATCGATTTTCTAAAGCTAAATCCCCGTACAATTCCCCCACATTGCCGTCTACATTAATTTTCACCGTAAATTTAATTTGATTTTTGTCCGAAACATCAGCCTCGATTTTACTTTCAGCACCTTTAATTTCAAAAGCAACAAGTTGGCCATTGATCAAAAATTCAGGTACGGCACTCTTAACCTTTCCTGTAATAAAATTAAGTCCTAGTGTTTCACTTTCATTAAGAGTGCCAATCATTTTTTGATCTTGAGAGTTAAATATAGCGGCTCCTAAAATAGCCCCTTTATTGTTCTTAACGACAATTCTCGGTATAATAAAACTATTTCCCTTTAATAAGTAACTATGAACATCGCCCATATTTATAGGTGGTAGAGAAGTACTATGTTTTACTATATTTTCACTTAGTGATTCAATAAACAAAACCGGCATTTTTTCATGCTGCGGACTAATTTCCAAAACCTTTCTCGCTTCCCCCTCGCTCACCATCACTTTTGCTACTCTCCTCATTTCATGATCACGCACAAAAAAATCCATAACATCCCTAAGATGTCCTTTTCTTGAAAGTTCCTCTGACAGAACAATTAGATTAATATGTTCGAGATATGGTTTACGACTGGTCTCAGCAGCCATCTTTCTAGTAATTTGATGAATCGATGCTCCTTCTGCTGTAAGATTTAAGAATGGTTTTCCTTCTAATGCCCCTCCGCCCGATTGACCGCCGCCGCTACTACCTCCAATAAAATTTCCCGGCACAACAAATTGATAGGTTAACTTATACTTGTCACCTAGCTCTATCTCGGACATCTCCCCGCCAGAATCATCCGTTTGCTCTTCAACCATATCAATGGCTGCACCAATCACAAACCCTCTTTCTTCGATTTCATTTTGATCCCAACACCCCGTCACCAAAAAGAGTAAACAAAAAATCCATATACTTCTACATAACTTATCCATTCCCCTTTACCCCACGCATCATAGCAATCACAAGTAGAAGCAACGGCATGAACATGCTAAACCCAATCCCCAGGTAGCTAATCCATTCTCCAAATATAGAGGTCTCAGCAAAATTCTGCGGTGACATGGCGATAATATAAATAAGTGGAGAAAGGAAAAAAATAAACGTCATTCGTTTTATTTTTTTAAAAATAGAAGTAAAGGCTAATAAAGTTACATCAAAGGCCATCGATGCCGTACTAAAGAGCGTAACAACCCAAATTGTGAAAAAGACTGATTCAAATCTCTCAAAGAATCCTCCTGGTATTTCCACACGTTTAGCTAGCTCTGCTGTTGGATAAAGTGTGTTTTCCGCAACCTCGACACCAAAAACTCCAACAACAAACACAAATACAAGTAAATATAAAAGTAATGGAATGGACATGCCCATTATAGTAAATTTAACCGTATTCTTAGGGGCATTTATAAAGGAGTTGTAAAATAATAAAGTTTCAAAACCTAAAAAGGAAAATATCGTTTCCTTTGAACCTCGTAGAATTCCACTCCAACCAGTCTGAAAGAAGGGCTTTGTAGTTTTAAATTCAAAAAAGCCTATATTCATTACAATTAAAAGAAAAATAATAAATAATATGATAGGCATGAACAAGAGGTTAAGACGAAGTATAACTGTACTTGGCCCAGAAACGGCATAAATAGTAACCAAGAAAAATACAAAACAGATAACTTCAGTAGGTGTCTGATCAAACAAATATAATTTTGATATTTCTGCAACGACCCTCATCTCATAACAAATAAAAAGCATCATGTATGAAGCAAATAAAAACGTTAAAATGGTTGCTATCGGTTTATTAATGATTAAACTTGTGAACTCATGAAGATTCTTTTTAGGAAATCGGCTTATCAACTTGGCTAATACCCCTGCAAAAAAAATAACACTCAATCCACCAAGACTAATTGAAATCCACCCATCTATTGAATGCGTAGCATTTGCGACTGTACGTGGGAGAGTAAGAACCCCAAATCCAATGACCATATTGGCAACACCCGCTAGAACTTCTTTTCTACCTACCTCGCTGTCACCATATTCAAAGGACTTCATGAACTCTCATCTCCTTTACCTATTTTTGTTTTATCAACCGTCTGCATATATTGCGGCCTTTTAGATATCGCAGTTATTGGAGCACGAATAGCTACATCCTTCCAATCTCTATAAAACATTGGTGCAAATGGTGTGGAATAAGGGATCCCAAAGCTTTTTAGTCTAGTAATATGAATGTTAATCATAATGTAAGTGAGAATAATTCCGTATAACCCAAAAATCCCGGCTGCGAGCATCGTACCAAACCTTAAAATTCGAAAGGCAATCCCTGCACCGTATGAAGGAATCGCAAAGGAGGAAATAGCTGTAACCGCTACAGCTACAATCATAACCGGACTCACTATTCCAGCTTGTACAGCTGCTTCCCCGATGACTAACCCACCGACAATGCCAATCGTTTGCCCAATCGGTTTGGGCAATCGAATCCCCGCTTCACGGAGTAACTCTAATGTAGCCTCCATCATCAGCGCTTCAATGATTGCTGGAAAAGGCACTCCCTCTCTCGCCCCAGCAATCGAAAAAGCTAACTTTGAAGGGATCATCCCTTGGTGAAACGATACAAGCGCAATATAAAGAGCCGGTAAAAACACAGCAAAAAAAGCTGCTACATATCTCAACATTCGAAGCAACGATCCAATAATCCAACGCTCATAATAGTCTTCCTGTGATTGAAAGAGGGAAACAAATGTAGTCGGTGCAATTAACACAAAAGGTGTGCCATCTAAAAGAATAGCAACTTTTCCTTGTAAGATTGCACTCGCCACCTTATCCGGCCTTTCAGTATGCAGCACCTGTGGAAAGGGCGACAAGGAACTATCCTCAATCCATTGTTCAATGGTCCCACTTTCTGCAACCTCATCAATATCTATTGTCTTCAATCTTCTGTTAACCTCTGCTACTATATCTGGATGAACAATTCCTTCAACATAGCAAACAACAAGATCTCTTTTTGATCGCCGTCCCACCTTACTTGATTCAAGCCGTAGATTAGGATCCTTTACCTGTCTACGAACAAGCATAGTATTCGTACGAATATTCTCAGTAAACCCTTCCCTTGGACCCCTTACCAATGATTCCGTTTGAGGTTCGTCAATTCCGCGACTATCCCATCCCTTGCTTCCAACTAGCAATACTTTATCTGTTCCATTGATAAATAAGGCTGTATCACCAGACAAAATAGCAAGTAGCACGTCATCCAATATATCTACTATTTTAAGTTCATAAGTGGATAAAACCTCATTTTTCAATTTCTTCAATATTTCATCGCTAGAAGCCGGCACTTCCTTTTTGGCAGTCTGCATACCCAATTGAATATTTTTAATCAATTGGTCATTTATCATATCCTTATCTACTAGTCCATCTATACAAACGATCGCGCACTTTTTTTCACTATCGCTTATTGTAAAAATTCTTTGGATAAAATCAGATGGTGCATTCAATATCCTTTTTATATTGTCGAGATTAGCCTGGATATCTGTATAAATAGTACTGGGCATATCATTTTGCTTATCTTCAACATTTTGTTTTTGATATTTCAATCGCTTATTGAATACATGCCTTAACATTTTACATACCTCCAGAAAACGCAACAGAAAACCCCAGTAAGAAACAAATTCTTCTAATAGCTACTATTTTTACCGAAATAAATAATGTTATGTACGACCTCTCCCTGGCATTGATTGGATTAAAAATAGAGAGTTCCAAATTCATCTTGTTTTTGTATCCAAAGCAGCAAATGGCCCATCTATTAGTAATACAGTGGGATGATTTACAGGTGCTTTAGCAATGGATACACGTTGTTGTCCCCCACCCAACAGTTGATATCAATCATGTTGTTCCTATCCATACATTTTTAAAAACTTTAGTCCTTACTAGACTTGATTAAACTATTACTAGGAATATAAAGCGTATAATTGTTTTTTTACGTTATGAATACCGTTACCAAAAGTCGATTCCAACCATAATCTAATGATGAATCTACTTTTTTACAGGAGTGATAGAATGTTTGATTATTCAGTGGTTCAATTTATACAAACCTATGCTCATCAGCTGGACAAGCCACTTCAAATAGAGATTCTGAATCTTTATAAACGTTTTAAACGAGCTCCCAAATTTCTACAACATCGGCTAGGACCTTTATTCCTGCACACTGTGAAATTATCTGTCATTGTGGAGTTTGAAGATATGGAATGTCAAAAACAAAGTGTACAGCATTTACAACATTCCTTAACAACACATGCTCACTGTCAATTCAAAAATCAATTTTCTTCTGTACCTTGTTGTAGTGTGGAGGTCACACTTGCCGCTTTAGCAGATTTGTTTAAAAGCCATTCGACAGTTCGAAAAGTTCATTTAAACAGACAAGTACAAGCCCTCCTCGATCATGCCATTCCTTCCGTTCAAGCAGATCATGTTGTCCGCAATAATACCCAATTAACCGGACAAGGAATCACAATCGCTGTTATCGACACAGGAGTCTATCCACATTCAGACCTTGAAGGAAGAATCGTTGACTTTGTAGATTTTATTAATCGACGATCCGCTCCTTATGATGATAATGGCCATGGAACGCATTGTGCTGGTGCCGCTGCTGGAAATGGGGCTGCTTCAGGCGGAAAGTATAAAGGAGCAGCTCCAAAAGCTAATATTATTGGTGTTAAAGTACTAGATCGTTTAGGGGCAGGTTCACTTGAAACAGTCATGCAAGGGGTCGAATGGTGTATAGAATACAATCGTACCCATCCAAACAACCCAATCCACGTTATCAGCTTATCTTTAGGAAGTCCTCCTCAGCGATTTAGAGAGGAAAATGCTGATCCAATGGTACAAGTAGTGGAAAAGGCTTGGCAAAGCGGCATCGTCGTATGTGTAGCAGCAGGTAACTCCGGTCCTAGGGACAGAACCATTGCAAGCCCAGGCATTAGCAATGAAGTCATTACGGTAGGTGCCCTTGATGATCGAAATACGCAGCATACACGGCAAGATGATGTTGCTGCTGATTTTTCTAGTAGAGGACCAACCCCTTACGGTGAAACAAAGCCAGATTTATTAGCTCCAGGAGTCAACATCATCTCCCTTCGTGCCCCAAACTCCTATTTAGATAAATCACAAAGTGCACGCCGCGTCCAATCCAACTATTTCTCCCTTTCCGGTACGTCCATGGCCACGCCCATTTGTGCAGGGATTGTTGCCCTAATGCTTGAACATTATCCACATCTAACTCCCAATGAGGTCAAAGAAAGGTTAAAAAAAGGGACCGTTCAATGGAAAGACACCAACTCCAATCTTTATGGCGCAGGTTATATAAATGCCGAAAACTCCATTTAAAGAAAATTTGATAACTATATCAAAACGATACGCCCTAAAATAAAGCCTAAATAAAAAATCAGTACCTCTCCATTAATGAGGTACTGATTTTTTTGATTAGCTTTCTCCCTTAATTCTGCAAGCTATCCAATGCTTGATTTAAATCTTCCCAAAGATCTTGCCAGTTCTCCAGGCCAACCGAAAGGCGAATAAGCTGATCAGTAATTCCCATTGCCTCTCGCTTTTCGGAAGGCACACTGGAATGTGTCATCGTAGCTGGGTGCTGAATCAGTGTTTCAGCATCCCCAAGACTGACGGCAATCTTAATGAGCTTTAGAGCATTTAATAGCTTTTGGGCATCCTTCTTTGTTCCTTTGATTTCAAATGAAATAATCCCTCCACCTTGCCTCATCTGTTTCTTCATAATCTCGTAATCCGGATGCTCTCGATCACCCGGATAGAAAACCTGTGCTACACTTGGATGTTGCTTCAATTTATCAAATAGCTTCGCCGCATTTTCCGAATGACGGTCCATTCTAACAGGAAGTGTCTTTAGGCCTCGCAGCAACAGCCAAGCATCAAAAGGCGAGATAATTCCACCAATATCTTTTTGAGTTGTCCTCGTTACCTTGTTAATGAATTCCTTTGACCCAACAACAAGCCCAGCAACTACATCACCGTGCCCACAAATATACTTTGTCGCACTGTGTAAAACAACATCACAGTCTAAGACAAGCGGCTGCTGAAGGTAAGGAGATGAAAAAGTATTGTCCACGACAACGGCAATCCCATATTTCTTCGCCACTTTAACAACCATCGCAAGATCTACCATTTTCATTGTCGGATTAATCGGGGTTTCCACATAGATGCAGACAGTTTCCGGCCGAATGACTGCCTCTATCTGTTCCTTCGTTCGCATTTCAGAGAAATTATGCGTAATATTGTATTTATCCTCCATCAAATGTAAAAGGCCGAATGTACAGCCATACAAGCCTTGCGAGCAGATAATATGATCATTTGCTTTCGTGAGCGCAAGCAACACAGCAGACACGGCAGCCATTCCCGAGCCAAATGCAAGACCTGCTTCGCCTCGCTCAAGCATAGCAATTCGATCTTCGAGTATTTTCACAGTTGGGTTGCCGAGCCTGGAATAGATATATCCCTCTTCCTCACCAGAAAACCGTCGCTCTCCTTGTTCAGCATGATCAAAAACAAATGTCGATGTTTGAAAAATCGGCGCAGCCAGACTCCCCATATATTGCTTCGGATCGTACCCCTCATGAATCACTGCAGTTTCAATATGCCTATAAAACTTATCCATTGCTCCCCCTCCTCTGCCTACTTCTATGTATATGTTGAAATAATCAAAAGGAGAAATTGCCATAAGAGGTAGTTATGCACAAAATAGTCCACATTTTATCCACATATAATTATGTCACTGTGACTCAAAAAGAAAGGATTAGATTCTTGCTTTTATCCAAACTAAATATAGGAGTGTACCAGCATGCCTAACTGATTTAGTACAACTACATTTATATTGTGAGGTACCTATTTATGAAATTTGCATGGCTTACAGCAATCTTACTATTCATTCAACCAGCGCATCCTTCAAACGATTTATTAATCACCCATCAAGGACAAACAATCGCTCACATCTCCCGCTCAGATTTTACGATTGCTTTACCGGATACGCCAATGGTGGACAGAGATAAATACAACCAACTGATTGAAGAAATAGACAAACAAATATATAAAGCGCCTGTAGAAGCTGGAATTGACAATGCAGGCAACATTATCCCTGGACAAACAGGTTATAAATTATACAAAAAAATATTTGAGGAGCAATTTTATACCTCTTTTTTCAGCAGTGGAACAGCCAACATAGAAGTGCCCTTACTCCCTATTCATCCAAGAGTAGACAGCGAGCTACTTGCTCACATTCGCGTACAAAAAATTGGGCAATATGTGACTTACTTTAATAGTGCGAATAAAAACCGTACACAAAACATTTCACTGGCTGCAGAAGCTATTAATAATCATGTCGTTTTTCCTGGAGAAATCTTTTCATTTAACAAAGTCGTTGGCAGGAGAACTGCAGAAAGAGGCTATTTACCAGCTCGTGTTATCGTAAAAGGAGAGTTTTCAGAAGGGATTGGAGGAGGGATTTGTCAAGTATCCTCCACTCTGTTTAATGCTATTGATCGCACTGGGATGCAGATTATGGAGCGTTATTCTCACAGTAGACGTGTTCCTTATGTTCCACCTGGTCGCGATGCTACAGTCAGTTGGTATGGTCCTGATTTTAGCTTTAAAAATAATTATAATCAACCGATTTTAATCCGAGCTATAAGATACGGAGGCCAAGTGATCATTACGATTTATTCCTCAGATGACATTGATTATAAGGCAAGAAACGTTCCTCAAGCTTCCTATCAATTATCTAAAGAGGTAAGCTGTTCGGGTGTTAATACTTGTGAATAGCTATCATAAGAAGCAGCTTTGGCTGATAGGCCATTCAAAGATGACTAGATACTAGATTGGGCAAGAGAGGTTATCCATAAGCTCCCCCTTGCCCAAAAGTGCTAGCTCTTCTATCTACAGACTTATCCACAGAATTACACACACATTATCCACAACCATTTATGTCACTGTGACTTTTCAGTGAAAAAATCATTCAACGCTAGCTGTAGAGTGCCTTTAAATTCCGCTTGATGATTTATGCTGATGCCTAAATCTGTGAAGCTCCTCACAATTTCAGCCCGCATTCCTGTTATGATGAGTTTACAGCCCATCATGGATATACCATCAATGATTTTTATAAAATTGTTCGTTATTTCTTGTTCCATAGGAGTAATACCTGAGAGGTCGATAATTAATGTTTCTATATGATGAGTTTCGATTTCAGTGAGGACTTTATCTTGAATAGTGGAGATCCTTAAATAATCAATCATACCAATTAACGGTAAAATGCATATCTTATCATTAATAGGGATAATAGGAACAGAAAGATTCTCTACAAGATTTCGTTGTTTATCTAGTAATTCATCTTTGTATGTAGAATAACTGATAAAAAAGTAAGTGAGAAATAAATCAATCGATTTATTTATACCTTTTTCCAACATAAAAAATGTTACTCGATCCACTTCCGTTTTGTTTAGTAAATCAAAATGATATAAGAAATCCCATAAAGTTCGTCGGATTGCCCGAATCCATTCTAGCTTGAAGGCAAGTGTTAATGAATATTTGGCCCACGCTACTCCTTCTTGCTTAGCAAAGGAAATTAATTCATGTTCTCGTTCTTCTACAACAAATAATACAAGCTTGTGTGCATTATTTAGAAGGTTTATATTTCCAACACGGTGTATTTCTTCAATTTTCCCTTTTACATTAATGGCTTCTTCTAATAATCTCTCTTCAAAGACTTTTCGATTTTCAAAAAGGAAGTTTTTAATACAATAATTTTCTTCAAATTTTAAATTCAAATTTTTAACTCCTTGGTTACATTTTTTATTAAGTTGAGGAATCTTAATTGTAAATGTTGTCCCTTGATTTTCTTCACTATCAACGACGATTCTCCCACCATGTTGATAAATAACAGAAAACACTTGAGTCAGCCCCAAACCAGTACCTAAATCCTTGGTTGTAAAAAAAGGGGTTCCAAGTAAGTCTAATTTATCTTTCGGAATTCCAACTCCTGTATCTTGAATGGTAACGATTACCTCATTATTCACTGATTCATGCGTAATCATTAATGTTCCTTCTCCATCCATTGATTCAAATGCATTTTTAATAAGATTGAAAAATGCCTTTTTAAATTGATTTTTCTTCCCAACAATCGTTACATCATTATTTTTAAAATCCGTCATGATTGCAATATCGTATATTTTATCTTGAAATAAACTTAGAATAGATTCTAATTCTACTGATAAATGAATGGTTTGATACTCTTCAAACTCCAAATCAGGCTTAGAAACTTGAAGCAGATTATTTAATGTTGTTAAAGCGTTATCTAATTCCGAGTGAGCAATATCTATATACTGGTTACTGCCTTCTTGCTGCAGCAATTGTAAAAAACCTTTTACTGCCGTTAATGGATTCTTAACCTCATGGGCAATTCCTGCTGCAATCTTCCCCACTGATGCCAACTGCCTTAAATGAGCATCGCTCTCTGATTCCATTAGTGTAATCTGGTCCGGTTTCATTTTCATTATTACTCCCTTCTATTCACAAACGAGTTAGTAGAACAAAGATTCCAAATATTATAAAAATTCAACTATAAACATATACTACCAAAAACTATAGTAAAAACAAATTATTAGCCGCGTTTTTAGAAACAATTATACAAACGCACCACGCAAATTAAAAAAGATTGTATCATTAACTATTAGCTTCTGTTCTTTACTTATGTCGGAAGTACAACCTTTATGGATAATTTCTTGTACTGTAAAGACTCAAAAAGGTTTACTATATCAAAAAAAGAGACAGGAATCATTCCCTGTCTCTCATGCATCTTCATTACTCGTGGAAATTGGTACCATCTGTTGTTGCTTTAATGATGCCTGCGCGAATAACAAAGTCACCGAAGTGCTCTCCCTCTAGACGCTCTTTCGCATAGCGAGGAAGCAACACGCGTAGTTCATTTAAAATTTCTTCTTCACCTATGTTTTCGCGATGCATTTTACTTAAACGGCTGCCATCAAAAGCTGCACCAAGATACATATTGTATTTGCCTGGTGCTTTACCGATAAAGCCGATTTCACCTAGCGCATGACGTGCACATCCGTTCGGGCATCCTGTCATACGAATCGTAATTTCTTCATCACGAAGACCATTTTCATCCACGATTTCTTCAATCTTATCAATCAATCTCGGTAAATAGCGTTCCGCTTCCGCCATCGCTAAACCACATGTTGGTAAAGCTACACATGCTATTGAGCTGCGGCGTAATGCCGAATATTGTTTTCCGTCTGTTAATCCGTATTTTTCAACTAATTCGTTGATTTGTTTCTTTTTCTGACTTGATACATTTCCGATGATTAAGTTTTGATTACTTGTTAAACGGAAATCCCCTTTATGAATCTTAGCAATTTCACGTAAACCAGTTTTTAGCTTGTAATCATCAAAATCGGCAATACGGCCACCTTCAATGAACAATGTTAAATGCCATTTTCCTTGGATACCTTTCACCCAGCCATAACGATCGCCATTACTTTCAAAATGATAAGGTTTCGCTTCATCCAAGCTCCAGCCAAGGCGGTGCTCTAGCTCATCCTTAACTGTTTGTAGACCAAGGCGGTCCACTGTATACTTGAAACGAGCATTTTTACGGACAGAACGGTTTCCGTAATCACGCTGAATCGTAATTACTTTTTCCGCTACATCATAAAGTTGATTTGGCTTACAGAAACCAATTACTTTAGAAAGCTGCGGGTATGTTGCTTTATCACCATGAGTCATACCCATACCGCCGCCAATCGCTACGTTAAACCCGACAAGCTTGTCGTCTTCAACAATAGCAATGAAACCAAGATCTTGTGAAAAGACATCTATGTCATTGGTTGGAGGAACCGCAATCCCGATTTTAAACTTTCTCGGCAAGTAAAGCGGTCCGTACATTGGCTCGACTTCTTCTACTTCTGGTGTGCCAGCTACTTTTTCTTCATCAAGCCAAATTTCATGATAAGCTCTTGTGCGTGGCAATAAATCATCACTCAATTTTTTGGACCATTCATATACTTCTGCATGGACTTCAGATTGATATGGATTCGAAGCACACATCACGTTTCGGTTTACATCGCCGCATGCTGCAATCGTGTCTAAAAGAGCCGCATTGATTTCCTGAATCGTTTTCTTCATATTCCATTTTAAAATTCCATGCATTTGAAATGTTTCTCGTGTAGTTAATTTCAACGTGCCGTTACCGTATTTATCGGCAAGCTCATCCATAGCAAGCCATTGATCCGGTGTAGACACACCACCTGCCATACGAACACGCAGCATGAATTGATACGCTGGTTCAAGTTTTTGCTTTTGACGCTCATTACGAAGATCACGATCATCCTGTAAGTAACTGCCATGATGTTTCATCAAGCGGTTATCGTCTTCAGGAATTCCCGCACTAAGTCGATCTAACATTTGTTCTTTCAGCGTACCGCGTAAATAGTCACTTCTCTCTTTAATGCCTTCTACATCACTTGGCGGTCCCTCGGGTGCTTTTAAAATTTGATTCACCATCTAGAAAAAACTCCTTTCAATAAACAATCAGTATACATCGCGTTGATAACGTTTTTGTTGCTGCATATCCGTTAAATATTGTACAGCTTCTTCACGGCTCATGCCGCCTTCTTTTTCAATAATCTCAAGTAAAGTGTTATGGACATCATGTGCCATGTTTTTCTCATCTCCGCAAATGTAAACAGCTGCTCCTTCTTGAAGCCATTCGAACAATTCTTTACTATGTTCAAGCAGGCGGTGCTGTACATACACTTTTTCATCCGTATCACGCGAAAATGCGACATCCATTTTTGTCAGTACACCATCTTGCAACCATTTTTGCCATTCCGTTTGGTAAAGGAAATCTGTTACGAAGTGCTGGTCTCCGAAGAACATCCATGATTTCCCTTCAGCACCAGTTTCCTCACGCTCCTGCATAAAAGATCTAAACGGTGCAACACCTGTTCCTGGCCCAATCATAATAACTGGCGTATCTGGATTAGCTGGCAGCTTAAAGTTTTGATTATGCTGAACATAGATTGGCACAGTATCTCCTGGCTGCAAACGTTCTGCACATAAAATCGAGCAAACACCATTTCGTTCACGTCCATGTGCCTCGTAACGAACCGCACCAATCGTTAAGTGCACTTCATCTGGATTCGCAGCTAAACTGCTCGAAATGGAATACAGACGAGCTGGAATTTTTCGAAGAATCGAGATAAATTTCTGTGCAGGTATACCTGATAGACTAAAATCACGAATAACATCAAGTAAATCGCGTCCTTCAAGATACGCTTTTACTTTTTCTTCATTTCCTGGTGATACAAGCTCATTTAAATCTTCATTTGCTGAAATCTCAGCTATCTGCCCAAGAAGCGGTTTTGTTAAAACAGTAATTTCAAAGTAAGAAGTAAGAGCTTCTTTAAGCGGACGGACCTCTCCCTGTTTATTAACCGTTACCTTTTCTTCCGAATCCCATTTCATTTCCCCAAGAAGTGCTTCTACAAGAGCTGGATCATTTTCCGGATACACACCAAGGGTATCTCCCGGTTCAAATGTCAATCCAGATCCTTCAAGTGATAATTCAAGGTGGCGTGTTTCTTTATTTGAGCCACGGCCATTTAAATTGATATTTTCAAGTACTTCCGCTTTGAACGGATTTGTTCGAGAGTAGACCGATTCACCTGTTGGAGATGCTGCTGCCTGAACAGGAGCAGCACTTCCGCCCTGCGCTTCACTTAGGCTGACCAAAACTCCTTCAAGCCATTCCGCTGCCGGCTCATCATAGTCAAGATCGCAATCAAAGCGTGGGTAAAGTCGTGTACCACCAAGCTCTGCTAAGCGTTGATCAAAATCTTTTCCTGTTTGACAAAATAATTCATAAGAACTATCTCCAAGAGCCAAAACAGAAAAGTTAAGATTGTCGAGCTTTGGCGCACGTTTACTATATAAAAATTCATGGAACGATATCGCGTTATCCGGCGGTTCTCCTTCTCCATGTGTACTTGCGACAATAAGAAGATTTTGAATTTTCTTCAAGTTATTCGGCTTAAAATCACTCATCGCTGAGACAGTTACTTGGAAGCCGCTCTCCGTAAGTGTCTTGCCCGCATTTTTCGCAAGTCCCTGCGCGTTTCCACTTTGTGAGCCATAAAGAATGGTCACTTCTTTAGAAATTACCGGAGCGGCGCTTTGAGCTTTGGCCTCTTCTACCGGTGCTCCAACTGTTCCTGGAACGGAAGCAGCCATATAACCGCTCAACCAATTTTTTTGTATTTCTGTTAAAGTTGGCAGAAGACGGTTAAGGAGCTCCGCCTGCTCCTGATTAAACGGACTGTTCATTACCTGAATTTGCAACGATATCCACCTCACAAAAGAATATATGCTTTTTAGTACGTTGTTTACTGACTAGTTTTAACAAAATTCAACATTAACCTTCTAGTAAAAAATACTTACTGTCATTTCCTTAATATACCAACATAATCTTTATAGGTTAAGTCGGTTTTTATGTTATATAACCCATTATAGCATTCTTATATAACGTTTCCTATTTAATTTTTTCTTTCAATGGTCCTTCAAGCTAAAACGCTTCCTAAAAAAATCCTAATTGAAGTTTACAGCAAGAGAAGGGATTAGTAAAATATATATAAATTATTGCAACTATTAAGATTATTAATAATAAGGTGGGTTTCTTGTGTATTATGATGCATTAAAAACATTTGTAACTCTTGTAGAAGTTAAAAATTTTACCAAAACAGCTGAAACCCTTCGCATGTCGCAACCAAGTGTCAGCTTACACATTAAAAATCTTGAAAAAGAATTTCAAACTAAATTATTTCTACGTTCTCCAAAATTGTTAAAAATCACCCCAACTGGTGAAACTTTATACGACCGTGCCAAGCAAATCATCACAATTTACGAGCAGACTAAACAAGACATTCTTGAACAGCATAACTCCATCAAAGGAGAATTAAAAATAGGAGCCAGTTTTACAATCGGTGAATATATATTGCCTTCCTTGCTTTTTGACCTTCAAAAAAATTATCCTGAGCTTGAACTTCATGTTGTTATTGGGAATACAAGAGAAATCATTCAATCTGTTCGCTTATATCAAGTAGATATTGGTTTAATTGAAGGCCAAACGAATGAAAAGGAGCTTTCCGTACACGCTTTTATGCAAGATGAGCTCTTTATTGTTTCCTCCAACAATCATAAGCTCGCTTGTAAAGACGAAGTTACAGTAACTGATCTTCAAGATCAAGCATGGATAACAAGAGAAGTTGGATCAGGGACACGTGAATATCTAAACCACGTCATTCGTTCAAATGGTTTGAAAGTTAAATCACTCCTTACAATAAGCAGCAATCAGGGAATTAAAGAAACGCTTATGAATGGCATGGGCCTCTCTCTCTTATCACATAGTGTCATTGAAAAAGACGTACAGCATAGGAATCTCTCCATTATTCAATTGAAAAATCAATCCTTTACTAGAACGCTTTCCTATGTGTATTCTCCTATCATACAAGATAAAAAAAATGTTAGATTATTTATCAATGCTTTAAATAACAAATGGCCTTATAAAGCCCAATCAACCAATTGAACTCAGTTAATAACACCTTATGGAAAGAAGCTAATGAACAGCCTGTATGCAGCGGTTCATTAGCTTCTTTTCTTTCTAAATGAAATACTCTTCATGGGCTTTTTCGTTCAAAAAATCTGTAACTCTAACCCTTGTCATTGCATTCCACCCAGTCCAGCAAACATGCCGCTGATAACTGCCATTCCAATTTGGAAAAGAAAAAACACAATCGCAACAGTCCAAGAAAGCCCTTTAGACAAACGCGCTACCTTGTTCAAACCAATTCCGGTCAAAATAAGACTCCAAATCGTAAATACTTCGATAGCTCCTAATACGTAAGACTCTGAATTAAGCAGCCCTGCCAAACTCGTTACATAAATTTCTGGATTGCCGCCTATAAGGAAGCGAACAAGTCCATTTAGTAATGCACCAAGTGCCACTATCAGACAAATATATGTATTCATCGAAAAAAGCTGTTTAAACGTAACATCTGATTGAGCAATCTTCGCAATAATTAAGATAATTACACTACTAATCAAGACAGAGATAATAGGCGTAAATAGTCCCATTACAACACCTACTACAATCGTAAAAATCTCCATTAATACTTGTCCTTCTGCCGGTATATCCTCACCAATAAGACTAGCCGTGTCCATCGCCATCATCGTCAAAACAGTTCCAACTGTAAAAATCGTTGTTATAATCAGCATAGCCAACCAAATTTTTGGATGTTGCCGGATTTTCTCCAATTGCTCTCCGGGGCTTCCAATCATTCCGAATAAGGATGGCTTCAACTGTGCCCCCTTATTCACATTTTCCAATCTCTCCTCCATATCAAACACTCCTTTATTAACTAGCTTCCTAATTTCATACGAATCTAGCATAAAAAGGTTTCAATCCCTTTAATTTTAGTGTGTCAATCTTTAAAAGAAGAGGTTTACTCAAAAAGTCCATTCATCATGTCCTTTTAGAGTGAACCTCTTCTTGGAATTCCCTATATGAAGTGAAACTTCCATCAGTGGAAATTTTCCTTCACAACGAGGACTATATTGAGTTCCCTCTTCCTTCTCTACCTTGTTTAGAGTTACGATTTGCCCCTTTCATTGGATCCTCTCCAGCAGCAAATTCAACCGTATAGTCCGCTTCCTCAATGTTTTTCTTTGGTGTTTTACTATATTTCTCTACAGCGTTTCTTTCAGCTTTTCGCTTAACCATCTAATCAATCCCCTTTCTGATGTAATACATACACCAATAGTTTCTCCACTCCGTCCTAAAATATGAATCATTTCTCAATTCATACAAGACGTGATAGTTATTGAAACATGCATAAGCTTTCCATAT
>Ga0182739_1002425_pt1 | contig 17483 bp, 11 predicted proteins | sample eDN5th30CBELigBY_FD_128873 | JGI IMG/M metagenome (GOLD analysis project Ga0182739, IMG submission 128873) | Enriched backyard soil microbial communities from Emeryville, California, USA - eDNA 5th pass 30_C BE-Lig BY (version 2) (version 2) | ecosystem: Environmental > Terrestrial > Soil >... | reverse complement strand
GGAGCAGCGCGCGGCTGGGCCCACATTGGCGTCATATTGGCTCTTGAAGAGCGTGGAATCAGGCCCGACATCGTATGCGGGACATCCATTGGCGCCTTGGTCGGGGCCGCCTATTCAGCGGGAGCGATAGACCGTTTCAAGGAATGGGCAGTCGGACTCACGATCAAGAACGTCATCTCGTTCATGGATATCGCGCTGAACGGCGGTGTGCTGAAGGGCGAGCGTCTCATGGCTTTCTTTCGTCAGAACTTCCTGGATGGTCCCATCGAGGAATTGAAGCTTCCCTTCGGCGCCGTCGCAACGGCCTTGCACACCGGCGCAGAAGTATGGTTGCGCAGCGGGTCCACGCTGGACGCCATACGAGCCTCCATTGCCTTGCCGGGCCTTTTTTCGCCGGTCTGGCATTCAGGGAAGCTGCTGGTCGATGGCGGACTGGTGAACCCGGTGCCTGTATCCCTGGCCCGCGCAATGGGCGCCGATATCGTGATCGCTGTCGACCTCAGTTCCGACACGCTGGGCCGGCACTTGATTCAGCAGCCCATCGTGGCGAGCAAGCCCGGTTCACCCGGCTACGAGTGGGTGCGAAAGTTACGGTCGGATTGGGGGGCTTTCGTGTCCGCCGACGATAACGACCAACAGCGCCTGCCGTCGATGCTCGATGTCGTCGCGTCCAGCCTGAACATCATGCAAGTGCGTATCACCCGTAGCCGAATGGCCGGCGAACCCCCGGACGTCATCGTCACCCCCAAGCTGGCTCACTTGGGATTATTGGATTTCCACCAGGCACAACAAGCCATTGACGCCGGCCGCCGTTCGGTAGAAGTATGCCTGCCCGCCTTGAAACAACTGCGACGCTGACCCGTTTCGTTGGCGGATACCGGCTTACCTCGCCGCGGCCCAGATCCGGCTGGTGACTGGCAGCCACATCGATCCACGGATCATGGCAACCTGACACTCTGCAAATGCTCGACAACAAGACAGGGCCAACCGAGTTCATCCTTGATTCGCAGGCGCAGGGTGTCCGCCGCCTCGGGCTCGCCATGAACGAGAAACGTCTTCTTGGGCGCAACGCGGAAATTTCTTAGCCAGCGCATGAGTTCATCGACGTCCGCATGGGCAGACAGCATCGACAGGTTATGCAGCTCTGCGCGAACGGGGACATACTCGCCGTGAATCTTGATGGTTTCAGCTCCGTGCAGCATCTTTGCGCCACGTGTTCCTGCCGCCTGAAAGCCGACAAACAGGACCGACGACTTCGGATCCGCCCCATAGTGCTTCAAGTGGTGAATGACCCGCCCGCCAGTCGCCATGCCGCTCGCCGAGATAATGACCTTAGGCACCGGCATGCGATCGAGCTGCTTGGATTCCTCGACGTCTCGAACATAATGTGCCGCTCGAAAAGCGTCGGCGCAGCGCGTTCCGTCGGACCGCAGTTCATCGGAATGATGTCGGTAGACGTCGATGACATCCAAGGCCATCGGACTGTCCACGAAGATCGGCAGATTTGCAGGCAGACGCCCGTCCTGTTTCAGGCGAAACAGATGCAGTAGCAGGAGCTGTGCACGGCCCACTGCGAATGCAGGAATAAGGATTGTGCCCCCTCGTCGGATGGTTCGCTGGATGATTTCTGCCAACCGATGCAGGGGATCATCCTGCTCGTGGCGGCGATCTCCATAAGTGGACTCCAGGATCAAGTAGTCGGCTTCGGGGACACCGGCAGGGTCAGACATCAGCGGATCATCGTAGCGGCCAATATCCCCCGAGAAAACGATGCGCCGCCCATTCCAGCTTATTTCTGCTGTAGATGCGCCGAGGATATGCCCGGCCGGTCTGAACCGCAGCTTGGCGCCGAACCCGAGGGGGTGGTCAACATTGAACGGGATGCTGTTGAAGCGATGCATCACGGCCTCGACATCACCCACGGTGTACAACGGCAGTGCCGGCGTATGCCTCGACAGTTTATGCCGATTGGCGAACTCGGCATCGGACTCTTGAATGTGGGCGCTGTCTGCGAGCAAGATTGCACAAAGGTCGATGGTCGCTTCGCTGGCATAAACAGGACCATGAAAGCCGTCATGGACCAGCTTCGGCAAATACCCGGAATGGTCCAAATGGGCATGCGTCAGAACGACGGCATCAAGAGTGGCGGGTCCGACGGGGAATTTCGCCCAGTTGCGCAGACGCAGCAGCTTCAACCCCTGGAAAAGTCCGCAATCCACCAAGATGCGCTTGCCGCCCTCCTCGAGCAGGAAACGGGAGCCGGTTACTGTCCCCGCCGCGCCAAAAAAAGAAAGGTTCATGGAAGCACCCCCCGTTAGACAGTTCGCCATGTCTTCACCGGCGTCGCTGCGGGCCGGCCATTGAGCAGCGCAGCCGGTCTACACGCCCGAAGAGCCCTTATTTTCACCCACAGACGGATGTATCGTTAGCTTAAAGTGGATGGTGCTCAGCAATTTTTTCCACCCCACCAAAAGAGGAATGGCTGTGGACACATGCAAATTCCGGTTACTTGCCTGCCGGCTGATCCTTCTACTGGCGTCGGCTTGCGTTCTGACGACCACATCGGCGCAGGATGCATGGCTGTGGTTCGATCAGGGGCGGCCGACACCCCAGGCCGTCGAGGCGACGGAGTTCCTTGCGTCCGCTGATACAGACGGCTTGACACCCGCGGACTACGACGCAGGACCCTTGCAGCATGCTTTTGCTGAAGCGGCGTATGGACCGGTCCTGTCCGCCTCCGCTATGACTGAGCTGGATACCGCGTTAACCGCCGCCATGGGGCGCTACCTGCAGGATTTGCATCAGGGGCGCCTGGATCCGCGCGTCGTTCACCAATACTTCAAGACGCCCGCACTCCCGGCCAACTTCGATCCCATCGCCTATCTGTACGAGGCGGTGGTGTCGGGGCGGCTTCCCGAGGCGGTGCAGGCGGCCGCGCCACGCATCCCGCTATATGCTCGACTACGCGAGGTTCTGGCTCATTATCGCCAACTGAGTGTGAATCCTGCCTGGAACACGGGTTTGCCGCCCATACCGAGGAAGAAACTGGAGCCAGGACAGGCCTACGACGGGCTGGCAATCCTGACGCAGCGGCTTATCGCGTTGGGCGACCTCCCCGCCAACACACCCGTCCCGGAACGTTATGACGCCGCCTTGGTCCAGGGCGTTCAGTCATTTCAGCTACGCCATGGCCTGGAAACTGATGGCCTAATGGGCGGTGCCACGTTCACGCAATTGCAAGTCGCGCCGGCGCGCCGGATACGTCAGATCGAGTTGACCCTCGAGCGGCTGCGGTGGACCCCCTTGCTACAGGCGCCGCGCATGATAGCCATCAATATTCCGGAATTCATGCTGCGGGCCTATGAAGTGAAGGACGGGCAAGCCACCGTCGAACTAAGGATGCGGATCATCGTCGGGAAGGCGCTGGACACGCGTACACCCGTTTTCGACGAGGACATGCGCTTCATCGAATTCAGTCCGTACTGGAATGTTCCCACGTCGATCGCACGGGCCGAGATCATCCCCCGTCTACGTCACGATCCCGGCTATTTTCGACAGCAAGGCTTCGAATTCGTGACCAAGGAGGGTCAAGTCATCAGCACCCTCTCCGATGCCAGTCTGCGGGCCTTGCAGCAAGGCCAATTGCGCATCCGTCAGCGGCCTGGGCCACGCAATGCGCTGGGAGACATCAAGTTTGTCTTTCCCAACGATCGCAACATTTACCTGCACCATACGCCGACGCCCGCGCTATTCGATCGGTATCGGCGTGACTTCAGCCATGGCTGCATACGGGTCGAGAACCCCATCAGCCTGGCAAAGTTCGTGCTGTACGATGATGCGGAATGGCCTGAAGAACGCATCCGGGAAGCGATGTCCAGGGGTGTATCGAGAACGATCAGTTTGAAACGCCCCGTTCCGGTCTTGATCACATACAGCACGGTGATCGTCAAGGATGATAAAGTTTATTTTTTTCCAGACTTATATGGCCAGGATGACCTGCTCGATCAAGCGTTGAAGCGCCGCGTTCGCATGGGCGGATCGTTTGCTCCGGCACAATAGCCGGTCCATGGCAGGCATCTCGCGACAGCGGCACTCATGACGCAATCATTTTCCCCTACCCGACGTACATTTCTTCGTTTCTCCGCAGGCATTGCGTCTATGGGCATCGGCACGGCTCATGCCTCGGTTACTGGCCCAACCGACGCGCAAGCGCGCAGCCTGTCGTTCAGGCACACGCATACCAACGAGAAGGTCAACCTGGTCTATGCCAGGAGCGATCACTACCTTCCGCAAGCCCTGTATCGCCTGAACCACTTTCTGCGAGATCACTATACCGGCGACGTCGGCAACATGGACCCCGGCCTTTTCGATGTGCTGCATCGCATTACAGAAGAGCTTGGTATCGCCGGGCGGCCATTCCACGTCATTTCGGGGTACCGCTGTCCAGCGACCAACGACAGGCTGCGTGCCGCGAGTGCCGGCGGCGTAGCCAAGCGCAGTCTGCACATGGAAGGCAAGGCGATCGACGTGCGCCTGCCGGGAGTTCCCCTGGCAAATCTGCGCGACGCGGCCCGGGCGATGAAGGCGGGCGGCGTGGGGTACTATCCCCGCGATCAGTTTGTGCATATCGATACGGGAACGGTGCGTCACTGGGGCGCCTGACACACGGATCCGTCAAGCCAAACTACTTCAGGTTCAAACAGATTCCGATGACACCATCAAGCTGACGGGTCAGGATGAAGCCCAGCTTGCGGGCCAGGTCCAACATGCGGGTGTTCGCGGCGATGACCGTTCCAACCACACGCGCCGTGCCGCGCTGACGACAATACTGAACGGCTTTGGACAGCAACTTGAAGCCCAGCCCCCGGGATTGGCAGCCGGTGCTCACGGCAATCCCCATCTCGGCTTCCTGGTTGTCCGGATCGAACACCAATCGTATTTCCCCAAGGATTTCCGGATGGCCGGCGTCGTCCTGAGCAGCCGCTACAAACGTCATCTCACGGCTGTAATCGATTTGCGTGACCCTTGCCAACTCGGACTCGGGCATTTCACGCAGAGAACAAAAGAAGCGATAGCGGGCATCTTCCAGGGAAAGGGAGTGAAGGAAGTCCTGATAGGCCTTGCCGTCGCCCGGGACGATGGGACGCAGCAGGACAGCGCGTTGCTTGCCTGCCTCCAGGGTCATTGCCTCTTCCAGTTCTTTCGGGTAGGGCTGAATAGCCAGGCGATCGGCGCCCCGCTGCGAAGTAGGGCCTATCCTGATCCGCGCATCGAGCGCCATCGCCCCATGCTGATCCAGCAAAAGGGGGTTGATGTCGAGTTCCTGAATTTCAGGAATGTCGATCACGAGCTGAGAAAGCTTGACCAGGATGGCATACAGGCCTGGCAAGTCTGCCTGGGGTCGATCACGGTATCCCTGCAGCAACCTATAGACACGCGTGCTCCCCACCAGGTGCTTGGCCAGCGCCATGTTTAACGGTGGAAGGCTGACGGCACGATCGTTGATGAGTTCCGTTGCGGTGCCCCCATGACCGAAAAGAATCACGGGTCCGAAGATCCCGTCGCTTGCGACGCCCAAGATCAGTTCATGCGCCATCGTGCGGTCTATCATCGGTTGAAGGGTAAAGCCGGCAATGCGCGCTTCGGGACGCAGCTTGTTGATGCGCACCACCATGTCCCTTGCCGCCACCAGCGCGTCTCGCGCCGATGCCAGGTTGAGCACGACCCCGCCGACGTCGGATTTATGACTGATATCCGGTGAAAGGATTTTGAGCGCGGCGGGGAAGCCGACTGCATCGGCGCACTGCTCCAAGCTGCCGATGTCGGAGGCCACGCGGGTGTCGACGACCGGAATGCCGTAGGCGGCGAGGACCGCCTTGGCGTCCACTTCGTTCAGGTCATGTTTTCCGCTTTGCAGCGCGGTGTCCACGATCTGCTTCACTGCGTCGGCATCGACCGAAAAATCCGTCGGCACGGACGGTGGCACTTCGAGCAACAGTTCCTGGTTACGCCGATAGGCGAGCAACTGCATGAATGCCTGCACCGCTTCCTCCGGCGTCTGGTAGGTCGGGATGCCGGCTTGGGCGAAGACCTGCCGCGCGACCGCCACTCCCCTTCCCCCAAGCCAGCAACCAAGGACATTGCCCGGCGCATCCCTGATCAAGGGCGCACATTCCCGCGCAACGGCCGCACTATCGACAATGGCCGTGGGTGCGTGGATGAGAAGGAGCGCGTCCGAGCCTTGGTGATCGAGCGCAACCGAAAGGGCTTTTCCATAACGCTCCACCGAGGCATCGCCAATGATGTCTATCGGATTGGCCCTGGACCAGGTGGAGGGAAGGACGCGGTCCAGGGCCTCTAGGGTGCTATCGGACAATACCGCAAGTTGACCCCCGGCGCGGCTCACTGCGTCGGCCGCCATGACGCCAGGACCGCCGCCGTTGGTCAGGATGAGCAGCCTCTCGCCTTGTATCGGTTTGCCGCGGGATAGCGTTTCAATGGCGCTGAAAAGGTCCTGGGTCGTATCGACGCGCAACATGCCTGCCCGCCTTACCGCTGCGTCGAAGACCACATCGGACCCCGCCATGGCGCCGGTATGCGAGGCCGCGGCAACGGCTCCCGCAGTCGATCTCCCGGCCTTGACCACGATAACGGGCTTATTACGGGCCGCCGAACGGGCCGCCGACATGAATTTTCGCGCATGCTTGATCGACTCTATGTACAGGAGGATGCTGCGCGTGTCGGGATCGCTGGCTAGATAATCCAGCAGGTCGCCGAAGTCGACGTCCGCGCTATTGCCAACCGAAACGAACTTCGAGAATCCGACATGATTGCTGGCGGCCCAATCCAATACAGCGGTGGTCAGGGCCCCCGATTGGGAGACGAACGCAATCTTTCCGCTCAGCACTTCTGCGCCCGCGAAGCTCGCATTCAGACCTATCCCGGGGACCACGAGCCCGATGCAGTTCGGCCCCAGTATTCTGAGCAGGTAGGGCCGAGCGGCCTCGAGCATGGCCTGCTGCATGTCCTCCGCGCCGCGCTGCCACCGGCTGGCGACCCCCGCAGTCAGGACGATGGCGGCCTTGGTTCCTTTGCGCCCCAACTGGTCAATCAAGTCCGGTATGGTGCGCGGTGGCGTGCAGAGGATCGCCATATCCGGAACGGCCGGAAGTGCAGACAGGCTGTGAAAGGCTGGCAGGCCGGCAACCGCACGATACTTGGGATTGACGGGCATGATGGTTCCGGCGTAACGGCTCCGTATCAAGTTCATCATGACGGTTGCCCCCACACTCTGGGCACGATCCGTGGCGCCAACGACCGCCACGGAACGGGGCCGAAATAGGTAGTCCAGATTACGTATGCTCATCGCGGGCATCCCCAAGGACACGTGTGCATGACGCAGGGGAACGATACGTCGGCCCCGGCGCCGATCTCGCTTTTACGTCTCGAAACGGCTTTGAACGATAGCTTTAGCCAGGGTACGCCGTGCATCGATGGACGTATTGCGCGATGTCAAATCCCGGGCTGTTGAACTGACTTGATAAAGATCAACGTCTGGATCCTGGTCGGGTGTAGCCTGAGGGAATCAAGTCCAGGGGAGAACGTCATGCTGGTTCGCATCGCCGTACATCTAGATCGCGACGAGGATTGCGCGCGTCGCGTTGAAGCCGCTGCACAACTGGCTGCCGTGCATAGGGCCGAACTCATTGGCGTCTATGCCAGCTATTTTCCCCTCGCCTTCTATGACGAGGTAGGAACGCCGAACGAGGTCTATTCCTTATTGCGCGGAAGATCCTCCGAGGAAGAGAACAGGGTCCGAACGCTGTTTCACGAGGTGACCGAGTCTGCAGGCGTCACTGCGCGGTGGAAGGCACCCGAGGGAGAGTCGGATCAGATACTCGCCATGTACGCCCGCTATTGCGATCTGATGGTCATGAGCCAGGTCAACGCCGACCGATCCAATTCCCAGCGCTTTGCCAATCTGGCGGAAGCGGTCATGATGTCGGCCGGGCGCCCCGTACTGATGATTCCCTACAGCGGACGGACGAGCCCCATCGGGAACCGGATCTTGTTCTGCTGGGATTTTCGACGCGAGGCCGCACGCGCATTCGCCGACGCGCAGCCGCTATTACAGGAATGCAAGGAACTGATCATCCTTACGGTCGACGGGCCGTCTGAAACTGTGCCATCGAGCGCCATCGATCCTCAGGAATTCAGCTCGTATTGCAAGCTGCGCGGCTATCCCCTGATACGTGAAGTGACTCGCGGCAGCCATGGCGTCGGTATCGGAAGCGCCATCCTGAACGCGGCCACGGACCACAGCAGCGACCTGATCATAATGGGGGCATATGGTCACAGCCGTTTCAAGGAATGGGTCATGGGCGGCGCGTCCAGGACTCTCCTGGAGACCATGACCGTGCCCGTGCTGTTCTCCCACTAAGGGATGGCCGGCCGAGCAACACGTTCGCCCGCCGACGGAGGCAATTGCGCGATCCGGGCCAGCGTCTGGCGTGCGATGATCAGCTCTTCATTGGTCGGCACGACATAGACGGGTACGTTGCTGGTCGACGCCGAAATGCAGCGCACATTGGCTTCATTGCGTGCGGCGTCGATCGTGATGCCCAGCCAAGCCAGGCGCTCGCAAATGCCGGCCCGCACGGCCGGCGAGTTTTCGCCGATGCCGGCGGTGAAGACCAGAGCCTCCAGGCCGCCGAGTGCGACGCAAAGTCCTGCAAGGCTTTCCGCGCTTCGGTAAACGAAATAATCGATGGCCAGTTTGGCGGCGGCTGAATTGGAGGCGAGCAGGTCCCGCACATCGCCGCTTAGCCCCGAGAGGCCCTTGAGGCCCGATTCGTTATACAGAAGATGCTGAATCCGGTCATGGTCATACCCTTGCTCCATCATCCACAGCAGCACGCCCGCATCGAGTCTCCCGGGTCGCGTGCCCATGGGCAACCCATCCAGCGCCGTGAAGCCCATTGTGCTGTCTATACTGCGTCCGTCCAGCATGGCGCAGGCCGATGCGCCAGAGCCCAGGTGCGCCACGATCACTTTGCCGCGGGCAACGTCGGGCAGTTCCCGCCGCAGTGTCTCGGCGATATATTCGTAGGAGAGTCCATGGAAGCCGTAGCGGCGCACGCCGCTGTCGAACAGGGACGCAGGCAAGGCGAAGTGCGTCACGACGTCGTCATGGTTTCGATGGAAGGCGGTATCGAAACAGGCCACTTGGGGCACTTGCGGCCACAGCTCCCGGATGGCATGCACCGGTGACAGGTTGTTGCGTTGATGCAGGGGTGCGAGGGGAATGAGTGTTTCAAGCGCTCGAAGTACGCCGGCATCGATGATGACACTGTCCTTGAAATGAGGTCCACCGTGCACGATTCGATGCCCCACCGCAATCGGGGCATGATCGACTTGACTCCGGATCCAATGGGCCAAGGTATGCTGCGCCGAATGCAGGTCGGCCGCCTCGTGCGGCGACAAGGCCTTTTCGACCCACAAGGCCCCATCCGAACTTTTTACGCGAAACGCAGGTGTGCGGCCACCTATGCCTGAAATTTGCCCGCCATAGGCGGCAGCCGGCACCGTTGGCGCCGTCAGCCGGTAAACCTGGAACTTCAGGCTCGAGCTGCCTGCATTGACGACGAGCAATAAGTCTGCCATGCCATGGCCTTTAATATGCGAGAATCAATCTTGCGGTTCACGGAATCATGAACCCCTGTACGACGACTGCCCGGCATGTGGCGCGGTGCCAGGGCACTGTGGTTTCTTCCTCACGGCAGCGGTGCTGGCTTTCTTTCTAGGTCCTAACGTCGACGCCAGTGTGATCCTGTCCGTGGTCTTCGTAAACGCCATCGTAGGCTTTATTTAGGAAGGACGCGCCGAACAGGCATTGGCAGTGTTGAGGAGCGTCCTGGACAGGGGATCGTCAATCCATGGCATGGTCCGGCACGCTGGTCGTGTCCGGCTAGGGCGCGGGCAGGCCGACGCACTCGGCGTAAAGGAGTCATCTACATGACCTCACCCAGCAACTCCGGCGACAACCGGAAGGCACCGGCCGGCCTCGAAGACCTGCAGTTGCTCGATGCCTACTGGCGGGCGGCCAACTATTTGTCTGTGGGCCAGATCTACCTGCTGGACAATCCTCTGCTCAAGGTGCCGCTCGAGAGGAAACATGTCAAGCCCAGGCTGCTCGGACATTGGGGAACTTCCCCCGGACTCAGTTTTATTTATGCGCACCTGAATCGGGTGATACGCAAGCATGACGCTAACATGATCTACGTGTGCGGTCCCGGCCATGGCGGACCCGCCATCGTCGCGAACACGTGGCTCGAAGGCACCTACAGCGAGATCTATCCCGACGTTCCGCAGAACGAGACCGGCATGTTGGCCTTGTTTCGCCAGTTCTCTTTTCCCGGGGGGATTCCGAGCCATGTGGCGCCGGACGTTCCCGGGTCCATCAACGAAGGCGGCGAACTGGGTTACTCGCTGGGCCATGCCTACGGGGCGGCCTTCGATAATCCGGACCTTATCGTTGCCTGCGTCGTGGGCGACGGTGAAGCGGAAACCGGACCCTTGTCGGCAGCGTGGCATTCCAACAAGTTCCTGAACCCAAAAAGTGATGGCGCGGTGCTCCCGATACTTCACTTGAATGGCTACAAGATCGCCAACCCCACCCTGCTTGCCCGCATACCCCGCCAAGAGTTGAGGGAACTATTCAAAGGCTATGGCTATGCGCCGCTGATCGTCGAGGGACATGAACCGCGGGCCATGCATCGGGACATGGCGGCGGCGCTGGACCTATGCATGGCCCGCATTCGCGCCATACAACGCGATGCGCGCCGTAGCGGCGTGACGAGCCGGCCCGCATGGCCCCTGATCATCTTGCGCAGCCTGAAAGGCTGGACGGGGCCACGGGAGGTGGACGGACTTAAAACCGAGGGGTTCTGGCGGTCGCACCAAGTGCCTTTGGCCGATTTGCAGTCCGAGAGCCACTTGCGGCAACTCGAGCGCTGGCTGCGCAGCTACCGGCCGGAAACACTTTTCGACGAATCCGGATGCTTGCGGCCAGCGTTGCGGGCTTTGGCCCCCGACGGGGACCGACGCATGAGCGCCAATCCGCATGCCAATGGAGGGCTGCTGTACCAGCCTCTCGTCCTGCCCGAGATGAAGGACTACGCGCTCGACGTGCCCGCGCCCGGCGAAGTCACAGCCGAGTCCACGCGCATCATGGGACGCTACCTGGCTGGCATGGTTCAAGCCAACGCGCCCCAGCGCAATTTCCGCCTGGTGGGGCCGGACGAAACCGCATCGAACCGGCTGGACGCGGTGGTTGACGAGAGTTCACGGGCCTGGATGGCCGAACTGCTTCCCGACGACACCGGCCTGAGCCCCGACGGACGCGTCCTTGAAATTCTGTCCGAAACCACATGCCAAGGCTGGCTGGAAGGTTATCTTTTGACAGGGCGCCATGGCCTGTTCTCGTGCTACGAGGCGTTCATCCACATCGTCGATTCCATGTTCAACCAGCATGCGAAATGGCTGGACGCCTGCAGCAAGCTGCCGTGGCGTAAACCTGTTGCTTCGCTGAATTATCTCCTGACCAGCCACGTATGGCGCCAGGACCACAACGGTTTCAGCCATCAGGATCCCGGATTCATCGACGTGGCGCTCAACAAGAAGCCCAGCATCGTCAGGGTTTATCTCCCTCCCGATGCCAACACCCTGTTATGGACCACAAGCCACATCCTGGAGACCCGAAACCGCATCAACGTCGTCGTCGCGGGCAAGCAGCCGTCGCCGCAATGGCTGGCGCCGGATGCGGCGCGCGCGCATTGCACGGCCGGGCTGGGAAAATGGGAATGGGCCTCCAATGACGGCGATGCGGATCCCGACATCATCCTCGCGTGTGCGGGCGACATCCCGACACTCGAAACGCTGGCCGCGGTCAGTATCATTCGGCCACATTTGCCCGCGCTCAGGATTCGTGTCGTCAATGTGGTTGATCTGCTGACGCTCATGCCGGCCGACGTGCATCCTCATGGCTGGCCCGACGACCGGTTTGACGCCTTGTTTACGACCAATCGGCCCGTCCTCTTTGCGTACCATGGCTACCCATGGACGATACACCGCCTGACCTACCGCCGAGCGAATCACGACAACATCCATGTGCGCGGCTATCAAGAGGAAGGGACGACCACAACGCCCTTCGACATGACCGTACTGAATCGATTGGACCGGTTCCATCTGGTATGCGACGTGCTTGACTACGTTCCCGATCTGGGCCCCGACGCTGAAGCGCTGCGGCAAACCATGCTGGCCAAGCTCGATGAGCACAGGCACTACATCCGGCAGCACGGAGAAGACCTGCCGGAGATTCGCAACTGGAAATGGGAAACACCCAGACTGGGTTAGCTGCGGCCTGCCTCCTGAGCGAGGAAGCCTCCGCTTTGATGCCGCCAGAGACGCGCATAAATGCCGTCAAGCTTCAATAGCGTGCTGTGCGTGCCCTCTTCGATGATGCGCCCCTCTTCCATGACGATGAGCCTGTCCATCGCCGCGATGGTGGACAGACGATGGGCAATCGCGATGACGGTCTTGCCCTCCATCATTTCATCCAGGCTTTCCTGTATGGCGGCCTCGACCTCCGAATCGAGCGCGCTGGTGGCCTCATCCAGCAAAAGAATGGGCGCATTCTTCAGCATGACGCGGGCGATGGCGATGCGCTGGCGCTGCCCGCCCGAAAGTTTCACGCCCCGCTCGCCGACCAGTGTGTCGTAGCCGCGATTGCCCTGCACATCGCTTAACTGCTGGATGAATTCGTGGGCATGAGCCCGGACGGCAGCGGCCTGGATCTCGGCATCCGTGGCATCGGGCCGCCCATAGGCAATGTTGTCGCGGATCGAGCGATGCAGCAAGGAGGTGTCCTGGGTGACCATGCCCACAACGCTGCGCAAGCTGTCCTGCGAGACATGAGCGATGTCCTGGCCATCAATGCGTATCCGCCCGCCGTCCACATCATAGAACCTCAACAGCAGGTTGATCAGGGTCGACTTGCCCGCGCCGGAACGACCCACGAGGCCGACTTTCTCTCCCGGTCGCACCGTCAGGCTCAGGCCATGCAGCACCTGGCGCTGACCGTGGTAATCGAAAGACACGTCGTCAAATTCCACCTCCCCGCGAGTCACCCTCAGGGCGGGCGCACCGGGTTCATCCTGCACCTTCGCGGTACGCGTCAAGGTAGCGATGCCGTCCTGCACCGTGCCGATGTTCTCGAATAACGTGGACATTTCCCACATCATCCACTGCGAGATGCCGTTGATGCGCAAGGCCATGGCGGTCACTGCCGCCACGGCGCCTGTGCTGATCTCCCCGGCATGCCATAGCCACATCGCACACCCGCCGGCAGCAAATATCAGGGCAGTGACCAGGGCCTGGTTGACGATCTCGAACTGGCTGACCAGGCGCATCTGCCGAAAGCCCGTCTCCTTGAATTCTTCCATCGCGGCGCGGGCAAACTGCGCTTCCCGCCGGGTGTGCGAGAACAGCTTGACCGTCGTGATGTTGGCGTACGCATCGGTCACCCGTCCTGTCATCGACGATCGCGCGTCGGCCTGCTCCTGTCCAACCCTGCCCAGGCGTGGAACGAAATGCAACATGGCGAGCGCATACAGCATCAGCCAGGCAATGAAAGGCAGCATCAGCCGCAGGTCGAATCCTCCCGCCAGCGCTATGATGGTGACCAGATAAACGTTTATGCCCAGCACAATCTCGCAAAACGTCAACAATACATCGCGTACCGCCAGCGCCGTCTGCATCACCTTGGCGGTAACACGGCCCGCGAACTCGTCAGAGAAAAAGGACAGACTCTGCCGCAGCATGAGACGATGGAAGTTCCAGCGCAAGCGTAGCGGCAGGTTGATGGCCAGCACCTGATGCTGAACCAGGGTGCGTAGGGCCACCATGACGATGCTCGCCACGAGCACGATGCCTATGCCCCACAGCACGCGGCGCTCGTGAGACGATGCCGCCTCACCGGCGCTCCAAACGGCCAGCAGGTCCACGACCTGTCCCAGGAAAGCAAACAGCCAGGCTTCGTAAATCGCCACGCTGGCACTGAGCAGCGTCAGCGCCGCAATGTAGCGGCGCGAGCCATGTGTGCAGGCCCACAGGAAGGAAAACAGGCCCGTGGGTGGCAGAGGGCCCTCCTCGTGCGGGAAGGGTTCGAGCAAACGTTCAAACCGGCGAAGCAAATGGGACCCCCGATACTGGAAAAGTCTTTAATCGGACAGCAAGCGGCATGCACGCTTGCCCGTGCAACGCGACCATACCTGTCGGTAATAAGATAACAAGCAATATGCAAACGAGAATATTGTCGTTTGTTCCATCGCCGCCTCCGCCCATAATCGATCACTCCATACCCGTCGGTTACCGCCGGTACAGCCATGACACGGCCGTCATTGCCGGGCCTGCGGGCAAATTGATCCAGGAGAAATCGATGCAAACAGCCAGCACGAATCTACGCAAAGACAGGGCTTACGAAGCGCTCCACATCGTTAGCGACGAGCCCGCCACCCCCGAAGAACCGTTGCTAGTCACCCCGTTCGACGGCCCTTTGGGCGCCGAGATAACGGGCCTCGATCTGGCTGCTCCCCTGGGCGCCGACGCTTTCGCGCGCATTCACCGCGCGCACCTGGAGCACCACGTCGTCGTCTTCCGCAAGCAGCACATCACGCCGCAGCAGCAAATCGGCTTCAGCCGCCACTTTGGCAAGCTGATGATTCATGTGCTGCATCAATTTCACCTGCAGGGCCATCCGGAAATATTGACGATATCCAATGTCATCGAGAATGGAAAGCCCATCGGTCTGGGCGACGCGGGGAAGTATTGGCACTCCGATATCTCGTACAAGGAACTGCCCAGCCTCGGATCGCTGCTGCACGCCCAGGAACTTCCTGAAACGGGCGGCGACACCTTGTTTGCCAATATGCACCTGGCCTGGGATACCCTGCCCGAGCGCCTGCGCAAGATCGTCACGGGACGCCAGGCCGTTCACTCCTACCTCGCGAAATACGGCGACCTGCAAAAGGAGAACAACTGGCGCCCGCACTTGGGTGAGGCCCAACTCGCCTTCGTGAAGGAAGTCGTCCACCCCGTTGTCCGGACGCACCCGGAAACAGGCCGCAAGGCGCTCTTCGTCAGCGAGGCGTTCACGACACGCATCGAAGGCCTGCCCGAGGACGAAAGCCGGGAAGTGCTACGTGAACTCTTTGCTCACAGCGTGCGTCCGGAGCATATATACCGGCACGTCTGGCAGGACCATGACCTCGTCCTCTGGGACAACCGCTCGGTCATGCACCTGGCGACGGGATGCGAGCCCCATTTGCGCAGGACGCTCTATCGCACCACCGTGGAAGGCGACAAGCCGTATTAAGAACAGGCGCGCGTGCCGCTTGACCCGTGCACCCGTTCATCTCCTTGGAAATCTCCTGAAGAAGGCCCCTAGATCATGACTCTCATGAACAGCGCCCTGGTTGCGCTTGCCGCCCGACCCCATGCCGGCCCGTCGGCAGCATCCATGCCCGAAAGACGGCGCCTGAAACGCAACGCCGGCATCGTCACCATCGCCACTGCCCTGCTCGCCGGCCTGCTCCCTTCGGCCAACGCGGCAGAGAAACTGCGCATTGCCGAGCAGTTCGGTATCGTATATCTGTTGCTCAATGTGGCCAAGGACCAGCGGCTTATCGAAAAGCACGGAAAGCAGGCAGGTGTAGATATCGAGGTCGAATGGATCCGGCTGTCCGGGGGCAGCACCGTGAATAATGCCCTGCTGTCCGGTTCGGTTGATATTGCCGCCGCGGGCGTCGGCCCCTTGTTGACCATCTGGGACCGGACTCGCGGAAAGCAGGAGGTGCGCGGCATTGCGTCACTGGGCAATTTGCCGTACTTCCTTGTGAGCAACGATCCCAAGGTCAAGACAATTGCTGACTTCAAGCCGGATGACCGAATCGCCGTACCCGCCGTGGGCGTCTCGGTGCAGGCGCGGCTCCTGCAGATGGCGGCGGCGCAGCAATGGGGGCACGAGCAGTATGGCAAGCTGGACAAGCAGACCGTTGCACTCCCACACCCGGATGCCGCAGCAGCCATTATCTCGGTGGGCACCGAGATCACGGGCCATTTTGCCAGCCCTCCCTACCAGGAACAGGAATTGGCCCAGAATCCGAAAGCGCACAAGGTCCTGTCCTCGTACGATATCCTGGGAGGACCCAGCTCGTCGACGGTCCTCTTCTCGACATCGAAGTTCCATGCCGAGCAGCGCAAAGTCTACGATGCCTTCGTCGACGCCTTGCAGGAAGCGGAAAGGTTCGTGGCCGCGCATCCGGAAGACGCGGCCGACATCTACATCCGCAATACCGGCGCAAAGATAGAACGCGACTTTCTGAATCGAATCCTGAAGGACGCCGATATCGAGTACAAGACCGTGCCACAGAACACGTATGCCCTCGCCGAGTTCATGCACAAGGTGGGCGCCATCAAACACCGCCCCGCGTCCTGGCAAGACTACTTTTTCGAGGATACACGCACGGCAGGAGGCAGCTGATGAATCAGACACGTTCGAGCCGCAGCGTGCCGGGCCTCCTGCAGGTCCACGGGGTAACGCTCGAGTACTCCACCCCGGACCGCATCGTTCGCGCGACCCAGCGCGTAAGTTTTGACGTCGATGAACAGGATCGCTTTGTACTGTTGGGCCCCTCGGGCTGCGGAAAGTCAACCTTGCTCAAGGCCGTCGGCGGCTTCATCCTGCCCAGCGAAGGCTCGATCCGCCTGGCTGGCCGTCAGATCAGCAAGCCGGGCCCCGACCGCGTCGCCGTCTTCCAGGAATTTGATCAGTTGCCGCCCTGGAAAACGGTCAGGCAGAATGTCGCTTTTCCGCTGATCGCATCGCGTACGCTCCACAAAAAAGAAGCCCACGCACGGGCCGACGAGTATCTGGACAAGGTCGGCCTCACCGCATTCGCCCACAGTTATCCGCACACTCTCTCAGGAGGCATGAAGCAACGCGTAGCCATCGCGCGTGCGTTAGCCATGCAGCCACGCATCCTGCTGATGGACGAGCCCTTCGCGGCGCTGGATGCCCTGACACGTCGCCGTATGCAGGAAGAGCTTCTGGCGCTATGGGAGGACGTGGGCTTCACTCTCCTTTTCGTTACCCACTCCATCGAGGAGGCCTTGTTGATCGGCAATCGTATCCTGTTGCTGTCGCCTCACCCCGGGCGGGTTCGGGCAGAAGTCCACGCTGCCCATCTCGGCTTTCAAGATGAGGGCGCGATGGGTTTCCGCTCGGCCACCCATCGCATACACGAGCTTCTCTTCCCCGCGGGCCCTGAAGCGTCTCGGCCGGCATTGCGCCATGTTGCCTGAGGGACCTGCTATGTCGCGTTACGAATATGAGCTGCCACTCGTCCCCTTGGATCAACGTCCCG
>Ga0182739_1002423_pt1 | contig 17496 bp, 19 predicted proteins | sample eDN5th30CBELigBY_FD_128873 | JGI IMG/M metagenome (GOLD analysis project Ga0182739, IMG submission 128873) | Enriched backyard soil microbial communities from Emeryville, California, USA - eDNA 5th pass 30_C BE-Lig BY (version 2) (version 2) | ecosystem: Environmental > Terrestrial > Soil >... | reverse complement strand
AACTAGTTACAACGACGCCATAATTCCTATGCAGGTAATATATATATATTATATGAACAAACAGTATAACTTATATATATTGCAATATATGCCTTTAATAAGCATATATAATAGGAGAAGGTTGGAATACGTGTAAATCACCTTTCCCTCGACACTTTAATCATTGCATTGATCTCTTCTTTAGTTTTTAGGGTTTTAATTTCATTAAATTAAGAGATATCAATAAGAAAAAATACAATAAAGAAATAAGATAAAGTTATTTTGCAAATAGTTTGATCAGCTCTGCATATCAATCATAGACTTTAAATAAGTCATTTGTTGTCTACCAACAGCAATGAGATATTCAATCTTTTCAGTACTTTCAATGTTTCTATTAGTTTCAAATTGAGACTTAACATGTTCCATTAGATCTTTTCTGGCTTCGATATTTTTACACTTATAAATCTCTTTCACAAAATCTCGATAAAGCTTCTTTACTTTGTATTGAACAATAAAATATCTCAAATCTTTCTTCATCTATTTCTTTTTTCTTGATGATGTTGACAATGTTTCAAAAAGATTGAATTATTGATTTATCAAGATAAATAAAATTTATTATTTTCGAGTTTCATTTTGAATAGAGCTTTGGTTGAGAAAAAAAAATATTGAATGATAATATTATTTATATTTGGAGATAAAGTTATTTTTTGTTAATATTTAATTGATATGAAGGATATCTACGTTTTTTAATCCAAACTAATCCTTAAATTAATTATGGAATGTAATTTGTTTAGTCAAAATACTCGAAATTTATTTCAGCAGGTAGGATTGGATAAGAACAATTCTATTCAGACTTTCCTTTAGGTCTTTTGAAGGCAAAATCAATTCTTCCGACGATAATGACAACAAAAAATACAGCGAGGAAAAATCCGAAAAGGAGAGCTGGTTCAGTCAAAGTATTTTTATCATTGAATCTATAATTGATCTTTTCAAAATTATTCAAATAACTAATTATTCTTTTACAGTAAATTGTTTCTTATGGTAATCAAGAACATTTGATTTTTCTATCACTAATGTAGGTCTTCCTTCGTAATCCAAATAAGAAAATGTTTTTTCTTCATGCTGACTATCAACTGCGAATGGTAATTCAATCTAAAAATTAATAAATTGGAAGAAACAGACTTACAGTTGCATTTGTTGATCCCTCAGGCAAGATGACCTTGATAGTGTATTTTTCAGCCAGGATATTTTCAAAGGGAAATCCAAAATCTTGTTTGAGAACAAAACTTGATGGGTCATCATTTTTCATAAAAAGATAATAATTTGTAGGAAGATTGTAGCTAATTTCCCTATAATTCATTATTATTTTTTTTTTTCCAAAAAATTTACCAATTGTGACTCCATCCACCAAAAATAGCAAATCTTGGTTGAATATGAATATTTACATTTGAACTATCCCTCCATGCTCTGGATGTAGAAATATTCCCAACCTCATCTCTATAGTGCATGCCCCAAGCATGCACAGGGTATTTAGCAGGTAAAGCTCTGAGAGCATTTTTACCTATTACTAATTATTATTGACTATAATTTATTTTAACCAGAATTTCTATTGTGAGTACTGAAGTCAACTCTAGAATATTCACCCTTAAAGGACGCTCCTTCATTGGCAAGTTTATAAAATTCTTGGATATTAATATTTCCCCAATGTGAAATCTGTTTATAGTGAGATTAAATATCAAAAGATTTACCTCAATAACTTTTGTTACTTCTTTGAAGACAGCAAATGGAGTATTATTTTCAAAATGGATTTTATTTGGTCTTCTTTGGAACCCTCCAATTGTTGAAGAAATACTATATTGTAAAACAGGACCTCTTAATCTTCCCTCACTATCTGAGAATGATCTAAATATTTTAATATGATTAGAAAAGTTAAATATAATACATAGGTGCTGCAGAAAGTATATATTCAGTGTTTTGTGAAATGACTGTATAAGGAGTAAAATAATATATACTCTCATCCAAAAGCATCTTTTGGTCCTCCTTATTAATATTTAGTTATGATATGAGAATGAGGTTACAAGGGTAGATATTTGTTGAGGAAGAGCTTGCATTTTCCCCCAGTGAGTTTCACTAACTCTTAAAGTTTTACTTTGACCTGGTTTAAGGGGAGGATCTAATTCGATTTTATAGAGTGTAGCATTATACTCATTTTGGATTTTAAGATTGTTCAAAATTTTATAGTTATAAGGGGTGCTGCTATCATAATTGTCTTTCACGATAAAAAGACGAAGTGTATCAATTGATTCTGAAGGAATTGCAAAGTAAAATTCATTTAAAGAGGAATCCCTTTCATTCTTTATTTCAAGACGTGTTTCAATTTTGCACAACTGAGTCTGAACATCTATCTTTCTTTCAATCTTTTGGATGGTGACATCTCTAAATGTTTCCAGAGTTTGGGAACTGGTTAATACCAGAACTAAAGCCAATAGTACCAAAGCGCACTTTGATTTCATATTGTTTTATTTTTATTGAGTTGATTTGATTACAAGTGTGAAGATACTAAATTTTTAAATCAGAATCAAACTAATATTATGAAATGCTTAGGAAGTTAAAAAGATTAAATTGATCATCATATAGCAATCTCTATTATTACTTAATAAAAAATATTGAAAAAATATTATTATTTTTTTTTTGCTGTCATTGTCTCGAGAAAAAAAGATTATGAGAAGGAATTTTTTTTTATCTTCTATTCCCCCTTTCCCATTAATGTACAATATTTATAATTTTTTATACGAAGTTGTTTATATGAAGAAATGACAATTTCTTTTTTCCTTTGTTTGAGTTTCTTTGATTACATAGATTTTTTTTATTTCTTGAAATCAATATTTTAACTTGTTATATACAATTTTTATTTCAGAAAATTCACTAGATTGATTTTTATAGTGTCAGTAAATCTAAAACTTCCGATTTGAGAATTTACTCAACAACAGCTTTAAGTTTAAAGTAAAACAAGTTCTTAATTTTTTATTTCGAATATGGAACAGGAAAAACCAATATTTCTGCATGAACTAAGAAAACGTCCCCCAGAAAAGCCTTTAACTCTGAATGAGCTTTCTTCCTTAAGAGAGATTAATCATAAATTCTTAAAGGAAGATAAAAATGCTTTGGATCTTTTAATTCAATATTGCAGACATTGTAAGAAAATCATGACTTACTTAATTAATTTATCTAGCCAAATTTCAAATTAGAATATGCGAAAAGGCTTATCTTATCCTCACAATCAATCCTCTCATGCAGATTGACAATTCCCCTGATGTAATAAAATACGGGGCATGGGCTCTATCCCTTTTATCTGAAAATAATGAAACTCATAAAAAAATTGTCAACTCTGGTGCTCTTCCAACACTCAGTTCTTTAATAGCTAAACAGGTTCATTATGAAATCAATAAATATTGTATAATAACTATTGCAAATCTTGCCAGTAGTGGGGACCTTTATGGGCAGTTGATGGACTTAGATTGTCGAGATTTTCTTATCTTGAAATTTTTGGACACTTGTGACAACGAAGTTCAATATTATATATTGAAATTTATTTTCGGGCTTTGCCAAAATCCAGAATGTCAAAATTTAGATAGCAAATCATCTAACATTCAAAAAATTCTGATAAATACTAACTATTTGGAGCCAGTTCTTCGATGTGCAGTTTCTCCTGATGTAAAAGTTGCTAATATTACTTTGGAAATCTTAAGGTTAGTTTTTTTTATTCTCTAAATTAAATGGAGAAGATGTCTCATAACTTCGGAAAAAAATCAAGCTAAATTAATGAGTTTTAATTTAACAGGAAAATTGTATCATCTCTATCATTCATTGAAGACGACTGGAGCTGAGAATATCAGCATTATGAAGTTGCAAATTTATTTTTAAAAAGTTAATAATTTTTATAGCGCCATTGCAAAAATATTCCGGGCTCTATTAAAATATCAAGTTAATCAAGTGAGATTAGCACGAGATAGATATATTCGGCTTTTATTAGATTTCTTAAGTCATGTAGATTTTGAACTTCCATTAAATGTATGGATTCTTTTTAATTATTTTGGTTTGAAAAGAATAGTCTGCAATTTGTTTAAGTCATATGTCAGAAAAAATTGAAAGCCACGAAAAACTGGTTGAATGTGGAGTATTGGATTTGATGGTTAGTATCCTCAAAGAAACCAAACATCCAAAGTTATATAGACAGGTATAATGGAATATTAGCTTTTATAATATTCTAGGCCTGTCGCTTTATGGCCAATCTTTCTTGGAATATTAAATATCAACAGATTTTGCTGGAGAAAGAAGTTATAGATTTCTTACTGGGGTCTCTTGGAACTGTTGATAAATGGACTCTTTCTCATAGCGTTACAACAATTGCTAATCTATCCTGCAAATCAAACTTTCATGAAAATACAAAGCATAGGTATATCAAGAGTTTCTAATAAAAATTAATTATTGAATAGAAATATTAAATATCTCATCCATGTTCTTGATAGCAATATCGATGCTGATGATAGAATTGTTGAAACAGCAGCAATGGCTCTTTCAAATTTTTCAGCAGATTTTTTTTATCATGAATTTTTACTTAAAGAGCCTGAGATTACAATGGTTTTTAAAATATTAAATAATACCAAAGAAGATCATGAAGGAAGAGTTTTAGAACATATCTTAGCTTTAATAACAAACCTCACAACCAATCCAATGAATGCTCAAAAACTTTTTCAAAAGCACATTTTTGAGTCTTTAATTAGGATTATGAAATTTTCTGTAAGATTGTCTTTAAGAAAACTAAATATTATAGAAAAACTCTTTAGTTGGATTTATTGCAAAATCAATTTCAGGACTCAGTATTCTTTCAAAAGTTAGACAACAAATTATTGATCATAAATTTATTTACCACCTAATAAATGCTGTATATGTTGGAGATGTTGATGTCCAACAACAAGTTTGTTTTAATAGTTCGACAACTAAATTTGATTGAATAGATCTTAGTCTCTCTTTTAACTATTCTGGCAAATTCAGATGATTTTCATGAAATCTTTCTCAATGAAAGAGGACTTGCAGTTTTAGAACATTTTGTTAAAAAGAATGATCATTTCTTTGTTTATGTTGCTTGTAAAATGTTAGCTATATTGAGTAGAACCAAAGAAAATTTAGTAAAATGAATTCTTTTCTTTATTAATTATCAAGGTTCATTTATTGAAAGACGAGTTAATTGAAAGCGTCTTTCAATGTGGTTTTACTAAGAATTATATGATATTGAAAGAATCTTTAAGATTTTTCACTCAATGTATGATCAATAAGAAATGTCAACTTGAAAGTGACTTTATTGACAAAATCTGCAAATTAGCCTATGAGGGACTTCAGTTTCTACAAGACAGCGAAACTGTAGACTTAGCTTTACTATCACTGGCAATTATGTCCCAAAATGATGCTAATATCCCAGAAATAGCAAAACATATTGATATCTTCAAATATCTTTCTGAAAAACCTCCAATGGAATTAAACAAACATGCTGAAATGTTAATTATGTTAATAATGAATTTATCAATGTCTCCGGATAATCATCACATGCTTGTTAAATTGAAATTTATTGCTTTGTTTAAAGAAATGATTGATAATGTCGAAGAGATATGCCATTCTCATATACTTACAATATTAATACAAATTTTCAGGTTTGTCTTCCTTTTTAAATACTTATTCTGTTAGACATGAGTTCACAGAAGAGATATTTGGACAATATGCTCATCAAATTATTATCAAATTACTCGAGAAAAACTATCCTCATTTTAAAAGTGATATTATAAAACTTATCAATGTAGATTTTTGTTATTTCTTTCCCAACATGATTTAGACTATACTGGAAGGAAGTATCTCTTATCCAGAAGAGCTTCTAGAGGTAATCCATTATTTAACTCTTTGTCCAGAAGAAGAAGAATTTTCTGAAAAGGATAACGAATCTTTAATAACTCAAACAAATGTTCTTGCAAAGTTCTCTTTTAATGATATGGTACATTTTTTTCAATGAAAGTTGTAAATTTTAAAGAGTATGAGTTATTTCAGAAAAAGTGAAATTGTCAAATTAATGTACAAAATTCTTAGTCAGGAGAAACCTGAAAAAGTTATAATTCTAAACTGCATAATTATTCTTTCAAATATATCTCAAGATCCAGAAATACTAAATGAGATTCTTAAGCATAAAGTGGAAGATATTCTTAAACTTTCAAATATTAAGGTAAAGCTCATCATGATTAACAAGAATATTGACTTTATTATAAGCTCCCGTTCAATTTAAAAAAACCTTTCATTAGAATATTAACCTTCATGACAATCAGCAGTAGTTTTAATCCAAAGTTAATTCCTAACAGGTAACCAAATTTCAGTTTGCTTTTGTTAAAAAATTATAGTGCAATAAATTTGTTATTTGATATAGTTCGAACATATAAGTCAGATTCAGAAGGAATATTAGTTCCTTGTTTAATTTGTCTCATTAATTTGACTACAATGGGATATGATGTTATTTACTCTTTCTCCAAAAAAGGACTAATTCACTATTTATATGACATTATACAAGTTCTTTTTAGTTAAATACTATTTTTATAATAATGAATAGGATCAAGAGGTAGACGCTAATGTAATTTCAAGCGCTATTATAATTATTTCAAATATGATGATTACGAAGCAAATATATGAAGAAAACAAATACAACATTGATGAATTTATTAATTTCTCTAATAATCTTTTACCTTCAGCATCTTCAACTCATCCACTTATACTCTCTAATGTTCTCAAATTTATTCATAATTTAATTATTATCGATACATCTATACTTTCTCCAGACACTTCAAATGCGTAAAAATTTTTAATTATCTAATTTTAATATCATAGGATTATATCAAAATCTATTAATATTTTTATTGGAATAGCAGACTCTGGAACAAGAAGTGTAATACTAAGCATCTTAAATTTTATGATTGAAAAAAACAATACTTACCAAATATTAATTCAAAATCAAAAATTTTTAGAATGTGTTCTGAACATTTCTTTCGAAGAAAAATCAAGTTTTGCTAGCTATGATTTGAGGACAGGAGCTTTAGCTCTTTTATCTATCATTTCTCAACATAACGAAGGAATCGATTTTATTAAGAAGAATTTAAATTATAAAGAATTTATGGATAATTTAATTGATCTGTATCAGGATAACTCAAGTGACCAGGCAAAAGAATATATGTTCCTGATATTAGCGAATCTTTGTTATGAAAAAAGCTTAATCAAATCTTTATTAACAAAACAAGAACATTTTACCTTTATTTACAATTGTCTTTTGACCATTTTTACCACAAAAAATGATGCATTATTAGAAACAACTTTCAAACTAGGAATTAATCTCAGTGCAGACTCCACAATTAATCACTTTCTAGCAAAAGAAAAGCTTTTAAAAATTCTTAATCAAATATTTTTTCAACCCCAAACAACTAAACAAATTAAAGAACTCATCCAAATCTTTTTATCAAATTTGAGTTTTAATCAAGCAAATCACCCTGATATGATTAAAAACGATTGTATAAAAGTATTTGAACAATATGATGCTTTGAATATAAAAAAAGAGCTTGACAAATATGCTTTAACAAGTTTAGCAAACCTAGCTCTGAATAGCAACAATTTCTATCTTCTTGAAAACGAACTCAATATGATAAATACCCTTTCTCTAATTGATGATTTTGATAAGCCAATTCAGATTAAACTTTTGAATTCTGCAATTGAATATGTAACCGATGAAGAAAGAAAAGCAGTGAAGGAGCCTCCTGAATCTAAAAAAGCATTATTTATAGAGATTTTTGCCTCTATTAATAGTATGCTTGAAACTAAATCATTATTCCTAATAAAATATTGTACTGATATGCTTTATAGAATTTCAAAAACTAGCCTTGGAATAAGTGTACAATATGATTCACAAGCTTTATTGGATAATTTGGTTGAGATTATTTTGAAGATAAATAAGAAAGATTTGAAATATAGCAATTTTCATAATTTATGTCTTGTCAGTAAAAGCACTCTATTTTTTGAAAATATTGTCAATACTCAAACCCTTCAAAAACTCTTCGATCATTCTGCTAAAGCATTTAAAACTCTTCGTGAAACAAAAGAAGAAATATCCAATCATTTAGAATATGAATATGACATCATTTTCTTCTTGAAATTTTTGTCAAACTGTGCTATTTATGGAAAAAAGAATAAGGCTCTTGGAATATTTTTAATAAATAAAGATCTTGAAGATTTTTTGTTTAATATAATGATCTTCAGCAATAAACACTCAACAAATTTGCTCTCTAACATCATGTGTAGTTATGCTAATATGTTCCATTCAGAAAATGTCTCTAAATTTTATAATTATGGAAGGATATTTGATCATCTTCATCATTATTTTAAAAAGTTTATAAAAAGTTCATCTAAAATAGAAAACTTTATCCTTGGATTAATCAGTCTTATTTTAAAAGGAAAAAATTATAATTTATCAGACTTCAATAAGCTCCGACCATCTCATGCTGATGCTGAGCATCATGATCAAAGTTTTATTTCAAACTTTTCAAAAAAATCTTTATTCAAATCTGGGGCTAATTTATTTAAATATCCAACAAATGAAACTGATAATGATAGGGAATCTCTTGAATATGATAGTAAATCAAATGTTAATGACTCGAGGGATAAGACTGACATATTTACGAATGAAGCTCCAAAAGAAAGAAAATCAATTCATCATCATACTCTTGGTCAACAAGTTTTCAAGAGCTATAGTCTTAGAGGAAATGAAGAATATGATGTTAAAGGAAAAGTGAAAATTGATAAAGATCTTCAATTTGTCTTCAAATTTTTGTTTTATATAATCAAAAAGCACGTGCCGCATGGAAGTAATTCAAAAATGATGAGTCCAACCCAACAAAATTTAGATGGAGGAGAACTTACAATTCTTCAAAATAATAAATCGCCATTAATTGCATCAAATAGACTTTTAACTGTCAATCAAAATCTAATTTTAAATGATGGGCCTGATACAATAGAAAATGAACCTTCATCAACAGAATGTGAAACCTTTCAACTTTTTGCTAATCTTGCATGCAATGTTGAAAATCAAAAAACTTTATTGAGTTCCAAACTTACTGAACATCTAATGAAGTATTTAAAAAATGAGAAAAATATGACTCATGATGCATATAAGTATGCTCTTACATGTACTTTGAATCTTGGAATGAATAAAGATTTTTGCAAAAAGGTGAAGAGCCATGAGCTTATTCTTGTATTAATCAAACTATTTCAAGTCAATAAAGCTCTTTTTTTAGAATATTCTTCAATATTTTTACTTTCAATGGTAACATTTTTTAGGATTTTATTTAATTATTTAATAGGTTGAAAACGACTCTTCAGATGACTTTTATAATTCAATGGATGATTTTATGAATATTGTGAATTGCAATATTCAGAATTTGGACAAAAAATCAGAGAACTATCAAGTTAATCTGATCAAAATTTTGAGTCTTCTTGAAAATACCGTTAAAATAACAAGATTAAAATATGTAAATTCTTAAGTAAAATTTTATTTAGCATTATTAGAAAATTGCAAAAATTCCCCTTACATTCGAGACAATATTCAACATAATTTTAACAAATAACCAATCTAATTTTGAAAGTTTCAAAGAAACAAATTCATTTATGGCTATCCTGACCTTGTTTGCTGACTCAAAAGAATGTATGAGTTATTTGATTAAGGTAATATTTTCTGAAATTTTACTAATTAAGATATTCTAGTATGGGGTTTATGAAGTCCTGAAAACTTATTTACAGCTCTTGAATCAATCAGACTATTTAGATTTAAAAACCATCAAAAGTTCGATTGGAGTTGATAAAGATGCAGGAAAAATTCATGAAATAGCTCTAACCCAATTGGTTGAAAGATTTAAGTTTCTTATGAATTTGATGAATTTATCAGATGCATGTTTAGAATTGGAAACTAATTCCACTTCAAGCTCTAAATTAAAGCTGAAAGTAGTAAAAGACAAAAGAATCATTAATAGTACAAATCCTGAAGAGATAATAATCACTTTCACCAATGTCTATGACTCAATGGATATGGCAGTTTTAACAAGCGAATTTATCGAAAATAATTCCAATTTGATTCTAATGACAGAAACTTGTCTCCATATGACGAATATACTTCTTAAATTGTGAGAAATACTAATTTCACTATTTTAAAAATTCAATAGGAGATCCTCAAATTTTGAAAGTATTATGAAAATCTTAACGATGATTACAAAGATATCAAAAAAGAAGAAGATTTCAAATGATATAGAGTCTCTCAATCAATTTGACAACATTATCTACACTCTTTTTCAAATTCAAGAAAAATGTTATACTCTTTATGAGTTTGAGGTACTGTACTATAAAACTTTTCTGAACATTTAGATTGGAGATATCATAAAAATAATCCTCAATATTTATAATTCAAATGATACAAATATCCTTCGAAAAGCATCTTATCTAAACTTAAATAAAATACTTGTTAAACTTGACTTCAGAAAGCTAAATTATACTCTTGATTCGGATATAAAAGAAATAATAACAATGTTGATCATGAATAATACAGAATTTAACGATGTCATTTATCAATACTATGCAACACTTATCATCAGAAAAATTGTTGTACTCTTTGAAATTTCAACAAATTCACAAATTTTTGAAGAGTTGCTTGAAGTAATGCAATTATTATTTTTTAACTCTGATATTTGTTTTAGTTTTGTGATATGATAATAGACTCAATCAAGAAATTTTCAAATTCTCTCAGTAGTAACCTGTCCAAAATAGAAGAGAATACTCATATGAAAATGGATTTTGCTAAGAAGAAAACTTTTGCCGTCGCGAATGATAGAAATAAAAAAGATATTGAAAAACTCTATGTAGTTTTAGTTCTTGAAACTATTATCATACTCTATAAATACAAAGATATTCACAAAAAATTTATAGAAACTGAAGTCCTGAAAAGTATCGTCAGATGTGCTCAAAAAATTTCAGAGATAAATTCTCTCATGGACAACAAAGAAAATAAAGAAAATGCAGAGATGAAATCCTCTTTTAATTTTACACATGAAGATCTAATATACATTACTAGGATTGTCAGTTTAATTCTTTACGAAGCATCTTATTTTCCAGACATGTATGAAGATCTTTTATCAAAACCAGTTGTCCAGTTTCTTGTAAACAATCTAACAAACCCTCTCAAGTCCATACATACCAGTATCTACAACACTATAACAAATATCTTTGCGATTGGAAACTCGACACTGATTCCAATGGTTTTGGATGAGATTAATAATTTTATTGATGATTTCAATCAAAAGGCTGTCAATGAGGTTCAAGATGATTATTCTAACTTGATCCCAGTGATAGGAATCCTTGATTTCTTTTATGATAAAATAGTAAAAGAAATTGGTAAAGATCATCAATTTGCTGTTGATGAGCTTGTAAATATTGTGATTCTACTAACAAATCTCTATGCAGAAAAACCTCATCTTGAAATGCCTAAAAGTATATTAGGAAAGCTGCTTGAGCAATCAGAAAAACATTTATATGTTAGAGTTAGAACTTTTATGCTCATCGTTAGGCAAACAAAACTCAACAAATTTGACTCAAATGCCGAAAATCAAAGAGATGGAATTTTAAATTTAATTATTCAAATGATTAGAAAAGAATTATCATCTATAGTTTCAAAACAACCAGACGATCTTTCAGAAATTTCAAAATTTGCACATCAAGAGTTTATGGCAAATGTTATTGAAAAAGGAGTAAAATTTTTTGAGGAAGCTATTTCTGTAGAAAATATATTTTATTGGGAGTTTTATAGTGAAGATATCAAGTAAGTTTTGATTAGAAAAAAGTTTTAAATAGTAGGGATGACGATTTAAATGTCTTGAGTATTGTTCTTATCATGAACTTTCTGGGTGAGATATCGCAATTCCAGTTTTTTTCACAGTATTTGTCAGAAATCTATCTAGTTCTTGACAATATTAATTCCAGATTAAATACAATGAAAAATAAATCAGTAATTATTGAAAAAATTTTAACATGTTAAATTTTTGTAGCCAATTCAAGATTATTATGAGAAGTTTTTGAGAGAGATATTAGATAATTTTAGCAAAAATAATCAAATCAAAAAATAATAAAAGTTCTAAAGATTAAAGTCATTTCACAGCTTGCTTCCTGTTTACATATTTTTGAGAAACTATTTCTTTCTTAATCTATCTTAAATCCTACAACGAAAAAAATAATATTAGCATTTTGATTCAATTTCCACTAATTTACCTCTCTTCGAAACTTTTTTCTATTTGAAACATAAACAAAAATAAAACAGAAAATGAAATTTCATTTCTTTTTATCCATATGAAGTTTCTTCATATGAGAAGATGATGCTTTAATTTTTGAGTAAAACTAAGGATTTCTCTTTCTGTAGTTTTATGAAAGAGAAGATTTTAAATTGTTTCATTCTCTATCCAATCCTGAACAAATTTTATTTTTATTTTACAATTAATTTTCAATCTTATGCAGTATCATACAGACGATTAGGGTTAATAATTCCATGAAGTAATTCATGATAATTTCCTTGAGATTCTAAAAATTTCTGTTCAGTAGCACTGATATTCTTTCCTTTTCCTTCATGCCATAGACTGCATTGTTTGAGATGCTCTATATAGCTTACAAAATCATCAAGAGGAAGTCCATCAAGTTTGATTGTGTAACCTTTTCCCATATTGATTTGACTTGGGTCAAAAGAATGTTTATATAGTTTTTTGAGACTTGGAGCAACCAACTTTATGCCATTCTTGATTTTATGACCATCAAATTTCATAAAGGCTCTTGAAAGAGCTAAGTGATGGGCAGGAATCAAACTCTCATGTTTCTTTTCATTAGCATATCTAAATGAAGGGTAACAAGTGGGGAGGAAGAAATAATTATAATTATCAACAACAGCCAGCACTTTGTGACTGTCCAAATTATACACTTGTTCAAGAACTTCATAGATTACGTTAATAGAAAACATTTCTTCTTTTAAACCATGTTCAACAATATCTAAAAGTGTCTTTGGTTCTGGGAGTCTTTGCTTTAGTCTAACATTAAATTGTCTCTTCTCTTCTGCAATAAATAATTTTTCATTTGGAGTAATAAATTGTTCCCAGTCATTTGACCACACTTTTCTTTCAGGATCATAGGTTACTGGGACGGGCTCTGGTTCATCATCATGTACACCTGCTAAATTAAACTTTCCGTACAACTCCATATTAACTGGTAAATCCTTTATAATTTCATAATTTGATTCTCTGAAAGCTCTAAGGAATGTTCTACCTTTAGTAAATTCTAAATACAAACCAGAATCATGATGCCTCTTAATTTTAGTTTTTTCTTGAGTTAAGTGATATGCATCTGGGGCATTAATAACAATCCAATTATTTTTATGCGCCCACATAATTGCATACATCAGCATTCCACTTTTTCCTGCTCCTCTAACTCCAGTTACGATAGCTCCACTATTGAATCCAAAGAAATTCTTTAGTCCATATTCTCTCATAGCTTTTGGGACATGTCTGGGTGAAGTTGTATATTTCTTCAAGAGCATAACATAGTTCTTTTCTTTCCCTGCTTCATCTCCTTCCAGAACTAATTTAAAGTTTTTAATTGGTTTTAGGGTTTCTTCAATTCTTTGAACATTCGCTTTAGGATCTACTTTTTCTTTAAATTGAGTCAAAATTTGTTCTATAATTTTGCCTCTTTTTTCTTGATTAATAAGATGTGGCCTCATAACATTGCACACTAATTCTCTAACTAAAGCATTCACAAGTACATCAAATATATAGCATTCTGTGAATAATTTGCTGATTACCTCATCTTTTCTATAAGGTTTCAATTTCTCATTAAATGTAATAGCAAAATCATGGAAAATTCTTGGATACAACTCTTCATCTTCTAACAAAGATCTAAAATCTTTGGTTGTTTCAGCTTCAGCAAATATTACCTTGTATTCATTTTCTGTTAGTCTGCTATAATTAAGCTTTCTCATTTCGTTTGTTAATTTAAAGATTTCTTCAGTACATTGGAGGTAAAATCTTTTAGTATATTTGAAAAAGTTAGAATAATATTCTCCCAAAGGACTAAGTGGGAAATATTTGAACAAATCATCAGAAGGAAATTCTATTACTCTTCCAATATTGAGATCATTGACTTGGAATATATCTTTTAAATAAACATCTTCAGGCTCGTAATTAGAATATTCTTCGACTTGAGAAGGAGCTCTAAATGGTTCTCTAGCCTTTCTCATTTCAGAAATTGTGAGTTGTCTTCTTTTGTAAGCCAATAAAAATTCATTTTTAAGAAGTGGATTATCAAGTTCATTATATCGATCCCTAAGCAATTTAACTTCTACAACTTCTTCTAAATTAGGCAAGATCTTCTCTGTATAAGTTTTAAAAGCATCCACGTTTGACAATCTTTTTTGTTTCTTCTGAGCTTCAGTCATTCCAATAATTCTAGAGATATAAGTGGCTCTATGACCAATTAACTTGGTTGTTGGAACGCTGGATTTAGCTTTCTGAGCAAGATTTATTAGTTTTAAAGAACTTGTCATCTTGAAATGAAAGATTTCTTTTATGATATTAAATTAAAGTGACACTTCAATAAACAAGAAAATTAATGACTTTTGATTTTAATAACTTAGTTGTGGTGAGATTTCAAGCTTATTTGACATTTTCTTTTAAAATTCAAATATCAAAAATTCATCTTTTCTTAAACAAAGATGATAAGTAATATTGTTCTATTTACTTTTAATATGTAGAGAATATTTCAAATTTATTTTATTTTTGTCTTTAAAGACTTGAGGATTTAAGAAATTATCAAAAACATAAATAAACAGCTTAAAATCTTTAAAAAATTTTAAACACAAGAGTTTAGATTATAAGAATAAAAGTTTTGAATCAAAAGTAAAACCAAAGCATTTATATACCGGTAAAAGAAGAATACATAAGAATAAAAAAAAACTAAATTATCATATAAACTTATATTAAAAATAATTTTTTTTTTATTAAGTGCAGAGAGAGGGTCTTATATGTCTAGGACGTATAAGTCTCACTACCGGCCTCCGGCCCAAATTCATATGCAGTTATAAGCTATTTACAGAGTGTGTATTTATAGAGAGTAATGAATATAATACACAAAATATTCATTCTATACTTTATGAATTTATTCAAACTGTGAAATTTGTGAACATACAGCCAAGTGATCTTCTTGTTATAAAGGGGTTTTTGGGCAATCAGGCTGTATGCAATCAGTTTGAGTGTTAAAAATAATTAAATAATCATGTTATTAAGTTTTATGTTAAATTTATGCGATTATGTGCAGTATGTTCATAAATTGTACACTTATGGAATACTATATGGGCGCTAGGTGCGGGAGGAGTGGCAACACTAATTTCTGAAAAAAAGGAAAAAATTAATTAATTTCAAAATAATTTAAGAAATTTTTTTTGTTTTGCAACATTTTTGATGAAGTAAATTTCATTTTTTAAATAATGATTGTCTATTAAGACTGTCTCATAACTCACTGTAGAAGTTGCGTTGAGAAATACTTATTGAACTCTGACAGTCTGAAAATGAAGTGAACGAATATAAAATCTAAAGGAATATAATTGATAGAAATTCATAAATACAAACAATTTTATTTTACTAAAATCTTTTTCTTGAGATTATGATTTTAAAAAGAACTAAGGTCACAAAACTATTTTGTTTTGAACTGTTAAATTATTTTTAACAGGAGCAACCTGAGCTCTAAGTTGATTGATTGCTTGGTAATAAAGTTTATATGTGCAAAAGCGAATTTTTTGTAAGTTTAGATCTTTGATTCCTCTGTACAATGCTATGATTTCTTGTTTGATTTCTGATTTGTAGTTTTCAAAAGTTCTAAGAGGAATTCTTATTGTAATAATATTTTTAAATTGAGAAATGATAAGATATTTAAGATGTTTGGATTTGGATGCTAATTTCTCAATTATTTTGCCAATTTTTACATGATTATCAAGTTCAGCCAGTTTAAGAGTAACAATAGCCTTTGTTCTTCCAAAATAAATTTTGGCAAAGGAGAGTGTTGGAATTAGCAGATTTGATATAAAAATTAGATTTCCTTGTTCATAAAGATTAAAAACTTTTAAATATGCTTCTTCCAATTTAAAAGTTTTGTTCAGATTTGAATAAATTTTGGTTTCTTGAACCTTAGCTTTAAAATTCTCTAAAAAGACATTCTTAATTTTGTGCAACTTTAACATGAGAAGAAGGATTCGCTGAAAGTATATATTTTTGACTAGACTCAAATCGTTGTCATCTTTAAAATTTTCACCAGATTTTTGAATGATATACTGATCCATGGAATTCTCAAGAAAATTCAAAGAAGCATTCATTTTTTTTGTTATTTGGTCCTTTAAATATAACTTTAAAATTTTGGAGGGATTGACTCCTGTTGAAGAAAACGGAAAGTCTACAATAATATATCTCTTCCCAAAAATATAAAATTCTTCGCATATTTTTCTGCATAACAAAGGATTACACCAACTAGAATCTTGAAAATTTTTAACAAGATATATAAATTCTTCTAAAGAAACTAGATCCTCTTGAGAATTGATCAAAGTTAATAAGCAATTAGAAAGAATTTCATGGAAGTCTTTCAAATCTGGAGGAGTAATTGTTTTTGCAACAATCATTAAACAAGCATTTTTTATTTCTTCTATTGAAGGATCAACCAGACTACTCCAGATTGTAATTGCATTCTGGTAAAAACAATTGAGACGGGATTCTTCGAGGTGCGAGTCCCCCATTTTTGACAAGACATGGCACTTAAAAACGCTAAATTTTACAAAATCACTTTTAAATGGCATATTAAGTTCGAGCCAAGCCAAAACCAATGTATTATAAATATTTGATTTGACTCCCCTTCTGAGAAACTTCTCTTTAAATGTTAAATAAGCTTCACTACCTCGTGTTCTCAATGGCCAAAAAATTTTTGAAAATTTTTCTTCAATCATGAGGAAGTAAATTTCTTTCATCAGTTGAAAAAATGACAATCCATGAGAAGGCCTCATAACAAGTGAATGAACTCTTTTTGTAGAGTCCTCTGAGTCTGGAGATAAAAGAGGTGAAGTTTCAGTTGAACTTTCGACCTGTATTGATGTCATTTTTTTTTAATTAAAATAAAGCTGAATTTTAGATTTAAATGGATGATGAGTCAGTATTATCGATCAAAAGAAATATTTTTTTCGCGCTTTTCATGAGAAACTTTCTCACAAAAATATAAATTTTTCAGCTTTATAATAGGTTGCATTTTTTATTCATTTCCAGTACTAAAAATTCTAAACAAAATTCTCCCTAAAAATAGTTAAAAAAAAAACATTTGTGAAATTTT
>Ga0182739_1002422_pt1 | contig 17502 bp, 18 predicted proteins | sample eDN5th30CBELigBY_FD_128873 | JGI IMG/M metagenome (GOLD analysis project Ga0182739, IMG submission 128873) | Enriched backyard soil microbial communities from Emeryville, California, USA - eDNA 5th pass 30_C BE-Lig BY (version 2) (version 2) | ecosystem: Environmental > Terrestrial > Soil >... | reverse complement strand
TTCGCCGAGGAAGTTCAGCACCACCGCAAGGTCGCGGCGGCGCGCGCTGTCGTCATCGATCAGCAGAATCTTGGTTTCACGCCACATGCAATAGCAACTTCCCTAGTCATATCGGCGCCCTGCAGGGGCGTGCTCGACATCATTCCGACTGAATGGTCAGTGTTCGGACGTCTGAAATTCGAAAACAGCCACTAGTAAAGTCAAAAAGGCCCACACAGTCAAATTTATGGCGCCTTTTGTTAAGTCGTGCGCATCTTAACTGAAGAGATGGTAAACCTTCGATGCATTTTTCGCTTGATTGATCTGCATCATCTCTTCGGCAATTGCCTGGCGTTCACCGGTTGTCACATCGATCAGGTTACGGTAGAGCCGCATCACCCCTTCCAGCTTCTCGCGCAGCAACGCCTGGTCCATCGCATGGGTTTCCAGCACCTCGTCGATGCACGCGCGGCACGCCACATCCAGCTTGGCAATGGCTTCCCAGTCACGCTCACCCAAGGCCCCGATCAGGGCATCGCAGGTGTCATCGAGGCGTTGCAGTGCGGTCACGGTAATCTCCTTGCCATCAGCTGGCAGGCTGGGCGTCGGCAATGCCGTCCCAGCCACTTTTCACGGTAATCAGCAGCTGGGCAACTTCGTCGATAATGCTGGCATCGTTATCCACATTGGCCTGCATGAGGCGATTGGTCATGTAGACATAGAGGGCGTCGAGCTTTTCGACGTACTCCGGGTTTTCGCTCTTTTCAGGCGACAATCCATCGCGCAAGCCGATGATGATATCGATCGCCTTGCCCAGCATCAGGCCCTTTTCCGCAATGTCGCCACGCGCCATCGCACCCTTGGCCTGCGCCATGCGATCGAGGCCGCCTTCCATCAGCATCTGCACCAGGCGATGGGGCGTGGCTTCGGAAATCTGGGCATGGGAATTGACCTTCTGGTACTGACGAAGGGCTCTCATGGGATTCATCTTGCGACCTCGTGACGGGCAGGCTTAAAGGGGAGATATTCCTTGTATCGGGCAGGCGGCGAAAAACTTTACCGACCGATGACATGAAGCCCGGCATCTTGCACGGACTTCATGCAAGGTTCACGGATCAATCGTCGCTGTTCGCCTTGTTCAGTGCATTGAGGGTGCTCAGCACCGAGTCCTGCTGCTGGCGCAGCTGGGTGACCAGGGTATCCATGTTGTTGTACTTGTCCTGCAGGCTCTTTTGCAGGGCTTCCATGCGGGCGTCCAGGGTGTCCTGCTCGGTCTTGAGTTTGGTCAGGCTTTCGCTCAGAACCTTGGAGCGTTCGGCGAGGGTGCCGGTTGCGGCCTTGGCGAATGGCTCGGTGACTTTTTGCAGGCGCGCCAGCAGGCCATCCTTGCCATTGAAAATACTGGTCAGGTCCGCCGCGTTGGTGGAAGCAACCTTGTCCCACTTCTTGTCATCCAGGCTCAGCGCACCGCCGTCCTGGGCCGAAGTGACACCAAAAGCAGCGAGCGACTTCAAGGTACCGTTGCCTGCTACCGCATTGAGTTCCTCACGAATGGAGTTCATCAATGTGCGCATCGAGGCATCACCCGTCAGCGCCGCAGCCGTCATGGTGCCATCGGCATTCTTGGTCACTTTGGTTTCGGCGTTCATCACCGTCAACAATGCGTTGTAGGTATCGATGAAACCTTTGAGGCCCGACTTCAACGTTGTGGAACTGGTAGTCAGGGAGAGGATGGTCGCCGTAGGCTCGCTACTGGTAGCGTTGATCGGTGAAACACCCACCAGCTTAATATTGAGACCACTGACAGCATCGGTAATGTCATTGGACTTGGACTTCATGGCAATGCCGTCCAGGGTGTACTCGGCGTCCGTCGGCTCATCTACAACGGTATAGCCGGTATCGATGCCCGAATTACCGGAAAGGGTAATGTCAGAGCCCTCCCCCATTTTCGTCGAGGTGACGATCAGGCGAGAACCATTGGCATCCGTCAGCACGTTGGCGCTAAGGCCCGCTACGCCAAACTGGCTATTGATGCTGTCGCGCACCTGCTGCAATGTGGCGCCGGCGGGCACACTGAGGTCGAAGTCCTTGCCGCCCTGACTGATGGTCAGCGTAGTCGGTGTACTGCCACTATTGACTACCGATCCCGCACCATCTGCATACACTTTGGTCGAAACTTTTGACGCAGTCGCCAACTTGTCGACGATCAGCTTGAACGAGCCGTTCGCAGCCCCAGTCCCCATGGTGACGGTCGCGACCTTTTCATCCGAAGACTTGAGGCTCAGGCCACCAAAGCTGTTGGAATCAGTCATGTTGGTCAAGGCGCCGCGGAACGCATCGAGGGCCGCCTGGATCTTGCCAATAGAGGACAACGTGGTGGTTGCCTTCAGCGTTTGGGTATTGATCTGCGCCTGCTTCGGCGCCTTCTGGGCGGCCACCAGGGATTCGACGATCGCCTGGGTATCGATGCCCGAGCCAATACCGCTGACTGTTGTACCTGCCATCATTGCTCTCCTTGTTCAGTAGCTGCCGGATCCTTGGCGGATAAATCCATCAAATAGTCGACAGCAACAAAAATCATGCCAGTCTATGCCTGACCGTCGAACAGCAGGCTGCTGGCTTCACTGAGGCTCTGCGCCAATTTCAGCGCAGCCTCCGAGGGAAGTTGCCGGATCACCTCACCGGACTGGGTAGCAATCACCTTGACTACAATCCGGCCCGTGGAATCATCAATGGAAAAGTCCAGCTGGCGCTGGCTCGACTGGACGAAATCACGAATTTCGCCAACCGCTTTTTCCAGGTCCTCGCGCGAGTGCGGCTGATTATCGGAGGCAGCGGCTTCCTGCACCTTGGCAGGCATAGCCGGGTCCCGCTCGCGATCAGCTCCTGGCGCCTGGGGTAACACGGTTGGATACACCTGGTTCAGCTTGACACTCATGTCCATGTTTCGAACTCCTCATGTCAAAAAGGGTGAAAGGGCACGTAAACGCACCCTTTCACCCTTCACTCAAGCGCCTGAATTACTGAAGCAGTTTCAGGACCGACGATGGCAGCTGGTTAGCCTGCGACAGGATCGCAGTCGAAGCCTGCTGCAGAGTCTGCTGCTTGGTCAGCTCGGCAGTTTCCGAAGCGAAGTCCACGTCCTGCACGGTGGAGCGGGCAGCGGTGGAGTTCTTCTGGATGTTCTGCAGGTTGTCGACGGTGGTTTGCAGACGGTTCTGGGTAGCACCCAGGCCCGAACGGACGCTGTCGATGGAGCCGATCGCTTTGTCGATAACAGCCAGAGCGTTCTGAGCATTGGTGGCGTCGGTAACGTCGGTTTCGGCGATAGTGGTCTTGGCCGACGAAACAGTGGCGCTACCGAACAGAGCGGTTACACCGGTACCAGCGTCGCTCAGCGAGTAGCCTTTAGCCGAGTCCAGAGAGATCTGGCCATTGACCACGATGGCAGCAGCGCCAAGGGCTGCGGGAGTGGCAAAATTGCCAGAGCCGTCTTTGGCACCAATCATGATATTTGTTTGAGCGTTGGCGTCAGCACCAGAGAAGCTCAGGTTTTCACCAGTGTCCGATTTGACACTCAGGCTTTTGTTGACTTCATCATAGTTAACACTGATACCCAGTTTGGCAGCGTTGGATTTCAACTGGTCGGCCAGGCTTGCCAGATCAGTTACACCAACGAAGTCGACAGTACCGCTGCTGCCAACAGCCAGTTTGAAGTTAGCAGGAGTAGCGGCGCTAACATCCAGCTTGACTTCAGTGCTAGCGGTGGCGGTCAAGCCACCAATCGAACCATTCAAGTCAGCGGCGATGGTCTTGGCCGAAGCACCTGCGGCGTAAGTAACAGTCTTGCTCTCGCCGTTACCAGTAACGGTCATGCTGCCAGCAGTCAGGCCGGTCGCGCTTGGGGCGATCGCAGTGCTCTTGATCTGCTGAGAACCAATGTTGCTAGCCGCAACGTTATCCAGCGACAGGTTGATGGTTTCGTTGGCGTTGGCGCCGACTTGGATGGCCTTGGTGCCGTACGAACCGTCCAGCAGTTTCTGGCCACCGAAGGTGGTGGTGGTGGAAATACGGTTCAGCTCAGCGGTCAGAGCCTGGTATTCGTCGTTGTTCGACTTACGGTCGTCGGCGCTCAGCGAGCCAGTAGCCGAGGACAGGGCCAGGGTACGCATTTTCTGCAGGATGTCGGTCGAGGCCTGCATTGCACCTTCAGCGGTCTGGGCGATCGAGATACCGTCGTTGGCGTTCTTCACAGCCTGGCCCAGGCCATTGATCTGGCTGGTCAGACGGTTGGCGATCTGCAGGCCGGCAGCGTCGTCTTTAGCGCTGTTGATGCGCAGACCCGAGGACAGACGCTGCATCGAAGTGGTCTGAGCGTTGCTCGCCTTGGTCAGGTTGCCCTGGGTGGTGATCGACGCAATGTTGGTGTTTACAGTTAAAGCCATGACGAAATCCTCGTTGGATGGGTACTGCGGCTTCCGGCCTTGGCAACCGCCGGATTGGCCTAGAGAACCTTCGTAATGGTTATCGTCGGGTGCGCGGGTTGCTTGAGGGCTTTTTCAAAAAAAAAATACTGGCATGGGGCCAGCCCTGAGAAATCAAGGGGTTAAGGGCGGTTTATTGGCGTCAAAAACTGTTCGAACTGGGCTGAATGCCTCATCCCGCCTGTAGGAGCGGGTTCACCCGCGAACACCGGCGAAGCCGGTGCCATAGACCGAGCTGCCTTCTTCGCGGGTGAACCCGCTCCTACAATGGGCTGCGTCAGGCAGACATTTATTTTCGGCAGAAAAAAAGCGCCGGGCGGTGGCCGCCGGGCGCTTTTGTGGGCTGACAGGGGGTCAGTCGCGGTACAGGATGGCCGAGCCCCACGACAGGCCCACGCCAAAGCCACTGATCGCCACGCGCTTCCAGCTGCCATCGAGCATGTGCTTCTGCAGCAGCAGCGGAACACTGGAGGACACCGTATTGCCGGTTTCCAGCATGTCCTTGACGAACTTCTCCGGGTGTTGCTCTTCAAAGCGTCGCGCCACGGCGTCGACAATCGCCGCACTGCCCTGGTGGATGCAGAAGGCGTCGATATCCGACGACTTCAGGCCGCTGGCATCCAGCAGCTCGTGCAGGTGCGCTGGCACTTTGATCAGGGCGAAGTTGAATACCTGGCGGCCATTCATGAAGAATTTGCCGTCACTGACTTTCAGGTGCTCGGCACCGGAACCGTCAGTGCCGAAACGCGCCTGGCCCAGGTTCCAAACCGCGTTTTCACCCATCCAGGTTGCCGTGGCGGCGTCGCCGAACAGCATGGTGGTGTTGCGGTCTTCCGGGTCGACGATCTTCGAATACGGGTCGGCGGTGATCAGCAGGCCGTTCTTCAGGCCTGCCGCCTCCATGAAGCCTTTGATCGCATACAGGCCATACACATAGCCGGAGCAGCCCAGCGACACGTCGAACGCCGCCACGCGGGTAGACAGGCCAAGTTTGCTCTGGACGATGGCTGCGGTGTGCGGCAGGCCTTCTTCGTCGCCGTTCTGGGTGACCACGATCAACGCATCGATCGATTGCGGATCAAGGTCGGGGTTGCTGGCGAACAGCGCCTGGGCGGCTTCTACGCACAAGTCGGAGGTTTCTTGCTCTTCGGCCTTGCGCGGCAGGAACGACGCACCGATCTTGCCGAACATGAACTCTTCGTCCTTGCCGAACTTCGCACCCTGAACGTAGTTGTCCAGGCCAGCGGTGGGCACGTAACTCGCAATGCTTTTGATGCCAATCATTCTGGCTTCCCAATGAAAACAGCCAAAGACCACCACTCGATGAATTGAGGGCGCCAAATACCGGAGCGGTCACCGCCAGGGGTTGTAGCCAGGGCTCGCCTGCGCACCGGTAACAAAATGCTGCAACAGCTGCTGCATAGAATACAGGGAAGATGAGCGTTTTGACTCATTGGTCACATTGAAATGCTACGAAAGCCGTGGCGAGGGTGTGGGGACTGGGGAATTTTTGGAATGACCGGGCGGGCACTGGACCCCGAATGATCAGCTTCGCAGCAGATATCGATGGGGCCGCTTCGCGGCCCTTTCGCGACGCAAGGCCGCTCCCACGAATACGCCACCTTCAGAAGAGAGGAGTACCGGGAATGCCCCAAGAAGATGGACACCAATCCAACCCTTGGGAGCAGTCCAAATACCCCACCTTCAGGAGAGAGGAGGACCTGTGGGAGCGGCCTTGTGTCGCGATAGGGCTGCGCAGCAGCCCCAGGATCAGGCAGGCAGGTCAGAGCTTGTTGAACAGGCTCAGCTGGGAAATACGCGAAAAGGCCAGCTGAGAGGCCTCCAGCATCGCCTGCTGCAAGGTCAGGGTGATGGCCGCCTGCGACATGTCGGTGTTGCCGATGGCGTTCTGGGTGGTCTTGTTGGCCAGACCCAGGCTGGTGTTCTCCTGGCGTTGAATCTCAAGCGAGTTGCCACGAGCACCGATCGAACCACGGGTGATATCGACCTGCTCACGGGCACTGGCCAGGTTTGCAATGGCCGAGGCCGCCGCATCTTTCAGCGCATTCGCCGCGCCAGCGCCGGTCACCGGTGTTTCCAGTGCCGCCCGCAATTGGCTGAGGGTTTCCAGCACGTTCTGGTTCTGGTGAGTATTGGCCGTGACCGCAAACTGGTCGCCTGCCTCCGGCGAACCGGACACCTGGTAGGTCACCCCGGCCACCGTCAACGACGGTGCCGTGAAGGTACCTTTGGCGACAGGCTTGCTGTCGGCCGTCAGCGGCTGGGCATAGAACTCGTAAGCACCCGGCCCCGTGAACTTGATCACCGCACCATTACTGGGGAACGTGCTGCGATAGGCGGCCTCATCGGTCACGCTACTGCTGGTGACCTGGGCGCTGGAGGTGTTGCTGCCATTTCGGGTGGTATTGAACGAATCCGGGCGTGCTTCCAGAGAGAACTCGCGCCCGCCCACGGCGGCGTCGGCATCGGCACCCTCCTCCAAGGTAACGGTTATTTCGAATTCCACCCCACGCAGGGCAATCTTGTTGGCACCTTCGGTCTTGCTGTCGAAGGTACCGTTGGTGGGCGTTTCCGAGGTGATGTCATTACCGTTGGCGTCAGTGATGGTGTACTGCGTCGCGCTGGTGAAGGTCAGCTTGTAGGGCTGGCCTGCCGTGAAACTGTTGTTGTAGGTGGTGCTTGAGGTCAGCAGACCGGACGACACCCCGACCACGCTATCGTCAGTCGCCGGCACCAGCAGGGTCGACTGGGTGCGGCTCTTGTTGCTGGCCGAGTCGAAGATGCTGAAACCGGTGTCGTTGGTGGCCAGGCTCAGGGTATCGGATACCTGCAGGCTCAGCTGGGTCTGGTCGCCGTGGTAGCTATAGGTGCCATCGGAGTTACGCACATAGGGCGGCGTGGTGCTCTTGGAGCCTCCGAACATGTAGTCGCCGTTGGCATCGCGCGAGTTGAGCAGGCCAAAGATGTTGGCCTCGATCTCTTTCAGCTCGGTGCCGATGGCCACGCGGTCAGAATCGGTCACCCCGGCGCCACCGGCACGGATTGCCAACTCGCTGGCGCGCTGCATGGCCTCGTTGATGGTGGAGAGCACGCTCTCCTCCTGCAGCAGCGAGTTGCTCACGGTGTTGATGTTGCCGCTGTACTGGTCCAGCAACGATTGCTGCTGTTGCAGCAGCAGCAGGCGCGCAGCACCGACCGGGTCATCGGCAGCGGTCTGGATACGGATACCCGACGTCACCTGGTCGTTGGTCTTGTTCATGCTGGAGAAGTTCTTGGAGTAGCTACTGGCGCTGGCCTCATAGAACTGAGCAGTGGAAATACGCACGATAGTCTACTCCTTACAAAGCGTTGATCAGGGTGCTGAAGGTTTCTTGCGCCGCCTTGATGATCTGCGAGGACGCCGTGTAGTAATGCTGGAACTTGACCAGGCTGGCCGCTTCGTCATCCAGGTTGACCCCGGACACCGCGCTGCGGCTTTCGCTGGCGGACTTGAGCACCGCCTCGGTCGCGGTGCTGTCGATGGACGCCTGATTCGCCTTGGCACCCACGCGCTCGACCAGCGAGGCGTAGGCCGAAGTGAAGCTGGTCCCGCCGCCGGAACCGGTGTTCACCGTTGATTTGGTCTGCAGGTCGAGCAGCGCCGTTGCGTTGCGGTTATCGGCCTTGCCGTCGGCATTGAACGACAGGGTAAAGCTGTCATTGGCCGCAGGGCTGCCGCCGATGGTGGTCTCGACGGCGAACGTGCGCGGGTTGCCGCTGCCATCCAGAATCGGGTCGCCGGCCGCATCCAGCATCGGCACGGTCACCGACAATTTGTTGTCGGTACCGGGTACAACGCTGCCGGTACCAATCTGGGTGCCCTTGGCATCGAACAGCTTGTAGCCCTGGGAGCCGCCACTGGCAGCATCGAACACCACGCGCACCGGCATCGAATCGCGAATCGACTGCTGGATCAGCGCGGTATCGGCACCGCCGTAGATGTCCAGCGACTCGCTCAGGGTCGGCTGGGTGATGGTGCCAGTACCACTGTTGCCACTGCCCGAGGTCGCGCTGACAGGGCCGGCGAAGGCCAGCTTGTTGGCATCGGTCAAGGTCGTGGTAATGCTCCCGGCAGCTGCACGGGTGGGGATGACCTTGAAGCTGTCGCCGGCCGCCAGGCCGCCGCCTTTCAACGCCAGGCTGAAACCATCGATCACCGGCGCCGGGTCGGCATTCAGGTCGAAGCTGCCCATGTCGGTGCCGTCCGAGCGGCGCACACTGTACTGGTTGGCGCTGGTGAACTTCACTTCGTAGTCGTAGGTGGTCAGCGCACCGCTGTTGGCGATGGTGACATCCAGATTGCCGGAGCCGGCACTATTGTTCGACGAGGCCAGGCTGCGCTGGGCAATGGCGGTGGCGCTGTTGATGCTGGAGAACAGCGAGCTGCCGAACTGGCCGTTGGCATCCAGGCCCTGCCCCAGCTGGCTATTGATGCTGTCGGCGACTACCAGGGCAACGCGACCAAGCTCGTTCATCGACGGCGTCAGCACGTCCTGGCGATAACGCAACAGGCCGCCAATGGCGCCACCGGACACAACCGAGGTCACGTCCGAGCTGAACGAGTCATAGTTGATGCGCAGGGCAACCTGGCTCTTGTCGGCCACACCCGGCTCCACCGACAAGGTGTTGGCCTTGGTTCCGGTGACCAGCGATTGGCCACTGCCCAGGTACACGTCGTAGTTGCCATCACGCTCCTGCACCGTCACCCCTACCAGCTCGTTGAGCTGGCGCACGGCTTCGCTGCGCGCATCCAGCAGGCTGTTAGGGCTGTTGCCGGAGGCGCTGGCGGCGGTGATCTGCTTGTTGTACTCGGCAATGTTGGCGGTGAGCTTGTTCACCTGGCCGGCCATGGTGTCGAGCTGGGAGTTGATCGTGGCGTTCTGCTGGGTCAGCTGGGTGCTCACCGCGTTGAAACGGTTGCTCAGGGTTTGCGCCTGGGTCAGCAGCAGCTGACGCGAGGCAACGTCACCAGGTTTCGCCGCTGCAGTCTGCAGCGCCGAAAAGAAGGCGGTAAGGACCGAACTGATACCGGTGTCACGGTCGGCCAGCAGCTTGTCGACGCTGGTGATCTGATCCTGGAACGTCAGCGAGTCTGCCTGCAACGAGGTGGCCGTCTGCAACTGGTTGTCCAGGTAGGAGCTGTAGATGCGACGCACATCCGCCAGCGTGGTCCCGGTACCCAGGAACCCTGCGCCTATGTTGTGCGAAGGCCCCGCCGCCTGAACCGTCTGCTGGCGCGAGTAGCCACTGGTCGCGGCGTTGGCGATGTTGTTACTGGTTACCGACAAGGCCGCCTGGCTGGCACTCAGGCCACTCAGGCCGATGGAAATCAGGCTCGACATGATTTAGTCCTTTTATAAGTTCGTGGTTCTGCCAGCCATGGCGTATTGCGGGGTTGACTGCATTTGCTGGGCGATGCTGATGATCTTCTTCGCATAGCCCGGGTCGGTCGCATAACCTGCTTTTTGCAGCTCTCTTGCAAACTGCTCAGGGTTATCGGCCGCATCCAGCGCACCTTGATAGCGAGCATTGCTCTGCAGCAAGGTAACGAGATCGTGGAAGCTGTCCTGGTAGGAGTCGTAGCTGCGGAACGCCGCGGTTTCCTTGACGAACTGGCCATCGCGGAATTCGCTGGTGATCGCCCGCGCCTGCTCGCCTTGCCAGTTGCCGGTGGCTTTGATGCCGAACAGGTTGTGGCTGCTGCTGCCGTCGCTGTTGCGCATCACCGACTTGCCCCAACCGGTTTCCAGCGCGGCCTGGGCCACCAGGTAGCGCGGGTCGACACCAATGCGCCTGGCGGCCTGCTCGGCCATTGGCAGCATGGTGGCGACGAAGGCGTCGCTGTCGGTGAAAGCCTTGTTCGGCGCCAGCGGTGGCTGGGCCACGGCACGGCCGACAATGCGCAGGCCGTTGTCCGGCACGGCGAAGGCCTTGGCGACTGGCTGACCGTCACGGGCAGGCACGGCGGCGTTATTGGCAGTTTCCGCCGACGGTACGATACCGGCCAACAGGCGGTCGGTGAGTTTGCTGGGCAGGGCCAGGCGCCGCGCGTTGAGTGCAGCAACGTCGTTGCGCGTAGCGGACGAGGCCATGGCATGCGCTGGCTCCGCCACCTTGTTGCCCCACAATGCCGGGCCACCGCTATCGACGCGCGGGAACGGGCTGGTATTGATCGACGCACTGCGCCCCTTGGTCAGCTGGCGCACCAGCACGTCCTGCAAGCCGATGCCGCCACCTTCGCGGGACATGCTCACGGCCAACTGCTGGTCGTACATGTCGCGGTACTGCTTGACCGTTTCGGTGTTCATCGGGTTGTCGTCGGCCAGCACGTCACTGGCCTTGCGCGAGGCCTTGAGCATTTCGCTGATGAACAGCGACTCGAATTCCTGGGCCACCTTGCGCACATTGGCTTCGCTGTCGCGATCGCCGTGCTTGAGGGCACTCAGACGGTTGAGGTCGGTGTAGGCGCCGCTGTCGGCACTACCGGATACCTGGCTTTTGATATTCATCCGCGCCGTCCTCAAATCACGATCAGGTCGGCCTGCAAGGCGCCGGCCTGTTTCAAGGCTTCGAGGATCGCCATCAGGTCGCCGGGCGCTGCGCCCACCTGGTTCACCGCGCGGACGATTTCATCCAGCGTGGTGCCTGGGCCGAACTTGAACATCGGCTTGGCTTCCTGCTCGGCATTGACCCGCGAGCGTGGCACCACGGCAGTCTGGCCATTGGAGAAGGCACCCGGCTGGCTGACGATCGGGTCTTCGGTGATGGTCACGGTCAGGCTGCCGTGGGTCACCGCCGCCGGCGACACCTTGACGTTCTGGCCGATGACGATGGTGCCGGTACGCGAGTTGATGATGACTTTGGCCACCGCCTGGCCCGGGTCGATTTCGAGGTTTTCGAGGATCGACAGATAATCCACGCGCTGGCTTGGGTCCATCGGCGCGCTGACCCGTACCGAACCACCATCCACGGCCTGGGCCACGCCAGGGCCGAGCAGGTCGTTGACCTTGTCCACGATGCGCTTGGCGGTCGTGAAGTCGGGGCGATTGAGGTTCAAGGTCAGGGTATTGCCCTGGTTGAAGCCGCTCGGTACCGCACGCTCGACACTGGCACCACCTGGGATACGGCCAGCCGACGGCACGTTGACAGTGATCTTCGAGCCGTCACGGCCCTCGGCGTCAAAGCCACCCACGACCAGGTTGCCCTGGGCAATGGCGTAAACGTTGCCGTCGATACCCTTGAGCGGGGTCATCAACAGGCTGCCGCCGCGCAGGCTCTTCGAGTTACCGATCGACGACACGGTGATGTCCACCACCTGGCCCGGCTTGGCGAACGGTGGCAGGTCGGCATGCACCGACACTGCGGCAACGTTCTTCAGCTGCACGTTGCCGGAACCGGCCGGCACCTTGATGCCGAATTGCGACAGCATGTTGTTGAAGGTTTGCAGGGTGAACGGCGTCTGGGTGGTCTGGTCACCCGTGCCATTGAGGCCCACCACCAGGCCGTAACCAATCAACTGGTTGGAACGTACGCCAGAGATGCTGGCAATGTCCTTCAGGCGCTCGGCCTGGGCAGCGAAGGCGCAGGACAAAAGCAGGGTTGTGGCAATCAGCTGCCTCACGTTGAACATGGTCATCCGTACTCAGAAAGGCCAAAGCGGGCTGATGAAGAAACGGTCCAGCCACCCGGGCTGGCTGGCATCGGCGAACGAACCGGTACCGGAGTAGGTGATGCGCGCGTCGGCCACACGGGTGGACGGCACGGTGTTGTCGGTGGCGATATCGTCAGCGCGAACCATGCCGGCAATGCGCACCAGCTCTTCGCCGGTGTTCAGGGTCAGCCACTTCTCGCCGCGCACGGCGATGATGCCGTTGGGCAGCACCTCGGCCACGGTGACGGTGATCGAACCGGTCAGCGTGTTGCCCTGGGTGGCCTTGCTGTCGCCCTTGGTCGCGCGATCGCCGCTATAACCGGCCTCCAGCGAAAGGTCGCCGCCACCGAACGGATTATTGGTGTTGGGCGTGCTACCAAACAGCGAAGTCAGGCCGATGTCGGTCTTGCTGGTCTTGGCGATCTGCGAGCCCGCGTTCTTGCTGGCGGACGTGCGCTCATTGAGCGTGATGGTGATGATGTCACCCACCCGGAACGCCTTGCGGTCGCTGTACAGGTTCTGCTCGAAACCGGCCTGGTAGATCGAACCGTTGTTGGCCGCTGCCGGCAACGGGGTGCGCGGCAACACCGGCGCATAGTACGGGTCGTTGGGCTTGGGCGTCGGTGCGACGCAACCTGCCAGCAACACCGCCCCCCCCAGGGCGAAAACGGACAACAGACGATTCATGACACTTACCTCACGGGCGCAGCTGAGTGACAGGGCTTAGAGCTGTTGAGTAACGAACGACAGCATCTGGTCGGCCGTGGAAATGACTTTGGAGTTCATCTCGTAGGCACGCTGAGTGGTGATCATGTTCACCAGCTCTTCCACGGTACTGACGTTGGAGTTCTCCAGCGTCTGCTGCAAGGTGGTGCCAAAACCGTTCAGGCCTGGGGTGCCGACCTGCGGTGCGCCACTGGCGGCGGTCTCGAGGAACAGGTTGTCGCCGATCGCCTGCAGGCCGGCCGGGTTGATGAAGTCGGCGGTCTGGATGTTGCCGATCACCTGTGCAGCCGGGTTGCCGGCGGTGGTGATCGACACGGTGCCGTCCTGGCCAACGGTGAAGGTCTGGGCGTCGTTAGGCACGACAATGGCAGGCTCCAGAGCGTAGCCGTTGTTAGTGACGATCTGGCCGTCGGAGTTCAGGTGGAAGGTACCGTCACGGGTATACGACACGGTGCCGTCCGGCTGCAGGATCTGGAAGAAACCGCGGCCGTTGACTGCCATGTCCAGCGGGTTGTCGGTGGTTTGCAGGCTGCCGGCAACGAAGCTTTTCTGGGTGCCCACGATACGCACACCGGTACCGACCTGCAGGCCCGAGGGCAGCTCGCTGTCCTGGGTCGACTGGGCACCAGGCTGGCGCTTGATCTGGTAGAGCAGGTCTGCGAATTCGGCGCGATCACGCTTGAAGCCGGTGGTCGAGACGTTGGCCAGGTTGTTGGAAATGACCGTCAGGTTGGTGTCCTGAGCGGACAGGCCGGTTTTAGCGACCCAAAGAGCCGGAAGCATGTGAGTTCTCCTCGTGCGCCTGTTTTACGGCACCCGTTCAAAAGTGATTAGCCGATTTGCAAAACCCGAGCCATGGCTTCGTCGCCTTCCTTGGCCGTATTCATCATCTTGACGTGCAGTTCGAACTGGCGGGACAGCGCCAGCACCGAGGTCATTTCCTCGACAGCGTTGACATTGCTGCCTTCCAGGAAGCCAGCCACCACCCGCACGTTGACGTCGGCATCGGCCGGCTGGCCGGAAGTGGTATGGATCAGACCGTCCAGGCCCTTCGTCAGGCCTTTGGTGTCCGGGTTGACCAGCTTGATGCGGTCGACCTCGGCCATCACCCGCGGGTCTTCACCCATGGAGCGGATGCTGATGGTGCCGTCGGCACCCACTTCCACTTTCTGCTCCGGCGGGATGGCGATCGGGCCACCGTTGCCGATCACCGGCATGCCATTGCCGGCACGCAGGACACCGAGGGCATCGATGTTCAGGCTACCGGTACGCACATAGGCTTCGCTGCCGTCCGGCGCCTGCACGGCGATAAAGCCTTTGCCGGTCACCGCCACGTCAAGGTCGCGGCCAGTTTCGACCAACGGGCCTTCACTGAAGTCGGTGGCCGGGCGCTCGGTCATGGCGAATGCACGCGCCGGAAAGCTGTCACCGAACACCGGCATCGAGCGGGCCTGCTCCAGGTCGCGCTGAAAACCGTTGGTGGAAATGTTCGCCAGGTTGTTGGCGTGGGCCTTCTGCGCCAGCGCGTTCTGGCTGGCGCCGGTCATGGCCACATAAAGCAACTTGTCCACAGTTTCTCCTCTGCGCGTAGCTGCCGCGCTGTCACTGGGCAGGTTCCAAGCAATAATTGAACCAAGTCTGAAACACCCGGTTTACGGGGCTTTCAGCGCGGCAAGGGGCAATAACCGTCAGTTTGTCGGCGGATGTTTGCCGCCTGCGGCAAGGGCTTGCTCAATGGGCGCGGCAGGCGGCGTTGTTGTAGGGGCCAGAGTGGCGCACCCAGCCTTTGCCCGGGTTGTGGGCCGAACACAGGTAGCGGCCGGTGACCAGGCTTTGCCATTGATAGAACGGGGCGGGGGCAGCGGGGGCCGGCAGAACCAGCACCAGCAGGGGGAACAAGGCCAGTAACGACAGCCGCTTCATTCGCATGAACCTTCACATTCTTGGGGCCGCTTTGCGGCCCCAATTACAAACACCACAGCAAAAACAATCATCAGGTCATCTGAATGATGGTCTGCATGATGGTGCTTTCAGTGGAAATGGTCTTGGCATTGGCCTGGTAGTTGCTCTGCGCCTTGATCAGGTTGACCAGCTCGCCGGTCAGGTCGACGTTGGAGTCCTCCAGGGCACCACCGGAAATCTGGCCGAGGGTACCGGTGTCCGGAGCGCCGATCACCGGCACGCCCGAGGCATAGGACTCTTTCCAGTTGGTACCGCCAATCGGCGTCAGGCCCTGCAGGTTGGCGAAGTTGGCAATTGCCACCTGGCCGATCACCTTGTCCTTGCCGTTGGTGAAGCTGGCAAACAGGTAGCCGTTCTGGTCGATGCTCAGCCCAGACAGCTCACCGGTGGCGAAGCCATCCTGGGTTTTGGCGATTTCTGCGGACGACGCGTTGTATTGGGTGGCACCCAGCATGTCCAGCTTCACACCGTCCGCGTTGGCGATGGCGCCATTGGCCGACCACTCTCCAGCGGCGTTTTTCTGCGCCGGGATCCAGTCGTTGAGCTGGAAGATCTTGTCTTCGCCAATGCTCAGGCCGCCCGCGACGTCACCCGCAGCCATTGCATCCTTGTCCAGCGTACCATCGGACTTGAACGGCACGGCGTTGACCAGCGGCGTGGTGGAAGCCGGATTGGCCGGGTTGCGGCCATCGATAGTGGTGTGCATGGACCAGGTATTGGTCGCGTCGTCCTTGATGAAGTACTGGTTCATCTGGTGTTCATTACCCTGGCTGTCGAACACCGGGGTATTGAACGTGAAGTTGTAGGAGCTGGCATTGGTGGGATCGAAGGGCGTCACCGACGGGGAGGTCGCGGCCGAGTTCAGGTTGATCTTCTCTGTGATGAGGCCGGTCGGCTTCGGCGTCAGGTTGGAAGTATCGATCTGCAGGTCAGTCAGGATACCCTGGATGATCTTGCCGTCCTCGCCGACCGCATAACCCTGCAGGTTGGCACCCGAAGCATTCACCACATAGCCGGCCTTGTCGCTGTAGAAAGCGCCCGCACGGGTGTAGATCTTCGAGCCGTTGTCGTTCAGGGCAAAGAAGCCGTTGCCATCGATAGCCATGTCCAGCGCCTGGCCGGTGGCGTTGATATTGCCTGGCGTGAACAGCTGCGAAACCGCGGCAGTCTTTACCCCGGTGCCGATCACGGTCTTGCCCGCGCTGGTGCCGCGAATGGAGTTGGAGTACTGGTCGGCGAACTCGGCACGCGACGACTTGAAGCCGGTGGTGGCAACGTTGGCAATGTTGTTGCCGGTAACGTTCAGGGCCTTGTTTGCTGCATAGAGGCCGCTAAGGCCGATATTGAAAGACATGTGTAACTCCTGTCGTTTTGCTCAGGCCCTAGATGCCGATGCTTTGGATTTTGGAAAGCGCAACACTGCCCAGCCCGGCCAGGTTGAGCGTCATCTCCGAACCGTTGCTACCCATGGTCACACTGGTAACCGAGGCCGGCAGGTTGGTGGTCATGGCCGTGGCCTTGCCATCGATCGAGGCGGTGGCCTTGAAGGTGTAGGTCCCGGCGGCCGCGACTTCACCGTCATCGTTCAGGCCATCCCAGGTAAAGTCGATGCTGCCAGACTTCTGGGTACCGAGTTCGATGGTGCGCACCAGTTTGTCGTCCTTGTCGTAGATCCCCACCGAGGTGGAGGTACTGGACGACGTCAGGTTGACCGAGCCCTTCATGTCCTTGCTGGTATCGACCACAGCCTTGTCGGTCTGGACAATGACATTGCGCCCGACCAGCGAGGAGGCCTGCAAGGCCTGGGAAGATTGCAGCCCAGCCGCGATGTAGGTCACTGCGTCGTTCAGCGACTGCATGCTTTCCAGGCTGCTGAACTGCGCCAACTGGGCCACGAACTCGCCGTTTTCCTGCGGGTCGAGCGGGTTCTGGTTCTGCATCTGGGTGACCAGCAACTGCAGGAACGCGTCCTTGCCCAGCGCGCTGCCGGCGGCGCCGGTAGAGCTGTCAGTCTTGGACGTCTGCTTCTGCAGCGAGGTCAGGTATGCGCTGCCGACGTCTGTAGTGGAATTGGTGGTGGTCATGTCGGCTTCCTATCACTGCCCCAGGGTCAGCACTTTCTGCATCATGTTCTTGGCCGTGTTCATCAGTTCAGCGTTGGTCTGAAACGCGCGGCTGGCGGAGATCATGTCAGCCATCTCCTCGACCACATTGACGTTCGGGTAGTAGACGTAGCCGTCCTTGTTCGCCGCCGGGTGGTTCGGCTCGTAGCGTGCTTCAAGGGTGCTCTGGTCTTCGACGATGCCTTTTACCTGCACGCCCTGCCCTGCCTCGCCCTGGTCTTCGAACAGCGACTGGCTGCTGCCGGCCTGTGCATTCTGGAAAGTGGTGGCGAACACCGGGTGACGGGCGCGGTACGTCTGGTCGATGCTCGAAGACACGGTCTCGGCGTTGGCGATGTTGGACGCCACGGTGTTCAGACGCGTGTTCTGTGCGCTCATGCCGCTACCGGCAATGTTGAAGACACTGGAAAGGGACATGGTCATTCTCCCCGCAGGGCGGAAACCAGCCCTTTGAATTTACTGTTGAGCAAGGTGAAGCTGGCCTGGAAGCCAATCGCGTTTTCCGTGTAGTTCGATT
>Ga0182739_1002419_pt1 | contig 17514 bp, 10 predicted proteins | sample eDN5th30CBELigBY_FD_128873 | JGI IMG/M metagenome (GOLD analysis project Ga0182739, IMG submission 128873) | Enriched backyard soil microbial communities from Emeryville, California, USA - eDNA 5th pass 30_C BE-Lig BY (version 2) (version 2) | ecosystem: Environmental > Terrestrial > Soil >... | reverse complement strand
GACTTCTGGGCGACCTGGTGCGCTCCGTGCGTCGCCGAACTCCCGAACCTCAACGCGATTCATGAGGCGCACGTCAAAGACCCGCGACTTGCCATCGTCTCACTCAGCCTTGACGAGACGCCGGCCGCCGCGGAATCGGTCGTCAAGGCCCAGAAGCTCGCATGGCTTCAGGGGTTCGTCGGCCCGGATTCGGCCGTCGTGACCACTTACGGCGCCAGCGCCATCCCGGCGACTTTCCTCATCGGCCCCGATGGCGAGATTCTCGCTGCGGGTCTTCGTGGCGAGGCCTTGAAATCGGCCGTGGCCAAGGCGCTCAAGCCCTGATGGCCGGTCCGTTCGGCGTCGGCCAGCAGTTCGTCGGCCTGCGCGACCCGGGGCCGCCGCCATCGAGTCGAGAGTGTGCAGACTTCTGCGATGCCCCGGGACGGAACTCGTGGACGAGGCCTATGCGGCGTCGGACCCCGTTGGATTCCCAACGCACTTCGTGGGTCCTTCGGGGTCCGTTTCACCGACGGGATGAGTTCGAGCGATGAGGGGGTGTTGGGTCAATCGGCGGGGCGAGGACCTGCGGCGATGCCCTCGGCCCCCGCACGGCTGATGACCCGAACCGTCAGGTCGGACTCAACTCGGATCTGGCAGGAGAGCCGGATATCCGGGCCCAGGCTGGCTTCCCGTGCCAGTCTCGCCTGCTCGAGCTCGGCCATCGGGCCGGGATCACCGGCCACCACCTGAACCCGGCAAGTCGTGCAGCGGGCATTGCCGCCGCAGCGATGCAAAATATCGATTCCGGCATCCTCGAGGGCAAGGACCAGCTTCTTCCCTGCTTCGACCGAAAACGTCTTCTCGCCTTCCACCGTCACGTTGGGCATTACAAGTCGACTCCCAGACAACGGAAATGGTCCACGACCCCACGGGCGAGCCAGGAGGCTCGAGTCCCGAGGGCCGGACCGCTTCCGGAGCGATCCTCAAAAATCCTTCGGATGGGAAACGCGGACGAGTCCAGCGTAATGGCCCGTGCCCGAATCGACAAGGTAACGACGCCGGGACCTGGCAATCGCCTCGGACCTTGCGCCGGCAAGCGGAGTGGGTGAAAGCTCACACTCCACACCTCGGGGCCTCGTGCGGCGACACTCCGCCGTATTCGCGACCGAGTCCGACGTTCCACTTTCGATGGGAAATTGTGATGTGAAATATTGAAGAAAGTTGTGAGTTTAGAGTTGCTTGTGGTGATTCGTTCTGGCGTCCGATCGAGCTGCAGCGCCGAGGATGTGAGAAAAAAGAATCAGTAGACGGGTTTTTCTTGAACTCTCATGAACCGGTCTCTAGATTAGGTGTCAGACATCTGACATTCATGGAAGTTTTGAACAGCCTAAATTGGCTGGCTCGCTCCGCTACCGGCATCTGCGTACGCCAAGGCGTGCAGGGTTCTGAGCCAACCTTGTGCAGGGTCTCAGTGGAGAAGACGCATGAATCTACGGACGACGACGTACCGCGTGTTTGGTGTCTTGTTGCTTGGCCTGGGCGGGCTCTCGGGGGGGTGTGGGACGCCGGCGTCCGACACTGGACCGGCCGAGGAGCCGAATATTGGTCCCGGCGCGGCTCCTGGGGTGCCGAGCTTCGCGGCCAAGGGAGACGGGAGGGCCAACACCTCGGCCTCCGCTCATACCAGGGACACGACGAAGAAGTAGGGTCCCGCGACGTTTCACGTTTCCCCCCTCGACAACTCCGAGAGTCCGACCAGGCCCTGCCGGGGCGCCGGTTTTCGCCGGTGAGCGCCCCCGGCGGCGGTCCTGGCCATCCCGTTCCTTCAGCCTTGTGCGTTGAGGTCTCAATAGCAAAGGGGAGGAGTTCGGTATGCGCCACGTTCGATCTCGAGGTTTCACGCTCATCGAATTGCTGGTGGTCATCGCCATCATCGCCGTTCTGATCGCTTTGCTTCTGCCCGCCGTCCAGATGGCGCGCGAAGCGGCTCGCCGCTCGTCGTGCTCCAACAACCTGAAGCAGTTGGGACTTGCCGTCCATAACTACGAATCGGTCAACCAGGTGCTTCCGCTGGGATCGCTCTATCCTTGCCCCGCCACGAACGTGTTCGCCCCCACCGACCTGTGCTGGAGCTACGGCGCCAGTCCGCTGGTCAGCCTGTTGCAGTACCTCGAGCAGGCCACCATCTACAACGCCTACAACGTGAGCCGCGGAGTCTATGGCTCGTATCCGCCGAGCACCACGGGACCGACCACCTGGTGGGCCAACACCTCGGTGTTTAACATTCAGCTGTCCGTGTTGCTTTGCCCCTCGGACAGCCCCCGGCTCCTGCGCCAGCCGGTGACCAACTACCTGGCCAACGTGGGCGGACCATTTCTGCTCTATGGGTACAGTGGTCCCTTCGTTCCCTTGAACCCGCCGATGTCCTATCTCGGAGGGGGGAACTACTCGGCGGTGACCAACTACCCCAACGCGACGACGGCTGGCGTGGTCGGACTGAGCTCGGTCACCGATGGCACCAGCAACACCGCGCTCTGGAGCGAGGGGGTGAGCGGGACCAACCTCGCCGTCTTCGCCGGAAGCGGCAAGGTGGCCGAGATGCGGGGATTCTTCAACTCGGGATTCACGCTGAATCCCAACACCTTGCTTCGTAATTCGAGCACCATCTACCAGTTCCTGGCGGCCTGCAACGCCATTCCTCTGGGAACCCCGGCGGCTTCGCCCAATAACACGGGGGTCGGCTCGCGCGGGCTGAGCTGGCAGATCTCCTACCCCTACTACGCCAACTTCGGCATGTATAACCATGTCGGGGGGCCGAACTCGCGGCAGTGCGCGGCGGTGACCGACCCCTCGGGGATGGGACTCGACGTTTTCGGCACCTCCAACGCCACGAGCCTTCATTCCGGGGGCGTGAACGTCGCGATGGTGGACGGCTCTGTCCGGTTCGTGAAGGAGCAGGTCAACCTCAACACCTGGTGGGCCATCGGCACCCGGCAGGGCAATGAGTCGTTGAGCGGGAGCCAGTTCTGAGCCGCTGCGGGCCAGCCGTGGCGCAACTCACCTTGATCGCAACGCCCGGGGCCGGGCCCTCGAGCGGCCCGCTTGCGCCGCCGGGTTCCCGGCGGCCGGTTGGCATTCGCTCCGGTTTTGTGCCTGGTCGAAACTGGAGGGGAGGCCCGGCTCGAATGGCCGAACTGGCTACCGGGACTTGGCTTTTGGTCGAGATTCGGCCATACTATCCTCCCAATGCGAAGGGCCGCGCGAGGCGAGTCGGTCGTCATTCGCGGATCCTCAGTCTCGTGTGGGGGCGACCAAGGTGGGTCAGACGCAGCGGATTGACAAGCTCCGGGAACTGGCGCGGAACCTCTGGTGGTCATGGCAGCCCAACGTGATCAGCTTGTTCCGCGAGCTTGATCCTCAGCTTTGGCGCAGCATCGATCACAACCCGGTCGAATTTCTCAAACGCCTGCCGCCCGATGTGCTCGAGCGCCGCGCGGAGGAGATGGCGCTCGACTCGCGAATCGACTACGCGTTTCGCCGGCTCAATGAATACATCAAGAATACCGACTCGTGGGGTTCGGTCTACGCGGCCAACCTGCGGGCCCGGCCGGTCGCCTACTTCTCGGCGGAGTTCGGCCTGCACGAGAGTCTGCCGATCTATTCGGGGGGGCTCGGAGTGCTCGCGGGCGACCACCTGAAGAGCGCCAGCGACCTGGGGGTCCCTCTGATTGGGATCGGTTTGCTTTACGACCAGGGCTATTTCCGCCAGTCTCTGGATAGCAACGGCTGGCAGCAGGAGGCGTACCTCAACGCCAATCCCGAGCTCTTGCCGATCGAGACCGTCACGAATCCGGACGGCTCCCCTCTTCTCATCTCGATCGAGACGAACAACGGCGTTTTGCACGCGCGCTTGTGGCGCGTGGAGGTGGGTCGGACCACCTTGTTGTTGCTCGACTCGAACGTGCCGAACAACACCGAGAGCGATCGCGCGCTAACGGCCCGGCTCTATGGGGGCGATGCCCGGGTCCGGATCCGGCAGGAACTCCTGCTTGGCGTCGGGGGCGTCCGCGCCTTGCATGCCCTGGGGATTCATCCCTCGGTCCTCCACCTCAACGAAGGGCATAGTGCCTTCGCGGGGCTGGAGATGATTCGGGCCGAGATGACCGATAACGGCGTGCCGTTCGGCGAGGCCGTGCGCGACGTGGCCACGATGACCTGCTTCACGACCCATACGCCCGTGGCGGCCGGCCATGACCGGTTCCCGGCGGCCCTGGTCGAGGAGAACCTCGGCAAGCTGCGTGAGGCGCTGCATCTCTCTTATGATGATTTCATGGGGTTGGGACGGGTCTATCCGACCGACACCAACGAGCCGTTCTGCATGACGGTGCTCGCTCTGAAATTGTCGCGGCATGCCAACGGCGTGAGTGCCCTGCACGGTAAGGTTTCCCGTCGGATGTGGCATCCGCTCTATTCCGGCAAGCCGGAGGAGAGCGTGCCGATCGGGCATATCACCAATGGCGTTCACCTCTCGAGCTGGATTTCGCCGCAGATGCACCAGCTCTACGGTCGGCACCTGGGACCCGACTGGCTCCAGCGTCAGCGCCATCCCGAGACCTGGCAGGCGATCGAAGCGATCGACGATGCCGAGTTCTGGGAAACGCAGCAGGTGATGAAGGCCCGGTTGATCGATTTCGTTCGTCGCCGACTGGTCGTCCAGGCGCGCCGGCGCAACGAAGGGGACGCGGCGATCCAGCGTGTCCAGTCGGCGCTCGATTTGAATGCCCTGACCATTGGTTTCGCGCGCCGCTTCGCCACCTACAAGCGAGCCGGCCTGGTGCTTCAGGACGTGGAGCGGCTCGTCGGTCTGATCAACTCGAGCGATCGGCCGATCCAGTTCATCTTTGCGGGCAAAGCGCACCCTGAGGACCACTTCGGCAAGGAGTTGATCCAGAACATCGTGCGGCTGACCCGTCATGAGGAACTGTCGCACCGAATCGTCTTTGTCGAAGATTACGACATCAATGTCGCCCGGCAGTTGGTGCAAGGGGTCGACGTCTGGTTGAACAACCCGCGGCGGCCTCAGGAGGCGAGCGGGACCTCGGGCGAGAAGGCGCTGTTGAACGGAGCGCTGAACTTCTCGATTCTCGATGGCTGGTGGGCCGAGGCGTATGACGGGACTAACGGGTTCGCGATCGGCTATGGCGAGACCCACTCGGTGCCGTCGGTCCAGGACGAGCGCGACTACAAGGCGTTGACCGAGACGCTCACCAACCAGGTCATCCCGTTGTACTACACGCTCGACGCCACGGGGCTGCCTCGGGGCTGGATCGCCCGCCAGAAGAACGCGTTGCGCTCGCTGGCCTGGCGCTTCAACGCCGACCGCATGGTGATGGACTACGTGCAGAACGCCTATCTGCCGGCGGCCGGCGGCTTGTCGTGCCAGATGCCGGAGTTCTGACACCTCCAACGCCCTCCGGGAGACGACCCACGCCGCCGCCGATCGGGGCGAGCCGGGAGTGGGGCGTCTCGTCCGGAGGCGGCTTTGGCCTTGAGGGCGGCCTGGCGAGAATCCAAGGGCGCCCCCTCGCCTCGGCCAGGCCACTTCTCGCATAATCGATGGGCGTTGCGTCGCGACGCCGTTTGGCGCACCGCGACGCGATGCGACCAGCTCCCGCGTGGTGGAACGCCCGTGAGGCGCTCTCTCCGATCGGGAGGAAACGAACTGCGGTCCAGGGGTTTGGGACGTGACGAGGCCCGGTCGCCTGTCCGGGGTGCGACGATGATCGGTGAAAAGCTCGGGTCCTTCCAGGTCGAGGCGATCCTCGGCACCGGTGCCATGGGGGTCGTCTACCGGGCGATCAGCGAGACCACCGGCAAGCTGGCGGCGGTGAAGGTGATCAGCGGCGAGCTGAGTCAGAAGAGCAAGTCGTACGAGCGGTTCCGCCGCGAAGCCGAGATCCTCAAGCAGTTCCGACACCCGAACATCGTGCGGTTCCTGGCCGTCGGCCGATCCCAGGGGACGTCTTACTTCGCGATGGAGTACGTGGCGGGCCAGACCCTCGAGCAACTGCTCCAGAGCAAAGGGCCGCGGCCCTGGCGCGAGATCGTCGAACTGGCGATCCAGATCTGCGAGGCCCTCCACTACGCGCACGAGCACGGTGTTGTTCATCGTGACCTGAAGCCGTCGAACCTGATGGTCACCGAGAAGGGACAGGTCAAGCTGACCGACTTCGGGATCGCCAAGGATCTCGATGCCACGGCCCTGACGGCGACCGGCCGAACGCTCGGCACCGCGGCCTACATGGCCCCTGAACAGATTCGAGGCACCCCCGAGGTCAGCCACAAGACCGACCTCTATGCCCTGGGGGTGGTCCTGTACCAGATGCTCACCGGCCGCCCTCCGTTCGAGGGGTCGTCAGCGGTCGTGCTGATGCACGCGCATATGAATCAGCCGCCGCCCCGCCCCAGCGCCAAGGTGGCGGAGATTCCGGTGGCGCTTGACAAGCTCGTGGTGCAGTTGATGGCCAAGGACCCGACCGATCGTCCCTGGGACGCGGCGGCCGTCGCCGTCAATCTGGCCGAGATCCGCGACAGGGCGAGCCGGGGTGAGACCGTACCCATGGTCTGGGCGACCGAGGGAGACCAGGAGGTCTTCCCGACCCGCGCCGGTACGGAGCTCCCGAGGGCCGATCGTCCCACGGTCGATGCCAAGGTGACCAAGGCCAAGGGCAAGAGCAAGTCCAAGGCTCGGTTCCGGCTCCCCGAGTTGAACCGGGGTCTGTTCGAGGCCCTTGGGATGTTCCTGGCCCTCGTGGCGATCGGCGGGTTCATCGGGTATATGCTCTGGCCTCCAAGTGCCCCCTACCTGTACCGTCAGGCCGAGTTGTTGATGGCGTCGGAGCATCCTCGCGACTGGGAGACCGCGCGTGAGGAGTACCTCGATCCACTCGACCGTCGGTTCGCGAATCACCCTTACAAGAAGACCACCAACGCCTGGCGGGACAAGCTTCTGCTCTATCGCACTGAGGAGCGGGGGCGCTATCTCGAGAGTCCGCACCCGACACGGTTTAGCGAGCCCAAGAACTCGGCCGAGAACGATTACCAGGCGTTTTTCAACCTGGCCGCCAAGGCGTCGAAGGAGGGGGATGACCTGTCGGCGGTCAAGTACTGGGAAGAAATGGCCGGCAAGCTCCACGCCGACAATGCGACCGAGCGGCCCTGGCTCTTGGTGGCCAGGAAACGAGTGGACGACCTGAAGAAGACCATCTTCGAGCGCCGGAGATTTGTCGCCGAGCTCCTCCAGCGCGCCCTTCAAGCCGAACGGCTCGGCCAATCGACCGAGGCCGAGCGGATTCGCTCCGATGTGAAGAGCCGCTATGCCAAGTACACCGACGTGAAGGATCTTTTCCTCACCTTCGGCATGGAGGAACCGCCCGCCACGACCGCTCCCGCCCCCGCCCCCTCTGCGGCGAGCGAACCCACGACGAACGAAACGCCAGGGCCGGACGCGGGCGGCTCGACGGTCAAAGATCAGTAAGAGTCTGTCCTGGCGGTGGGCCGCAGACTTTTTGGCGTTTATGTCTTTCGGGTAACCGGGGTCTCGTCTGCGAGACTCCGGTGCTCGGGCCCGCGATCCGGAGTCTCGCAGACGAGACCCCGGTTACCCCAACGCGATCCACTTCAAGATCATCGCGACCGAGTCGTCAGAAGCGCCCTTTTGGTCGACGCTGGGCACCCGGGGTCGATTGACGGTTCGACAGAGGCTTTCGGGACCAACTGCCCTCGGCTCCCGGTTCTGCGGCCCTTTCGAGGTCGCAGGAGGACTCCTGCCGCCGAGACCCTTCGGCCGCCGGTGCATCCCATCGCGAACCGCTCTCAAGCGGTCGGGCAGGGTCTGCGCGACGGCCCCTGTCGAGTCGCGGCCCGCACGTTGTTCGGTCTTACCAATGATTCAATGAGCTGCTGTCGACTCAACGAGCCAGTGCGACCTCAACTGAGGCACATGGCTAACGAAAGCGTTTGGAAATAGGTTGACTTGAGCTTCCTCAGGTTCTGGAATCTGGTCCCGAGGCGGTGGCCAGCTCCGTTCCGAACCGGTTGAGCTCCGGCGCTGGCGGCATGTCTGGATCGACCGCTGACCTCTCGACCGGGGCGTGAACGAATTGGTTGACGCGAAGTTCAACGTCGGTTAATCTGGGATTTACCTATCAAACTGCGGGGTGGGTGTGTCTACTCGCCTCGTTTTTCCCCCAGCATTTGGCCGTTCCAGGCCCCGAGGATGGAGATGCCTCAGTCTCGCGTTCGCTTCATTGGCAGTCGAGAGCTTCATCGCGACCTTCCGAAGGTCCTCGATTCTCTGGAAGACCCCAATGCCCGCTTCGTCTTGACGATCCATAGCAAGCCGAAGGCGGTTCTGATCGGTGCCGAGGCGTTCTTGCAGTTGTTGCGCGGGCATACCCCGAACGACCGACTGCTGGCGCTTCAGCTCGGGGCGCTCGTCCAGGGGCTGGAGTCGTCGGCGACGTCGGACGACGCGGTGGATGCGAATGACACCCGGCAAGAGGAAGAACTGGCGGCGGTCTAGCCAGCCCGTTGCAGGCTTCGGCACGCCGTCTGACTGATCTGGTTTCACGTCTGAATCTCCTAGGCCCACTGCGGCCGATCAGGGCGGGATGGCCCTGCTTCACCTCTTCTCGTTCACGGATCTCGAACGACGACTCCCCCGGAAAGATCGTCCGAGGAATCTCAGCCGGATTCCCAGGACGATCTTTCCATTGGGCAACCCGTTTCTTCGCGAGGATCGTTCGCTGTCGCGGCCAACGGGCCGAGGACCGGCGAGGTTGCCCCGGGCGGTTGACCGATACCCTACAACGTGTGTGCCGGCACCTTTCCGGGTCGAGGGTGCTGTGTGTTAGAATGACCTGAGCGAAGGTTCAGCGGTCCGGGTTCTGATCCGAGAGCCGGCCGTGGGGCCCGGTCTGCCCGAGGTGCATGATGTCCAGCCACCCGTTCGTCCACCTGCACTGCCACAGCCACTACAGTTTGCTCGACGGTGCCAGCAAGATTCCGGCGCTGGTCAAGCGGGTGAAGTCGCTGGGCATGCCGGCACTGGCGGTGACCGATCACGGCAACCTCTACGGCGCGGTCGAGTTCCTCCGCGAGGCCAAGGCGGCCGAGATCAAGCCCATCCTGGGCTTCGAAGCCTACGTGGCCCCGCGGCACCGGTCCGAGCGGAGCATGGGAGGAGGGTCGGGGAAGGAGTACGCCTTCCACTTGACCCTGCTGGCCCGCAACGGCGAGGGGGTCCGCAACCTGATGCGGCTCTCGTCGACCTCGTTCCTCGAGGGGTTCTACTACAAACCTCGGATCGATAAAGAAATCCTTGAGCGGCATTCCGAAGGGTTGATCTGCCTCTCAGGCTGTGCCTCGGCGGAGTTCTCCGACCACATTCTCTACGGCAAGACCGCCGACGCCGAGAAGCTCTGCGACTGGTACATCCGGGTCTTTGGCGAAGAGAACTTCTTCGTCGAGATCCAGGACAACGGCATCCAGATCCAGCGCGACTGCGCGGCCGGGGCGATCGACATCGCACGCCGCAAGGGACTCCCCCTGGTCGCGACCAGCGATGCGCACTACCTCACCCAGGACGACGCCCCCGCGCACGATATCTTGCTCTGCATCAACACGGGCAAGACGGTCGACGACCCGAACCGGATGAAGTTCGAGAACGACCAGTTCCACGTGCGCAGTCCCGAGGAGATGTACCACGCGATGCCCGGCCACGAGGAGGCGCTGGCCACCTCGGTCCGGATCGCGGAGATGGTCGAAGACAACTACAAGAGCCTGAACCTTGGCAAGCGGCAGTTCCCCTCGTTCAAACCGCCGGGCGAGAAGACTCCCGAAGACTATCTCGAGGAACTCTGTCAGACTGGGCTGCGCGAGCGGTTTGGCGAGAATCCCCCGGCCGCCGCACAGGAACGGCTCCAGCATGAGCTCGGCATCATCAAGCGGATGGGGTTCTCGTCGTACTTCCTGATCGTCTGGGATTTCGTTCGCTACGCACGCGAGCAAGGCATTCCGAACTCGGCCAGAGGTTCCGCGTGCGGTGCCCTGGTCAGCTACGTGCTGTATCTCAGCCATGTCGATCCGCTGAAGTACGACCTCCTCTTCGAACGGTTCCTCGACCCGAACCGCTCGGAGGCGCCCGATATCGATATCGACCTCTGCCGCGAGCAGCGGGCGAAGGTCATCGAGTACGTGCGCGACAAGTACGGCGCGGCCAACGTCGCCCAGATCGGGACGTTCGGCACGATGGCCGCCAAGGCGGCGCTCAAGGACGTCGGCCGGGCCTTGAACATTCCGCTGGCCCGGGTCGACCAGGTCACCAAGCTGATCCCCACCCGGCTGAACATCACCCTCGAGGAGGCGCTCAAGGAAGAACCCGCGCTCAATCGACTGGCCGACGAAGATCCGGAGATCCGCAAGCTCCTGAAGTACGCGCAGCGGCTTGAGGGGACCGCCCGCAACGTCGGGACCCACGCGGCGGGCGTCGTGATCGCCGACCGGCCGCTCTGCGACATGGTCCCGCTCCAGCGACTCCCGAACAAGGACAAAGAGAAGGAGGTCGTCAGCACCCAGTGGGAAATGGGGGACGTCGAGAAGGCCGGCCTTCTCAAGATGGACTTCCTCGGGCTGCGGAACCTGACCAGCCTCGCCGCAGCCGTGAAGCTCGTCGAGGAGAAGATCGGGAAGCCGTTCGACCTGTTCGCGCTGCCGCTCGACGATGATGAGACCTACAAGCTCCTCCAGCGCGGGGATGCTCGCGGTATCTTCCAGCTCGACTCGGCCGGCATCCGCGACCTGCTGGTCAAGATGAAGCCCGACCGGTTCGCGGACCTGATCGCGATCCTGGCCCTCTACCGCCCCGGCCCGCTCAACGGCGGTATGGTCGACGAGTACGTCAACGTCAAGCACGCGCGGAAGCAGGCGGTGTACGAGCACCCCGTGATGAAGGAGGTGCTCGAAGAAACCCACGGCGTCATGGTCTACCAAGAACAGGTCATGCGGATCTTGAACCGCCTGGGGGGTATCGAGCTCTCGCAAGCGTACGCGTGCATCAAGGCGATCTCGAAGAAGAAGACCGAGGTGATCGCCCAGGGGCGGAAGCAGTTCGTCGAGGGGGCGGTCGAACGGGGGCTCGAGAAGGAGCGCGCGACCAAGATCTTCGAACTCATCGAGTTCTTCGGCGGCTACGGCTTCAATAAGTCGCACTCGACGGCCTACGCGCTGGTGCTCTATCAGACGGCCTACCTGAAGGCTCACTTCCCGACCGAGTACATGGCCGCCCTGCTCTCCTCGGAAATGGATGGCGCTGAGCGGGAAAAGTTCCTGGTCGAGCACATCGAGGACTGCCGCAAGCTCGGCCTGGAGGTCCTGCCCCCCAACATCAATGCCGGCGGTGCCCCGTTCCGGGTCGCCGCTGAGGGGAAGATCCACTTCGGCCTGGGGGCGATCAAGGGAGTCGGCTTGAAGGCGATCGAGGAGATCGTTCGGGCTCGTGATAGCGGGGCCCCGTTCACCGGGCTCGACGACCTGTTCGAACGGGTTCCGCTGACGGTCGTGAGCCAGTCCTGTGTTGAAGCGTTGATCAAGGCCGGCGCGTTCGACTGCCTGGGCGCTCGCCGCAGCCAATGGCTCGCGGTCCTGCCCCGGGCGGCGCAGGCCGGTCAGGCGATGCAGGACGATCGGAAGCGGGGGCAGCGGAGCCTCTTCGACGCTTTCGGTGATGCTCCCGCCAATGGGCCAAGCGCTGGGGATGAAGCCACCACGTCCGCGTCGAGCCTGCCCGACATCCCCGAACTCCCCGAGGCGGAGCGGCTTGCCGATGAGAAGAAGGTCCTCGGCTTTTATATGTCGAGCCACCCCCTGGCCCGACACGCCGGTCTGTTGCAGGCCCTATCGACGCACCGCGTGGCCGACCTGGCCACCGTCCCCGCCAAGTCGGAAGTCGTGCTGGGCGGGATGATTTCCAGCGTGCAGATCAAGAACGTGCAGAAGAGCCGCTCCGGATTGACCCGGATGGCGAAGCTTAGCTTCGAAGACCTGACCGGCACCGTGCCGGCGATGCTCTGGCCCGAGGAGTTCGCCAAGTCGGAGGACATGGTCAAGAGCGACCTGATCTGCTTCGTCCGCGGCGCGCTCGACCGGCGCCGGGAACCGGCCGAGCTCGTGATTTCCCGGATTATCCCCTTGAGCAAGGGGCCGGCGGAACTGTCGCGCGGCGTCGTGGTCACCCTGCGCAAGGGGGTGACCGAGGAAGAACAGATGCAGCGCCTTCTCCGCCAACTACGGATCCGGCAAGGGAACCTCGACGTCTACCTCGAGATTCTCGGTCTCGCCGGCTTCCGCCGTGCGATCTACAAGGCGGGCGCCGGCCTCAAGATCCGACACGACGATCGAATGCTCGCCGATCTCGAGGCCGCCGTCGGCGAAGGCAACGTACGACTCCTGGGCAACCGAGGCGCCACGGCACGGGTCGAGCCGGTCGCCGTCAGCTCCTATGCGTCATCGTCGGAACCCGACTACGTCGAGTCTCCTTCGGACGACGATTGACCCCAAGGGCCGCGGACGTTGCCTCGATCTTCCGTCGCGGGCACGCATGACGTAAATGAGCAAGGCCCGAGATCGGTCGGATCTCGGGCCTCGGCATGCGCGGAGCGGGCTCAGGGGCGAATGGTCGGTGAGTCCGGGGCCTGCCAGGTGGAGGCCGTCACCGAGTGACTCGTTCCTTCTCGGTCCTGGCGAGCTTGGACGGAGAGGTGATGTAGCATTCGATCGAGGGGTAGGCGGTGGTGCCGGGCGGGGGCAGCCTCAGCCCGCGCCGAACGGTGCGGTTGGCCTGCCCGGGCTCTCGAACCGTGATGGCGAAGGCACATTCGCGGTCGGCGCTCGTGGTGGTGACGTCATCGATGCGGACCGTCAGTTTGCCCTGGGCGTCGACGTGCTTGCGGACCGGTTGAAAATGGCAGCCGGAGTGCCCTGGCTTGATCTCGACGTCGCACCCTTCACGCCCCGATTCGGCGATCCGAAGCAAGAGAAAGACGGTGGCGTTCTTGGGGCTCGCCGGCTTATCCTCGGCTTGGGCGGGAGCCGGTGCCGGGGCCGATCCGGCATGTGCGAATGGGAGAACGGTTCCCCCAGCGACGATCAAAGCGGCCATCCATGACCTGCCCTGCATCGGTTCCACTCCTTTGAGTCCGTTCGGGATATCCGTTGGGAATGGTGCAGCGACATGGTGTTGGGGCGAGCGGCAGGGTACTCCGGGGCACGGATTGACGCAAGGCCAGTTCGGCTGTCCGCCTCCAGGACTTGAGGAAAAGTAGTCGGTCCGCTCGCTTCTGTCGCGGCGAATCCCGACCGTGCCACGTGTGAAGAGACTCGGAGATGATCAGATCGTTCGGCCGCCATCGGCGACGAGCACCTGGCCAGTCATCAAGGTGGTCCCCACGGCGAGGAACAGGGTGACCTCGGCGATGTCGTCCGCCGAGGCCGGGCGTTTCAAGGGCGTGGATTTCATGGCCTGCTCGACCATGTCCTGGTGGTCGGCCAGCCACCGGGTCTGGACGGGGCCGGGGGCCACCGCGTTGACCCGGACCTCGGGGGCGAAGGCCTTGGCCAGGCTCTTGGTCATCGTGATGACCCCCCCCTTGCTCGCCGCGTAGGCGATCGAACTCCCCGACCCGGCCATGCCCGCGACCGACGCGATGTTGACGATGTTCCCCTTGCGCGCCTTGAGGTAAGGCATGGCCGCGCGACAGGTGAAGAACGTCCCCTTCAGATTCACGTCCAGGATCTCGTCCCAGGCCTGATTGGTCAGGCCGTCGAGATCATGATGGGCCACGAAGACCGTGGTCGCCGCATTGTTGACCAGGACATCGAGTCCGCCAAACTCCTCGGCGGTCCGTTCGACCATGGCGCGCACCGCGGTGTCGTCCGCCACGTTCGCCTGAACGACGAGCGCCTCTCCGCCTCGTTCCCTGATGCCGTCGGCCGTCTCTTCGGCCTCGGCCCGAGATCGGGAGTAGTTCACCGTGACTGCGAAGCCGAGACTGGCCAGTCTCCAGGCCACGGCCCGGCCGATTCCCGTCGCTGAACCTGTCACCAACGCAACGCGTTCCGGCCTCATGGACGTCCGCCTCGGCGCAAAATCAAACCCAAGTGTTCCCGAAGGTCCGAGACCGGCGGCGCGCGTCGGCGGTCGTGGGCGACGCGCGCCCTGGGGCGTTCAGGGCCTCAACGCGATCGGAGGCACGACCGAACCCGGGTTGCCTTGGGTCTTGGCCTTGGCCTCGGCCTGGATCACCGGTTCGAGGGCCGCCGCTCGTGCCGTGCCCTGCGCGATGTTGCGAACCATCCGATCGACCGAGGGACCCATCCACCGTAGGAGCATCGCCTGGGGGGCGACGCCCAGGGCCACCGTCAGAACGACCAGAGGGATCGAGATCGACCACTCGCGGAGACTGAGGTCGGGTAGGCCGCGAAACTGCTGGGTTCGCCCCAAAAAGACCCGCTGTAGGGTCCAGAGGATGTAGCCGGCTGTCAGCACCACGGCCGCGGCGGCCAGGATCGCCAGGGGAATGCTGTAGTTGAACGCCGAGAGCACCACGAAGACCTCGGCGATGAATCCACAGAGGCCGGGCAGCCCCATCGAGCCGAAGAAGATGATGAACGACACGGCGCCGTAGCCCGGCATGTCGGCGAACAGACCCCCCAGCTTCTTCAGGTCGCGGGTGTGCGCCCGTTCGTAAATCACGCCGACCAGGAAGAACATGCCGGTCGAGGTGATGCCGTGCGCGATCATCATGAACATCGCACCGTTGACGCCGTAGGCGTAATAGCGGGGATCGCCACTCAGGTTCATCACCGCCATGCCGAGGGTCACGTAGCCCATGTGGCTGACCGAACTGTAGGCGACCAACTTCTTGAAGTCGGTCTGAGCCATCGCCACGAGCGCTCCGTAGAGGATGCTGAAGACCCCGAGGACCGCGACGGGATAGGCGAACTCGAGCGCTCCGACCGGCGCCAGAGGCCAGGCGAGCCGGATCAGGCCGTAGCCGCCGATCTTGAGCAAGACGCCGGCCAGGATCATGCTGATCGGCGTCGGTGCCTGGACGTGCGCGTCGGGCAACCACGTATGGAACGGGAACGAGGGGAGCTTGATGCAGAAGCCGATCAGGAAGAGGACGAAAATCCAGCGCTGGACGCCAACGCCATAGTAGGTGGTTTCGCTGGCGATCCGGGTCAGGGCCACGATGTCGAACGAGTGGGCATGGAACACCTTGCCGTAAACCGTGGCTTCGGCCACGCCGGCCACCAGCGACTCGCCCGGCCAGAAGTAGAGCAAGAGGATCGCAACCAGGATGAAGACCGACCCAAACAGCGTGTAGAGCAAGAACTTGATCGCCGCGTATTCCCGATTCTCGCCCCCCCAGACGGCGATCAGGAAGTACATCGGCAATAGCATCACTTCAAAGAAGATATAGAAGAGGAACAGGTCGAGCGCGATGAAGACGCCCATCATGCTGGCCGTCAGCAGCAAGAAGAGCGAAAAGTATCCTTTGACCTGTTTGTCGATATTCCAGGAGGCCAGGCAGGCCAACACGCTCACCAGCCCAGTGAGCAGGATCAAGCTCAGGCTGATGCCATCCACGCCCAGGTAATACTCGATGTTGAAGTAAGGGATCCAGGCTCGGCGAACCAGGAGGTCGCCGATGGCTGTGCCGGCCTCGGTCACGCCGGTCTCAGCCTCGAGCGACGTGGTCCCGCTGGGCAGGTTGCGTTCGGCTCGCTCATAGAGGGGGGCGGAGGCGTTCGACCCCGGCCGGACATAGGCGCTGTAAGCGACCAGGGTCAAGAGAAAAGTCGCGACCGTAACCGCCAGCGCGGTCCCTTTGATGGCGGTCTCGGCCTGTTTCGGAAGGAAGAGGACGCCGATGGCCCCGAGCAGCGGGAGCAGCCAGAGCAAGGTCAGCAGGAGTTCGTCGCTCATGACGTTGGCACCACTTCGAGGAGAGTCGAGGTCGAAGGATTGACGTGAGGCGTCAAACGCGATGCGGTACGGTTCGATGCGATCAGGGCCGGATCCAGGCAAACATGCCCACGAACAGCCCGACCAGGGCCATGGCCAGGAACATCACGTAGTTGCGGATCCGACCGGTCTGGATCCCTCGGCTCCAGTTGCCGAAGGTGTAGACCGCCTGCGCAGTCAGATTGACCACGTAGTCGACCGCGGACTTGTCGAAGACCCCTCCCACCTTGCTGAGGAGCGCGGTGAGGTAAGCCGAGCCATTGACGATCCCGTCCACGACCCGCCTGTCGAACTCGGCGCAGAACCGGGCGATGGCGAGTGTCGGACGCACCAGCGCGGCATCGTAAAGCTCGTCGAAATACCACTTATGAACAAAGAAACCGTGCAGCCCCCCCAGGCGATCGACCGCCTCCTGCGGGTTGAGCCGTTTGCGGAACACATAACGAAGCGGCGGGGCGTAGTAGAGGATGCCCAGCCCCACCCCGACCGCAAGGATCAGGATCGAGGCCCCCATGGCCAGAAGATGCGACTGGTGGATGGTTTCGATATGAACCTGGCGGACGACCGGTTCGCTATATTCCAGCATCCGCTCGAGCACGGGCTTGGCCGCGTCTGACGTGCCGAGCGGGAGGATGGTGAACGGGTAGCCCACGATGATCGCCGGCACCGCCAGGATCAGTAACGGCCAGGTCATGATCGACGGACTCTCATGAGCATGGTCGTATGGGTTGCCGTGGTGGTGGTCGCTATCATCATGACCGTGCCCATGCCCGGAGACCGCAGGATAGCCGCGGGGTTCACCCGCGAACACCAGGAACCACATTCGGAACATGTAGAAGGCCGTCAGTGCCGCTCCGACCGCCGGCAACAAGAAGAGCAAAATGTGCTGGGGGTTGTGTTCGCCGAAGACGAAGTAGATCGAGGAGGCGAGGATGGCGTCCTTGGAGTAGAAGCCGCTGAACAAGGGAACCCCCGAGATCGCCATCGTGGCCACCAGCATCGTGAGGGCCGTCACCGGCATCTTCTTCTGGAGTCCCCCCAGTACCGGCATCTCATAGGTGTGGACGGCGTGATAGATGCTCCCGGCGCCCAGGAACAACAGCGCCTTGAAGAACGCGTGCGTCAGCAGGTGGAAGAGTCCCGCTGACCAACCGCCGACCCCGAGCCCGAGCATCATGAAGCCGAGCTGGCTGACGGTGGAATAGGCCAGGACCTTCTTGTAGTCGGTCTGCACCGCCGCGATCGTGGCGGCGATGAACAGAGTGATCCCCCCGGTGTAAGCGATATAGAGCTGAACGTCGGGGGTGAACAAGGGGAAGAAGCGGCCCACGAGATAGACCCCCGCCGCCACCATCGTGGCCGCGTGGATCAGGGCCGAGACTGGTGTGGGACCGGCCATGGCGTCCGGGAGCCAGACGTGAAGCGGGAACTGGGCACTCTTGCCG
>Ga0182739_1002417_pt1 | contig 17516 bp, 20 predicted proteins | sample eDN5th30CBELigBY_FD_128873 | JGI IMG/M metagenome (GOLD analysis project Ga0182739, IMG submission 128873) | Enriched backyard soil microbial communities from Emeryville, California, USA - eDNA 5th pass 30_C BE-Lig BY (version 2) (version 2) | ecosystem: Environmental > Terrestrial > Soil >... | reverse complement strand
TGCGCAAGCTGCTGGACGAGTCCGACGCACCTGAAGTCGCCGCCGCTTACCTCACCTCGCGCGGGCTGGCGACGTCATCGCCGATCATTCAAGGCCACCGCGCCCTGCCCTACTTCGCCGAGGGCCGGATGGCCGGGACGTTTCCCGCTGTGGTGGTGCCCATCCTGGGGCCGCGGGACGAGCTGGTGAGTTGCCACAGGATCTACATCGGCGAAGTCGATCCGCGAAAGAAACTCATGCCAGCGGCCGGCACGATGACGGGCGCCGCGGCCCGGCTCTTCCCGGCGGATGACGAGCTGGGAATCGCCGAGGGCGTCGAAACCGCCATCGCAGCGCGTGAACTGTTCGGAGTGCCGACATGGGCCGCGATCAGCGCGCACGGGCTGGAGACGTTCACGCCGCCGCCCAGCGTCCGCCGCCTGCACGTCTTTGCCGACAACGACGCCAGCCATACGGGCCAAGCCGCGGCCTATGCCCTGGCGAAGCGCCTCACGCGCGAGGGCGTCGAGGTGCTGGTGAACATCCCGGAGCGGACGGGAGACGACTGGCTCGACGTGTTGAGCGCAAGGGCCATGTCGGAATCGGCCGCGGAAAATCAGAACGGTAAATTTACCGTTCTGATGCCGCCACCGGCGAGCCTCGCATGAAGATCACGCCCCACAAATGGGCCGACCAACAGACGGCAGCGCCGCGCAAGCTGCAGGCGCTCCTGCATGCCCTGGCCAGCTTCGCCGACCCGAAGGGCATCGCCTACCCCAGCCAGGAGACGATCGCGCGGCGCCTCGGCTGGAGCAAAGGCACGATCAAGAAGTGGTCCGACGTCGGCCGGGCACTCGGACTTTTCAGCGTCAAGAAGCGGTTCAACCCCAGCAAGGGACATGTCGACGCGATGACCTACACCCTGCATCTCGACCGGGTGATCACGGCCGATGAAGCCACCACGCAAATCGCAAAACTGCGATTTCCCCACGCCGAGGCAAATCGCAAAAATGGGGATTTCCCTCCGACCGAGGCAAATCGCAAAAACGAGGGGGGGAAATCGCAACTGGCGGCAAACAACTCCATGAACAGTATGGAAGAGCTTACCAGTAAGAAGGCAGTCGACGATCAGCCCTCGGACGGAAGCCCCGCCAGCCACTCGCCGCCGAAGCCCTCGACCGGACGCGACTGGCTTTTGGTCAGCAGCGTCGCTGGTGCCGCGTGACGCCGCGCGCTGAGTGCCTGCTGATCATGGTCAACAACGGGGAGATCGGCCTCGCCCAGCCGGGGTTATTGGGTGTTGGTGCTGGGCGAGGCCTGGCCGCCTCAGGCCCGTGGGAGGCGGAGACGGTTCCCGGCAGCCTATGTGCGCGTTCTCGGGTCGCCAACTCGAAATGCTGTCGCGAGCCGCATCTCGACACCGGGTGCTGGCGCTCGTGCTGGTGCGCGCCACCCAACCAAAACGACGGAACGCGCGGCCGGAAAACATTCAAAAGCCGGGCTGCCGCGCCACCGCATCGGCCGGACGCGGGGAAGAACCTACGCGGCCGAGGGCGCCCTCCTACGACTGGTACCAACCGTCGCGACGCGACCCCTAGCCCTGGCGTGCCTGCTCGGGTCCTCCTCGCGCCCGGCCACTGCGGTGGCGCGGCAGCCCGACTCTGCTCAAGTCACAACCCATTTTTTCGAGGTCCCCACCATGATCAACTCCGGCGTCTCCCAACGTGCGTTTGCCCGGCTCGCCGGCGTCTCTCCGAAGGCCGTCCGCAAAGCGATAAGTGCCGGCCGCGTCACGCTTTTGGCCGATGGCACCATCGATGCCGACGCCGCTCTGAAGCGGTGGCGGGCGACCACCGATCCGGCCCGCTCGCGGGTGGGGACCATGGGGACCGCGGGGACCAAGCCCCCAGCGGTCCGCACCGAACAGGATGCCGCCGACGCCATCACCCTGATCCGACGCATCCTCGCGGAGGAGGGCGCTGACAGCAGCGGCGAGATCGACTTCGGCATGGCCCGCATCGCCGAAACCATCCTCAAGGTGAAGGAACGTGAACTGAAGATGGCTCAGCGGCGCAAGGAGCTGGTGCCGCTCGATCGGGTCCGCGAGCACGTCTCCAGGGCATTCATTGGCTTTCGACAAGCCGTCCAGCGCCTGCCGGGCCGGCATGCCGCATCGATCGCGGCCGAACTCGGATGTGATGCCGGCGCACTCGAGGCGGCGATGGCGAAGGCCATCCAGGAAGAACTCAGCGCGCTCAGCGCGCCAGTGGTGCGGGGCTGAGGCCGGCGCGGGCTGAGCACGACACGAAATCATTCACAAGCAGCAGGAGACGAAGGACATGACCACGAACACGAAACCCACGTTGGACAACCCGCTCAAGGGCGAGATTTGGGTCCACGGCCCCAACTGGGCGGTCACGAGCATCGGCCTCGAGGCCACGAATGGCTCATGCACGCTCCCCGCCGAATTCTTCGGGCCGTCCACCTTGGCGAGCGCCGCGGCCGTCTTGCCACGGAACCAGCTGCGCGAGTTCGCGACGATGCTCGCCGAGGCGCTGCTGCTGCACGGAAAGGCCGGCGTGCCGCGGGAGGTGGTCCACGATTTCTACGAAAAGCACTTGGTGCCCGCGAAGCACTGACGGGCGACGAGGAGGCTCGACCGATGAGCGATCATCCAGAAAGCCCGGAGCGCGTCGCCGAATTGCGGATGGCGCGCGAGGCGATCGACCTCGAGCTGGTGCAGCTCGGAGTCGATCCGGCGCCCGAACCGGAATGGGTTTGCTTGGCTGAGGCGGCCCATCGCTGCAATCGCCATCGCGATCGGTTCGCGCAGCTTGTCAGGCAGCACGGTCTGGGGCGCCGCGTCGGTAGAGAATGGCATGTCGACTGGCAGCGCGTTCTCGCTTGGCGGGAGGGCCGCCCATACGTCCCGATCCGCAACCCAAACGTCTGACATCGTTGGATGAGTCGGAGCCGGGCCGCCCGCATAATCGCGGGCATGCCCAAGGACGTGATCAACCTTCCTCCCGCGACGCGCGACGCCGAGCTCCGCGCCGCTTCGTTCAACGAGGCCGACAACACGATCGAAGTTTGTTGGACGACCGGCGCGACGGTGCGCCGGATGTCGTGGCGCGATGGCGCCTATGACGAGGAGCTGATCGTCTCGCCGAACGCCGTCCGGCTCGAGCGGCTCAATGCCGGCGCGCCGCTGCTCAACACGCATTCGCAGTGGGACCTGAAGGACGTGATCGGCGCCGTCGTGCCGGGCACGGCCCGCATCGAGAAGGGCCAGGGATTCGCCCGCGTCGCGCTGTCCAAGGCGCCTGGCGACGCCGACATCGTGCAGAAGATCCGCGATGGCATCATCCGCAATATCTCGGTCGGCTACATCCGCCACCAGATCGAGAAGATCGAGAAGGATGACGAGACGCCGATCTGGCGTGTCGTCGACTGGGAGCCGCACGAGATCTCGGCGGTCCCGGTTCCCGCGGATGCCGGCTCTCAGTTTCGAGCGGCGGCGGCGGGCAAGGAAGCGCCGCTGTTCCCGTGCGCCATTTCCACCCCTCAAGGAGACGAAGCAATGCCCGATCCCACCGCAGCGCCGACGACCTCGACGCAGGACACGAAGGCCATCCGCGCCGAACGCGAGCGCGTGAAGGAAATCAACACCATCGCGCGCCAGGCCGACCTCGGCGGCGAAGACCTCGACAATGCCCTGGAAGCCGGCACGTCGGTCGAAGCCTTCCGCAAGTTCGCGCTCGACACGATGGCGGAGCGGTCGCAGGTCGGCATTGGCACGGGCGTCAGGGCCTCGGCCAGCGAGGGCTCCCGCATCATCGTGTTGCGCGACGGTGGCGAGACCCGCCGCCAGGGCATGACGCAGGCCATCGTTGCCCGCATGGCGCGCGCCAGCGGCCAGCGCGATGTCCAGATCCCCGAAGTGGCGCGCCGCTACGGCGAAATGGGCCTCGTCGAGATGGCCGCCGAGTGCATCGGCTACCGTGGCAATCTCCGCACGACCCAGCAGGTTCAGTCCGTCTTCGACCGCGCCTTCCTGACCACGTCGGACTTCCCGGCGATCTTCACGGACGCAATGAATGTCCGCCTGCTGGCCCGCTACCAGGCCGCCCCGGTGACTTACCGCAGGTTCGCCGCCCGCCACATCGCCTCGGACTTCCGGCCGATGGCGGTTGTCCGCGCCGGCGACTTCCCGGCGCTGCAGCCCGTCGGCCAGTCCGGCGAGATCAAGCACGGCTCCTTCTCCGAGAGCAAGGAACAGCTGAAGGTCGACGCCTATGCTGTGCAAATGGCGATTTCGCGCGTGATGATCGTCAACGATCAGCTCAACGCGATCGACCAGGTGCTCGGTTCCGCCGGTGATCGTGTCGCCGACTGGGAGAACGTCAAGGCGTTCGCCAAACTTGCCGAGGGCAGCGGCGCCGGTCCGGTTCTGCTGACCGACAACAAGCGGGTCTTCCACACCGACCACGGCAACCTGGCCGGCACGCCGAGCATCATCGACATCGCCAACATCGGCCTCGGCCGTGCTGCGATGATGAAACAGAAAACCCTGGATGGCATCCTGGCCAACTTCCAGCCGAAGATCCTGCTCACCGGCGCCGACAAGCTGACGCAGGCCGAGCAGCTGTTGACCTCGATCACGCCGGCCACGAACGCGACGGCGGTGCCGGAGTCCATGCGCAGGCTGGAGCCCGTCGGCGACGGCAACTTGGAGGGCAACGCCTGGTACCTCTTCGCCGATCCGGCCGTGGCGCCGTGCTTCCACTACGGCTACCTCGAGGGCTACGAGGGCCCGCGGCTTACCTCGGAAGACCAGTTCGGCGTCCAAGGTTTTAAGGTCAAGCTCGAGCATGACTTCGGCATCGCCGCGACGGACTTCCGCGGCGGCTACCGCAATCCCGGCGCCTAAGGGCGCCAGGTAGGCGCGCGGCTCATCTCTGGCGACGTGCCGGCGTCGCAGCGAACCAAGCCCCGCTCGGACAGCGCCGCGTGCTGGCGGACGGCCCCACCGTTCGCCACCTTCATCAGCAAGCGGGGCAACCGGCAACTTTTCACCCCGAGGACATCCATGACGCAGATCAAGTTGAAGACGCCGATCGAGCACGACGGCAAGACCATAGAGAGGGTTGGCGCCTGACAACCTCGTCATTCGGCGACCCAGTACTCGGGAGAAGCGACACGCCCAAAGGAGTCAAACGTCTAGCACGGGAGCAAAACGGGCTACCGGTCTGGCCCTATGACTAGCGTACAGAGTTCGGATCCAATCGAGCTCCGCACTATGTTGGCATGGACTCGCAATAGCTTGCCGAAAATCGTTCCCTTGAGGTCCATCGATCCGCCGGTCACCCCCAGCAAACGCAGGCTGATGCTTGCGTCCGTGCCGACGATGCGGAGCGCCACTTGAGTGTCAGGGCCCAATAGTGTGCCCGCTCCTTGAGATACATTGCCAGAGAGATTGACAGTTCCCATGGTGCGACAATCCAGGCGTCCACTCCAAGCTCCATCAAAAGACGCTCGTGGGATATCTACAGGTGCTGTCGGCGCCGTGGCCGGCTGCTGCGCTGCTTTCGCTTTTGCATCTTCCTCGGCCTTCTTATTCGCCTCCTCGGCCTTCTTCTGTTCATCGTCGAAGCGCGCTACGGCAGGCGCGGCCGCCGTCAACAGCGCCTGCTGTTGCGTTCCTGACAGGAACCCGGTGGCCGGCTGGCTTTGCCGCTTCTGCCAGTTGCCGATCATCTCCCGGGTGCGAGGCCCAAAAAGGCCATCGGCGCCTCGAGTGTCGAAGCCAAGCGCCGTCAGCGAAACTTGGATACGTTGCCGATCGATTCGGGAAAGACGAAGCGCGCCCTCGGCTGCCTCGGCAGTCTTGCGTTGTTCGTCGTCGGCCTTCTTTGAGGCGGCGGCATCTTCCTCGGCTTTTCGCTTCGCAGCTTCGGCGTCCGCTTGCTGCTCCGCTGCGGCATCGGCCTGCGCCTTCACACGAGCAGCTTCCTCTTCCGCTTGCTTGCGCGCGCTCTCGGCAGCGGCGAGCCTTTCGCGGGCTTCCTGTCTTTCTTCCTGCGCGCGTGCGCGCTCCGCAGCCTCGGCCTGCTGAAGCTGCTGAGCATTCGCATCGGCTTTCTGCTTCGCTTCCTCTGCCTCCCGCTGTTGCTGAGCTGTTTGTGGTTGCTCTGTGGAAGCCTGAGCTGCAGCTTGGTCGCTCGCTGAATCTGCAACAGCTTTGGAGCTGTCGTTGGCTTGCCGCTTGGCGGCTTGCTGGGCAGCGCCTAGCCTTTCCCGTGCCTGCTCAACCTCATTCTCCGGCGACAAATGGAAAAACGCGAAGTAACTGCTGCCGGCAAGCACCAGCAAGACGGTCAACACCGCGGTTCCCCACATGGCATTACGACGACGACGCGGCGGGTCACCCGGGATCGCTGACGGAGAGCCAGGAAGTAAGATTGCCGATTCTGGAGCTTGAGGCGCGACGCGCGGTAGGGCGATGGTCGCATCTGTCGGAATGGCCGAGCCGTTCAGGAGGGTGCGCCAGTCTTCAATCGACTGGGGGCGGTTCGCCACCCGGACGGACAGACCTGCATCAATTCCCGCCAGCAAGGTCCGTGGATATCCCGCCGGGGCCAACTGCGCGAGCGGTACGCATGTATCCTCTATCATGCGTTCGATTGAGTTGGGCGGTGGCTTACCCGCAATCGCGTGATAAAGCGTGGCGGCGACGCCGTAGATGTCGGTCCACGGGCCTTGCCGCGCCGAAGTCACCTGCTCCACTGCTGCATACCCAGGAGTGAAAATAGCGGTGAGTGCCGCAGTGCGCTCGGCCATGGCTTCACGGGACGCACCGAAGTCAATGAGGGTGGGATTTCCTCGGCTGTCTATCAGGATGTTTCCCGGCTTGATGTCGCGATGCAGGAAGCCGGCGGCGTGGACCTGCTCTAACCCTTGGAGGAGACGCGCTAGGATCTGCGACACCGCGGTCGCGTCCAGCGGCCCCCTCCTAAGCCGATCGGCAAGCGTCTCGCCACGGACTAATTCCATGACGATGTAGGCGGTCCCGTTGGCCTCCAGGAAATCGAGTACGCGGACTATGCCGGGAGCTTCATGCAGACTGGCTATGGTTCGTCCTTCGGCGACGAAGCGATCACGCCCCCAGGTGAAGTCAGCGGCTGCTTGAGTGGATCGGGGCCGCACGGATGTACCGTCTGACCGCACAGCCAAGGCCGCAGGCAGATACTCCTTCAGAGCAACGTCACGCCCAAGCTGCGAATCCCGGGCATTGTAGGTAATCCCGAAACTTCCCTGACCGAGAACCGACCTGATTTCGTAGCGACCGACCGTCCGCCCGGGTGGCAGAACCATGAGGTCGATATATTGGTCGCCGCCGGCCACCGTTGCCGGCAATCCGTCGTCGGTCATGAGTTACGGCGCTCCCTCGATCGACGATTGCACGAGCCGTGAGGGCTCGCAACCGTGTTAGCAGGCCGGAGTTCAGCACCTACAAGAACGCCGCTCGCCTGTCGCCGGGCTTTCGAAGCAAATGGAGTCGCTTTCGATCCGAGACATCCTTGCATCTCTCCTTCGAGTTGAAGCAGCCCGGCAGTGGTGTCGGCGTCGACAACCGGCCGTCCAACTACGACCGCGAGAAGTACATCCGGGACCAGGCCGTCGGCGACGCCGCGAAGGCGGCGATTGAAAAGGGCCGGGCGACGTGAATGCGGCCGATTAAGGCTGTCTCGGCAGAAATGGCTTCAGCTGGATCAGCAGGCGATCCATCGCTTCGCTGGTCATCGGTATCTGAAGTTCCTGTCCGTCAATAAGCTGGAAGTAGAGACGAAGGCGCTCGGACGTGTGGTCGCCGACGATCTCGACCTGCCGACATCCTGTGGCGATCGGCGTCTCGAAGGGGCCGGCACCGGGGAGCGTGACGGGTGATGGCTTCATTTGGCTCCGCCTCCTGGCGATGATGTGTGTTCGGTCGAGGTGCCGGACCTCGTCGCCCTAGATCGGTTGCGCCTCAAGTCCGATGGGAACTCGCTCGCGACCTCGAGTATCGAGGATGATATTCGTTAGACCATAGAAGTCGGTCTCTGCTTCGTTGGCGAGAGGAATGCCGCGAGCGAGCTCTCGCCATAGCCGTCGTCCAAGTCCGCGGAGCGCTGGATCCGCGCCGGCTCTCAGCGTAAAGAGCCAGACCATTGCACCCGCAGCATCTGCACGATGGTTACTGTTCTGTAGGCCCTGAATGAGCCCGTTAAGGTACATCGCAAGGGTCGGCTGAGTCGCGAAGGTGTTGATAGGGTCCAGAAGGTCAATCCCCTTCTCGCGTTCGATCTGATGCCGCAGATGCGTTGCCATGCAAAGAAGCATTGCGACCTCGCTCGAATTTATCTGCGAAAGATTGTCAATCCACGCCGTCATTTCTCGTCGCTGGGCTTCTGTCGACGCCTCGAGCGATTTCTTCTTGAGCCATTGAAACATGGCAAGCCTCGCCAGTTTTATTGCTTCCGAATCACGGCGCCTCGCGTACAGCTCCCGCATCCGGCTTCGTGAGCTTCACCTTCACCATGGCGATCGCTTCCTCGAAAGCCCGACCGGCGTTGGCATATTTGCCAGCTTCTTCATGCAAGGCCGTCAGCAGGATCGAGAGATGCTTTCGCATATCTGGTGTCAACTCGCTCAAGCCCTCATCACCGATCGCATTGCTGACTTCCTGACCGGCGCGCTCGTAAACGTCGTCTTCGTCCTTGAGGGCCGCCAGTGCTTGAATACACTTTTGGATCTTCGTCATGGTTGCCCCCGCCCAGCAGCATGTTTCGGGCAGATGCTGCCGGATCGCAGCGCTAGCGTCCACCCTTGGCAAGGTGGTGCGCAGCGCGCCAGCCGCGCTACCCGCGGCGGCAATTTCACCGTCACGCCGATCGACCGTGAAAAGCTGGCGGCTTCCGGGACGTTGTCGACGCGGATTGCCTGCTTGGCTTGATGGGGAGAGAGGCCGGCAGACGTAGCGGCTTCCTTGCGCAACGGGGGGTGGTCGCCTACCTCCCGTTTGCCGTCGCGCGCACCCTGTCCCGGCTCGATCTGCTTCAACAGCTCGCCGCAACGGCGGATCGCGCGGTCACGAATGCGGGTCGCCTGCCGCATCATCTCTTCGGGTTTCACGACAACCCGACCATTCCGGCCCAACTCGGCCCGATGTCCGGAGCCCGGACAACGGGGGCCGCTCCTCGCGGGGCCCCGGAGCATCGGGTTAGAATCAAACCCGATGCTGATTGGCGTCAGCTGGACGGCGGGGCTGGCCGCTGGGCAGGGCGCGCGCCCGGGGTGCGGCTGTGCGGAGGCTTGGAGCGGCGGCGGCGGCGGCGCCTGGCGGGCAGATTTGGGGCCCTGGCGCACAATTATACTCGCGGCTTCAAGTGTCGCCCCGTTGCCTGTTAACTTTGCGCCAGTACTCCAAGTGCGGCCGGCAATGCAGATCTTGGGATGTTCATCAGCTGAACTTCGAATTCTCCCCACAGGGAATGTTTTGCCAATGCCACATGACGACCGAGCATTTCATGCATAGGCTCGGGAACTAAGCGTAGATCGACATCATAATAGACTTGGTACTCGAAAGTGCCCTTAAGGGTGTGGTTGTTGAGAAATCCAACCGCTCGCGCGTCGATCACAAAACTGATCGGCCATGGGAGGCGAGCTCCCTGAGGCACGCCAGGTATGCCGCTCAAATCGGCAGTCTCTGGAATGATGCCTTTTATTTGGCCAGTAAAGATTGTTGGATGGAGGACGTCGTCGGACACTGTCGGGTCAGCACATTCAAGGGAGTACTGGCTCAAGCCCATTAGGTTCGAGAGTTCATCAATCGCTGTCGTTGCATGAACAACCTGTAGGTCCAAGCGAATGTGAGATTGTAGTGTCCGATAAGCGTACTCGCCTACGATCGTTCCTCGCCGCCCAATTGCTTGGCTGAGTATTGACATCTTCGAAGCGTCGGCTTCAACGACACCTTTGAACAGGAGCCATCCGCCCATAACTCGCGCTTGAGGCGCCCAGCCTGGTGCTAGCGCTGAACCCGGGTCTTTCTCCAGTTTTGCGCGCGGCGAAAACGGGCTTGCGTGCCGATTCATCAATGCCGCAGGGCTCAAAACCTTTAGAAGCTCCGTCCACTGCATTGGCAAATCGTGATGAGGAAAAGCTAATATCGGTTCGACGATATAGCTAGTTTGGTAGAGACGAAATTCACGGCCGTTGCACAGCAAAAAGTATGTAGCGTTTACTTCCGGGTGACTGGCGTAGCTGTGTGCTTGGTTGACATCATACTGAGTCAGTGGATGGGACGGTGCTTTGGCTTCGACAATCCATCGGGCGACGCCGACTAGATCACAGATGTAATCGGCGCGACCGACTAGGTCCGGATCGGTATCTTTTGCGTGGCCTAGAAAGCGCTTTCGATAACTGAGAGTGATTTCTGTTCGAATGTTTGCGGTCGTTCCGAGTTTCCAGCCGAGATCGTGCAGCAATGGACGCAAGATAGCCTCTCGCACGTCCGTCTCATTCATCGTCTCGAACGGCAATGCTGACATGCTGGCTACTCCAGTCACCCGCAGGTGCTCACCGCCCCTTGCCCTTCGCCTTCAGCCCCAGGTCGACCAGCCGGCGGATCGCCTCGGAACGCGAGACGTCGTCGCCCGCCTTGGCCGCCCATGCGTCTATTGCGTCAATCGCGCCTTGGGGAAATCGAACACCGACGAGGGGATCGACGCCGGTTGCAGGACGTCCGCGCTTTTTCTGTTTAACGGTAATTGACGGCTTCATAATACCGTTATACGGTAAATGCGAGCCCGGCGAAAGGCTGCAACCCGTCGCCGAGCTCTGACCACAACCCCGACACCTGAGAGGACACGGGATCATGGCTAATCGCGAAACTACCACACACCCGCCCGCCGTCGACCGGCGCGCGAGCCCCGCACTGGGCGCGCCGCCGTGCGCGAACGGCATGCAGGGCGGATTGTCCCTGGCCGTCGAGAGGTCGCCCCACGGTGGGGCGACATGGCTGATCGAGGCGGACCGCAGGCGCGGCGCCATCGGCCTGCATCTCGGCGCCGGTCGGCCCGGTCCCGGTCAGATGACGTCGACCGTGTGGCTCGATCCCGAAGAGGTCGAGGCGGTGGCCTGCGCCCTCCTCGATGCCGTCGCGTCCTGGCGGGCAGAGCGCGAGCTGCCGCTCTTTCCGGGGAGGGCGTAACCATGAAGCGCCCCACCACCACCGCGTCCCGCCCGCCGATGCCCCTCGATCCCGCCAAGGAACAGCGCCTGCGCCGCTGGGCCTGCAAGATCGCCGCCGAGCTACCGTCCGGCGGTGGCGACGCCTTGCTCGTTCTCGAGTACGCCGAGAAACTGGTCGTCTGGGCTGACCATGGCGACGAGCCCACGCGATCGACGAAGCGCGGGAGGGCCGCCCGATGAGCGCCACCAACTCGCGCCGTTCCTTCCTGGGGCGGATCATGGCCGCGGCGGCAATCCCCGCCGTGGCAGCCGCGCCGGCCGCCGCTGCGGTCGCGCCGGTGGCAACCATCGCCGAGGTGCCGGAGCTTCTGGCGCTCGACGAGCAGCTGGCGGAGGCCGTGAAACTGTATGGCTACATCCGCGAGCGCAAGGCGATGGCGGCCTGGGACTTCGCCTTGGTCCGCGCGCCCGAGGTGCCTGACGAACTATGGGCCGTGCCGAGCCCGCAGTGGCCGACGTACCACCTAACATCGGTCACGCGCGTCAACATCGATTGGCTGACCGAGGAGGTGATCGACGACCGCAGGATCTATGACGCCAGGGCGTTGAAAATTCATATACTCGCCCAGCACGTTCCGACCACGACGCGAGAAGGCAAACGCTTGCGCCGGCTGGCCCGGTTGGCGACGGTGTACGAGCGGAAGGTCGAGGCGGCGGTGAAGGCGTCGCGCTATCCCGACCTCGCCGACGCGCATCAGGCCCGCCTCTATGACGTGCAGAAGATCCTTCGGGCGATCCTGCACGCACCGGCGCCGCTGACACCGGCCGGCCTCAAGGTCGTCGCTCGCGCCCTGCTGGCGGTTGCCGAGATCAACGAGGCGGAAGGGCTCGACCACGTCACCGTCGGCCTCGGCAATGCGCTCGGCATCCACCTCGGAAAGGCGATCCTCGGCGTCGAGGTAGTCTGATCGGAAGGCCGGGGCGGCGGTGTCGCCCCGGTCGCGGCTGCTATTGTTGACACACCGGAGGGACAAGAAATGCAAGACAATCCGATGGCGCGACGGTGGGGGAATATTCACGATTTCACGGATGAGCTTATCGGCGAGATCATCGGGATCGCTGAATCTCCCCACGTGCCGAAAGCAAAGCGCCTCGAGGAGGCGCTGGCCTTTGTCCGCCGCTACATCGCTGAACGGCCGAACCTCGCTGACTTCGTGAAGGATGACCTGGCGCACGCCGCATTCTCCAAGCGCCACGCTCCAGATTCCGAGTGGTTGCTGGCGACGGTTCGGGCGCAGATCTTCGAGGGTGGATCGCAGTAGCTGCCTGTTCCCGGCGCGACGGCGCTGCCCCGGTCCCACATCAGCCCCGCCCGGTGACCCCGGCGCGGGGCTTTAGTGCTCTCGGTCATACCTCGGCAGTAGGCGACGGCACCCGCCGCGCCCAGCCCAGCGCGTCGTCCTGCGGCGTGAAGATCCAGCCCATCCAGTCCCGCGAGCCGCACTCCAGGCAGACGAAGCGCAGGGTCTGCAGCCGCCTCATGTTGCCCAGATGCGCACCCAGCGCCTCGCAGGACACGATGGCCCGGCGGCCGCAGGTGCACTCGACGCCCAGCGGGCCGCCGTAGCAGGCCAGCGTGTGCAGATTGTTGGTGGCCTCGGCCTTGACCATGGGCGGGACGATAGGCCAGCGGCGCCCCGAGCGGCAGCCGCCGGGTGCGCATGGCGGCGTGAGCGCGGCGCGGGGCTGCTGGCGGTGCTTGCCCCAGCTTCGATCTGCTTGCGCCTTGGATTGTGCCTACCTTGATAGACAATCCAAGATTACGAGCAAATTCAATTAGTTACGGGAGGTAATGGCGGAGGGGATGGGATTCGAACCCACGATAGGGATTATCTCCCTATAACGGTTTAGCAAACCGCCGCCTTCGGCCACTCGGCCACCCCTCCGCAGACCCGTTAAGACCCCGGCGACCATAACCACGACGGATGCCGGGCGGTTCTAGCGTTCGGGCTCGGGAGTGTCAAACGAGGTCGGGATTTCTCAAGGATTTACAGGCTCTTGGCGTGGTGGCCTGAAGCGTGCGACGCTGCGACCATGACTTCCAGCTCCATCGACATGCTCCAGCGCCTGGTGGCGTTCGACACCACCTCGCGCAACTCCAATCTCGACCTGATCAAGTACATCCAGGGTTATCTGGACGAGCACGGCATCCGGAGCACGCTGGTCCCCAACGAAGAAGGCACCAAAGCCAACCTGTTCGCCTCGGTCGGTCCCGAGGCCGAGGGAGGCATCGTCCTGTCGGGCCACACCGACGTGGTGCCGGTCGACGGACAGGCCTGGGAGACCGATCCGTGGACGCTGACGGAGAAAGCCGACGGCAACCTCTACGGGCGCGGTACCTGCGACATGAAGGGCTTCATCGCCGCCTGCCTCGCCCATGTGCCGGCGCTCAAGAAGGCAAAGCTCAAGGTGCCGATGCATTTCGCCTTCAGCTACGACGAGGAAATCGGCTGCCTCGGCGCGCATTCGCTGGTCGAGAAACTGGTGGGCAACGTGCCGCGGCCACAGGCCGTGATCGTGGGCGAGCCCACCATGATGGGCGTCGTCAACGCGCAGAATGCCGGCGGCGGCATCATCGCCACCTTCACCGGCGTCGAGGCCCACTCTTCCATGACGCATCTCGGCGTCAGCGCGATCCACTTCGCCGGCGACTTCATCCACTGGCTGAACGAGTTGCAGGTCGAGCTGGCCGGGCGCAAGCGGACCGACATCGACACGGTGCCGGGCCACACGACGATCAACGTCGGCATCGTGACCGGCGGCACGGCCGGCAACATCCTCGCGCGCGAGTGCACCTTGAATTGGGGCTACCGCACCCTGCCCGGCGACGATCCGTGGGAAGTGCAGCGCCGCGCCGAGGCCTATGTCGCGGAGTTGCTGCTGCCGAAGATGAAGGCCAAGCATCCCGACGCCGACATCAAGCTGAAGCGCCGCTCCTTCGTGCCCGGCCTGATGCCGCAGGAGAACGAGGAAGCCGCCAAGCTCGCCCTGCAGTGGACCGGCGGCAATCGCACCTATGCCGTGCCCTATGGCACCGAGGCCGGCATCTTCCGCAGTCACGGCATCCCGACCGTGATCTGCGGACCGGGCGACATCTCGCAGGCCCACCAGCCCAACGAATTCGTCGCGAAGTCGCAGATGGATGCCTGCGACGCCTTCATCGGCAAGATGATCGGCTGGGCCGAGCGCCCGTAGGCGCCCGTCTCAGCCCCTCGCCTCACCCCTCGGTGCGGCGCGTCGTCTCGAACAGGAACCAGACGCGCTTCTCGGTCTCGTCAATCCAGTTCTCGATCAGGCTCGCCGTGGCGATGTCGCCATGCTCGTCGCAGAGCTCGTGGAGCGTGCGCATGTGGACGCAGAGCTGCTTGTTGTCGTCGCGCAGCTCCGCGAGCATGTCGAGCGGCGTCACATAGTCGGCATCGTTGTCGAGCACGCGCTGCAGGCGGGAAATATGGCCGATCGACCGAAGTGTCGTGCCGCCGAGCTTGCGTACGCGCTCGGCGATCACGTCGGTCATGGCATCGATCTCGGTCGCCTGCTCGTCGAGCAGCAGGTGGTAGTCGCGAAAGTTCGGGCCCGACATGTGCCAGTGGAAGTTCTTGGTCTTCCAGTAGAGCGCGGCCACGTCGGCCAGCAGGATGTTCAAGCCGCCGCTCAGATCCTTGGTGGCGTTCTCGCCGAGATCGGTCGGCGTCGCCAGCGCGGCCTTCTTGCGTTCCTTGACGTCGTTGCTCATGGGTTGACACTCCTCAAAGGGAATCCATCGGAAATGTAGCGCGCTCCGGCGAATGCGTCAGCCGGCGCAGACCGGCTGCTCGACCCGGAACACCTCGTGCTGACCGAACCGCTTCGTGTAGGTCTCGACGATCGAGGCGACCCTCGCCCGGTGCGCCGGCGCATCGAAGACGACGACGACCACGAGCTTCGTACGCTCCGATCCGATGACGCCTGCCGGATCGCGATGCTGTCCGCGCGCGTCGATTACCGTGAGGCCGGACGGAAACTGCGGCGTCACGGTGTCGGCGAGAAACGATGCCCATTCCGCGTCGCTCACCTCCCCACCCGCCGGCTTTTCGCGGCCGAAATAGAGGTTCACTTCGACAGCCGCTTTCAGCGGAGCGGCGCAAACCGGAGCCGCTCCGGGCTGTGCACAGGCGAAGAGCGCCGGGCAGAGCAAGGCCGCCCCGAGCGCGCCACGCCAGGATCCGCTCAACATCCTAGTTGAGGTACGGAACGGCCATGCCCTTGGTGACGGCAGGCCGGGCGTTCACGATGTCGTACCAGCGCTTCACGTTGGGGAACTCGTCGAGGTTCACGGTATGCCACTCGTGACGCGCCGCCCACGGGAAGATCGACATGTCGGCGATCGTGTACTCTTCACCAGCCACGAAGGCGTTGCCGGCGAGTTGCTTGTCGAGGACGCCATAGAGCCGCTTGGCCTCGTCGACATAGCGCTTGATGCCGTATTCGATCTTCGACGGCGCCGCGCGCAGGAAGTGGTGAGCCTGGCCGAGCATCGGGCCGAAGCCGCCCATCTGCCACATCAGCCACTGGATCGAATCGTAGCGCCTGGCCCCGTCGGCGGGCAGGAACTTCTTCGTCTTGTCGGCGAGGTAGATCAGGATCGCGCCGGACTCGAACAGGCTGTACGGCTTGCCGCCCGGACCGTCGGGATCGACGATGGCGGGGATGCGGTTGTTCGGACTGATGCGCAGGAACTCGGGCTTGTGCTGCTCGCCCTTGGAGATGTCGATCTTGTGCACGCTATAGGGCAGTTCGCACTCTTCGAGCATGATTGAGACCTTGCGGCCGTTCGGCGTGCCCCACGTGTGAAGCTCGATCATCTCCTCGGTCCCCCGTTTGTTGAATTCACATCAGTCCGCCGGTCTTCAGGCCCAGCTATCGTCGTCGTCGCCGCCGAAGCCGCCATCGTCCACCGCTGCGGTATCGTAGTCCCCCGCCCCCGCCTGATCGTCGGCGAAGGCCTGCTGCTGCTCTGGCGCCGCATCGGGCGGGAGCAGTTCCGGCGGCGTGGTGCCGCCCATGGCAGCCTGTTGCTGCCCGAACGGGTTGCTACCCATCAGACCGCGGATGCCTTCGAACAGCAGCGCGCCGCCGGCCACGCCCGCCGCAGTCATCATGGCCGTGCGCAGGAAGCTCCCGCCCGCTGCGGGCTGTTGCTGCGGTGAGACGGCGGCCTGCAAGGGCGAGCGCGAGGACGGAACCATCGAGGCCCCCGGCGCCGGAGCCGGAGCCGCTTGTGTTTGAGGCACCGATGAGCGCGGCGCGCCCCATGGGCCGATCTTCGGTGCGCTGGTCAGGAAACCGGCCTCCGGCTGCGGCGCGGCAGCGACCTTCGCCTCCAGTTCGGCGATGCGGTCCTGCGCGGCCTTGAGCGCCTGCTCCTGCACCAGCACGGTCTGCACAAGCAGATAGGCGGAAGCGGGCTGCTTCGCCGCCAGGCCCCAAATGAACTGTTCGACCTCACCATCGCGCGGTTGCGATTCGAACGGCTTCAACCGATCGAACAGACCCGAGATCAGATCGCGTTCCTGCTGCTGCATGACTTGCCTCCCGCCCTCTCACGTTGGGCTCCGCCAACGTGGTTGTCCGGTGGCGGAGCGTCAAGGCGGCTAATTCACCATCGCCTGGTAGACGAGGTCCCGCATCAGGAAGCGGTAGCGCAGACGAGCCTGGGGCGATTGCATCATGAAAACGACATACAGGCGCTCCCGTGGATCGTGCCAGAAGTAGGTGCCGTAGGCGCCGCCCCAGTAATAGTCGTTAGGCGAGCCCGGCAGCGGATTGACACCCTGCACGTTGCGCACCGCGAAGCCGAGGCCGAACCCCTGCCCCATCCGCGCGCTCGGCTCGAGCGCCTCGAAGCGGAACATATCGGCGCCCATCTTGATGTCCGGCGGCAGCGCGTCGGCAGTCATCAGGTCGATCGTCTTGCGTGAGACCAGGCGCACGCCGTCGAGCTGGCCGCCATTCGCGAACATCTGCAGGAAGCGGGCATAGTCGGCCGCCGTCGAGACCATGCCGCCGCCGCCCGAGCGCCAGGTGAACTTCTCGGTGACGTCGGGAATCGCCGGCAGTTCGTTCTTCGGCCCCTCCTTCATCGGCCGGGCTCCGCGTGCCTTCTTGTCAGCACTCGCCTCGAAGCCGGTATCGCCCATCTTGAGCGGCTTGGTGATGCGCTCCTCGATGAACTTGTCGAGCGGCATACCGGAAGCGACCTC
>Ga0182739_1002416_pt1 | contig 17523 bp, 12 predicted proteins | sample eDN5th30CBELigBY_FD_128873 | JGI IMG/M metagenome (GOLD analysis project Ga0182739, IMG submission 128873) | Enriched backyard soil microbial communities from Emeryville, California, USA - eDNA 5th pass 30_C BE-Lig BY (version 2) (version 2) | ecosystem: Environmental > Terrestrial > Soil >... | reverse complement strand
TGCCGCTGACGACGCTGCTGGTTCTGGTGTTCCTCTTCTGGCCGCAACTGCAGGGGACGAGCCCCGGCACCACCCGCCGGGAAGCACTGACAGGATTGTTACTGGCGGCGACTGTTCAATGGGCGGCACTCTCCGCGAATGCCTGGGTGCAGTGGGGCCTGGTGTCGATATCCGGTTGGCTGCTGGCTCTCACGCTCGCGCGGGACACGGCGGATCAGTTGCGGGGGCAGGCCGCGACGGCCTGTCTGGTCTGGTTCAGCGTGGCTGATTTTCTCTGGCTGCTGGGACTGATTCTGTTGAACCAGGTCTTGCCGATCACGGATCTGACCACGATCACGGATGCTGCGCTGCTCAACTCGCTTTCGGAAGGTGAACACGCAATTTGTGTCTCGGCACTGTCGCTACTAATGGCGGGGCTGTTGTTACGATGCGGCATGTATCCGCTGATGAGTTGGGTTTCGCCAATCGCCCGATCATCGCGCGATGCCGGTTGGATCATCGCCTTCGGACTGGGAGCGGGGATGATGCAGATGCTCCGCTGGGCTCCGCTTCTGACCGCGTTGACAGAAACCCGCTGGCTACTGGCGGGGTTGGGGGGGCTGTCCGCAATTCTCCTGGCGGTGATTGCATGGGGACAGGCCCGAATGCCCGCCCGGGTGACATACGTGGCAGCTTCCCAGTTTGCTCTGATCTGGACCGGAATGGGGCTTGAACCTGCCTGGATGTCGGCATGGACGGCACTCTGGCTGTCGTTGAGCTGGACGTTGTCGCTGACCGTTCTGACACTTCCGTTTCGAAGCTTCCAGCCCCGGTCTTCGCTGCTGGCAGGGATCGTTTTGTTCCTGCTGATCGCCGTCTCTTGCGTGGGATTGCTGGGACAGGAACAGGTTTTCTCGTCGATTGATCACCACCCCGGGTTGCCGTCGTCGAACCGGTGGTTGCTGCTGGCGGGAGGGATGTTCAGTTTACTGCTGACAGCTCGACTGCTGTTTGGTGAACTTCTGCGGAACGCTGCCAGCAGTTCGGACGGAGAAACTCGGCCGGTACCGGTGGCAGGGGTGTCCTCATTCGGCTGGCTGATCCTGGCGTTTTTGAGCATGCTCGTACTGGGAGGAATCTTTCTCGCGCCTCGCTGGATCAGCGTTCTGGATCAGGTCCAATTGCAGCGTCCTGACTTCGGAATTCTCCTCATGTTGATCGGCTTGGTGGCAGCCAGAATCTGGCCGGAGCGAGAGGCGGCAGACCGATGGGAGTCGCTTCGTCGACTGGCGCGGTCCGAGTTCTACGTGCCGGGCATGGTTAATGCCCTGATCGTTTTTCCGGTTCGGGCGGCCTCACAAATTTCCCGGTTTCTCGAATGGATCGTTTTTGGAAATCTGACACTTCAGCTTCCCGCTGTCTGTCTGCAGGGGATTGCCCAGCGGGCCAGCGAAGCAGATGAAGACTCCAATGAACCGGACCGGATGTGGCAAATGGCCAGTGCCGTCGCAGTGATGCTCTCCGGCGTGGCTTTGGGAATGTTGTTGTAAGTGGACCGGCCGCGTTCCGCGAGACGAGCGGTTGAAAGCGACGCCTGAAGGCAGTGCTCTTCTTGATTTCGGCTCTTCGGGTCTCTGATCGGAGATGGCAGATATTTCAAATTCGCCCGGAATTGCTGTGCAAATTTTGCAGAATCTGCCTGTGTCAGGCCGGCCCTCGAAGAGTGGAGGAAAATTGCAACTGATTCACAGAACATGGGATATGTACGTTCAGACAGAAGACCCCGGTCCCATTGGCACGCCCGCTGCTAAAGTGTCTGTTGGTGATTGAGAGCCTGCAGCCTGAGAAATTGCAGGTCGAGTTGAGGAGTCCACCGCCCCTTGAGAAAGGGCACCTCCTGTCGAATTTCACATCGTGAATCACACAGAAGCTGAATGACCTGAGAGATCATTCAGCTTCTTGTGTTTTGTGTGGGTGCTCATTGGCGCCGGACGCCCCGTCCGGTTGCTCTGCTTGTTTAACAAGGTAGAATGAGACAAATAGAACGAATCGTCAAATTCGATCACGAAAGACGTTTTTGTGATGACGTCCTGTGTCTCAGCCCTGACAGAGGAACAGGGGCTATTTTCTGGAAGAGGACGCATGGTCGTAGGCAGCGTCTGTCCAGATGGGCTTTTCGTAGGTGTAATCAAGCCGCGTGGTGGGGCCGTCGCTGCGGCAGCCCCCGCAAGCCAGGACAATCCCGGTCAGTAAAAGTCCCGCGACGATTGATTTCATCCCTGTTGACATCGCAACTCTTCCCGGTGAGGCCAGTGTGCTTCATCCGTAGTCAGATCCCCTGCTTCGTGATCGACCTCGATCCCCGGAGGCCATCACGCGAAATGACAGCACGGGCACAACCCACATAATCGCCACAGTTTCAAACTGGATGTCGGCAGGCTCGATCCGACCGAAGAGAGTGGTAAACTATTTTACCGGCCTGCTCAGTCGGGCGTGCCTTCCAGTCTTGAAGCGATTCTCTGACCGCGATGTTTCGTCGTCATTGCGTGATTTCGTTTTCAGGTCCATTCTTTGTGACGCGCGTGCCAGTGATTTCTGGCATTGTCTGGTGCGACACTTCTGGGATTGATTGTCTATGCATGAGATTCTGAATTACTGGTTCCTGGTGATTCTGGCGATTGCGGAACGCGGTGTGGCGGTTTTCTCCGCTGGTCACGCCATTCTTCATAAGCGTGAAACGCAAAGCGTCATTGGCTGGGTCGGCCTGATCTGGTTCAGTCCATTTTTGGGGTCGTTGCTGTATTTCTGTTTCGGAATCAACCGGATCGAACGCAAAGCGGCACGAATTCAGAAGCGGATGGACAACCGTTTCCGCGATGCTCTGCGGAAAGGGCGGTTCATCTATACCGACACTCTGGAAAAGCCGTTGCCGTTTGGAGGTCGATTGAACACGGTGATTTCACATATCACGGGAAAAGCACTCCTGGGAGGAAATGCGGTCGAGTCACTGGACGGCGGCGAGGTGGCTTATCCGGAAATGCTGCGGGCCATCGACGGGGCGCGGAAGTCGGTCAGCCTGGCATCCTACATCTTCGATAATGACCGGGCTGGACGGGAATTCGTGCAGGCCCTGCAGCGGGCCAAAACACGTGGAGTGGAAATCCGGGTACTGGTGGATGCGGTTGGTTCGCGTTATTCCAAGCCGTCGATCATGGGCGTGCTGATGGAAGCGGGAATTCCATCAGCCCGTTTTCTCCCAACAATTGCCCCGCGCCTGCCAGCTTATTCCAATTTGAGAAATCACCGCAAACTGCTGATCGTGGACGGCAAGATCGGGTTTACCGGCGGGATGAATATCCGTGCCGTCTGCCGGGGAGACTGGCCATGCGATCATCCGGTGCACGACATCCATTTCCGATTTGAAGGGCCGGTCGTCAGCCATATTCAGGAAGCGTTTGTCACGGATTGGGCATTCACGACACAGGAGAAGTTGTTTAACGAAACCTGGTTTTCGGTGCCGGAACATCGGGGAGATGTCCGGGCACGTGGAATTCCGGATGGACCGGACGGGAATTTTGATGCCATCCGACTGTCAATTCTCGGGGCGCTGGCGGCGGCTGAAAAACGGATTGATATTGTCACTCCTTACTTTCTGCCGGAAGATTCCGTTATCAATGCCCTGAATATCGCCAGCATGCGAGGGGTGAAAGTCCGAATTCTGATTCCGCAGGAAAACAACATTCGTGCTGTGCAATGGGCCAGTGCCGACCCGTTATCTCATGTGCTGGCGCGCGGGTGCGAAGTTTATCTGACGCCCCCGCCGTTCGATCACTCCAAACTCCTGCTGGTTGACCAGGAATGGGTTCTGGTCGGTTCAAGTAACTGGGACCCCCGCAGCCTGCGTCTGAACTTCGAATTCAACGTCGAATGTTACGATGCGGATCTGAGTTGGAAGTTGTCGGAACTGGTTCGTCAGAAGGTGGAACGCTCGACGCGACTCACGCTGGCCGCACTCAAAGCCCGCTCATTTCCGGCACGAGTCCGGGATGGATTTGCCAGGCTGGCCATTCCTTATCTCTGAGAGGCGATCCGGAAAGTGGAACGACGTGCAAGAGATTGCATCAGCGCGATGCCATGGGGACTCAATCCTGCCGTGGCACCAGTCTCTTCAGACAGGCGCTGAGTACGCTGGGGGTGCCGGGAAAAAACGCCAAAACATCGAATGCGAATAAATTTGTTCTGCAAGGGTCGCGTGAATTTCCGATAATCGTTAGCATGCTAACGATTATTACGTGCCTGCCTGTCAGATCCCGGAGGATTACAGAAAAATAAATAATTCCTGAAGCCAGAATCCATCAGCCGTCTTGAACGGAATTCTTCCGGAAAGCAGAGACTCACGCGGGGGTTTGAACCGTCAAAGATGAATCTTTGCCTGCGTGTCACTCATGGAAGCAGTCATGACCATTCAATATGACTTCGAATCGAGTGTCTGTTACTGGGCCAGCATGGCAGCATTGTCATTTCGCCGTGCCTTGAATGAAGAACTGGCGCCGTTGGGGATCACTCACCGGCAGTCACAGGTGCTGGCCTGGCTGGTGCATCGCGGCGAGATGTCGCAGTGTGAGCTGGCCTGCTGCATGGAGATCGAAGCGCCGACACTGGCAGGCATCATCACCCGAATGGAATCCGCCGGCTGGATCAAACGACGCGCCTGTTCGCGGGATCGTCGGAAGAAGCTGGTGCGAATCGAACCGGCAGCCGAACCCGTCTGGGCACAGATTGCCGAGTGCGCCCAGCGTGTCCGATCCGCAGCGACGGCGGGTCTGGACGATGAGCAGACGGAACGACTTCGCAGCCTGCTGGAGCAGATTCACAAAAACCTATTAGCATTTCCGTCTGCCAGGGGAGAAGAGGACGCTGACTGCGGGACGTGGAAGGCACATGCCTGAGGTTGTCTGGTCGTGGGCAGATCTTCCAGCCCCGTGGGGTACGTGATTTCCTTATTGGCCCAACGCATTAGAAATGCAGACTTATCGGAAAGATTGAATCAGCCGGGACGGGTCGGTAAAGTCACCGACACCTGCGGGAAGCACGTCCGCAAACCGTCCCGGTTCTTTTTCTGATCGAGGCTGCTCATGGTGGTGAACCCTCTTTCGTTCTCTGCGGTTCCCGATTCCGCCGAACTGGCTCGGATTTCCCGGGATCTCCGGTTTTATCCCGTGAAAAATGCTCATCCACGGAATCTCACTCCGGAGCAGATTGACGCTTTCAACCGACGGGGATCTTTGCAGCCGATCCCGATTTTTTCCCGTGAAGAAATTGACTCGATTCGTGCCGGTTTCGATGAACTCCTGGCGCGCGTACTTGCTGAAGGGGGAAACAGCTATTCCATCAGTTCGGCACACCTGAAGTTCGGACGGGTGTACGATATTCTGACCGACCACCGGATTGTGAATTGCGTCAGTGATCTTCTGGGAGACAATGTTATTGGCTGGGGGTCACACTTCTTTTGCAAAATGCCTCGTGACGGCCAGGCGGTTGCCTGGCATCAGGATGCCAGCTACTGGCCGCTCTCTCCATCGAAAGTGGTGACGGTCTGGCTGGCGGTGGATGATGCGGATCGTGAGAACGCCTGCATGAAATTCATTGCCGGCTCGCATCATGTCGGCCATCTGACGTTCCGGGAAAGCCATCCCGACGAGCACAATGTGCTGAATCAGACCGTGGAAAACCCGGAGCAGTATGGCGAAGTGGTCTTTGATGAGCTTCGTGCTGGTGAGATTTCGCTGCATTCTGACCTGCTGCTGCATGGCTCGGACGCCAATGACAGCGACCGCCGTCGCTGCGGTCTGACATTGCGGTATGCGTCTGCTGACGTGCGTGCTGGAATGGACTGGAACAGGAAAGGGGTCTGGGTCAAAGGATGCGACCACTCGGGGCACTGGGCGAATCAGCCTCGTCCAATGACCGATTGAGCGTCATCCCGGACCGAGGGATCGCGGCCCGACGATGAATGGATCTCCTCCCACGTAAGCCAGCGACTCACAGACACGGAGCGGCATGCACTCCGGGATCTTTGAGCATCCCCCTTCCCGCTCACCAAGTCGCATCCGACACAACATCCAGCGACAACCGGACCAGCAGGTTCCGCACAGCGGCCCTCACCTGGAGCCCTCGGTGCGTTCCCATGGGGCGATCGGTCCGGGTTGAACATCGAAAAGCGGATGTGGATCGATTGACGTGGAATCACATAAGGCTTCATACACACGGGGCGTGCGCCGACGGAGCTTGGCGAGCAGATGTCCCCATTCATAGTCGATCTGTCCCATCGTCGCAGGGATCTGCTCGATCTCACGGACACTGCCAAACCGGCTTCGATCAAAACGATAGCCTCGAGAGACCGCTTCCGAGTGAATCTTCGCAAGATAGGAGTTGATCGCCAGTACCGGGAACGCATGCGACTTGAATCGCTCTAGTTGAGGGTGATGCCGATAACCTCGCGTCTGTTCACGAAGCACAGCCCGGGCCAGCAATCCCTCACGCCAAACGGCCACCAACCCCGGAGCGTCAAGATATCGCGGATGAAGAGTCCAGAGCCGCATTACGACCGTCCCTGCAGACGAAGACTCGAATGAAATCTCTTTCCGATGGTCATTGGACAAGTGAAATCCCGGTCGCCCCAGTCGATACGGGCCGTGCCCGAGTCATCTCTGCCGGTCTCTGGAAGCGACCTTCCGGTCATCGGAAAAATCAACCTTGTTCGATGACCGATGGCGCATTACCGGACGCGGCACTGGAAGGAGACGAAGCCGCCGGATTTTCCTTTCAGCGGTTGATCGAATTCGAAAGTCAAGAGTTTCCCGCCGAAGCCGTTGTCGCTGACGTCGATCTTGCCTTCCATGTTGGAGCTGATCGAATTGGAAATGTATTCCAGCCGAGGTGAAAGGTTGTCGACGACGCGGACCCCGGACAGGTCTCGTCCACCGACATTATCGAAGCGAATCGTAAAGGTGACGATGTCTCCGGGGTGTGCTGAGCCGCGATCGGCCACTTTGACAAGTTGCAGCTCGCCGGGCGTTCGCCGGTCTTCGACTCCGGTATAATCCTGGGCGGTGAAGCGGCCCTGGACGATCTGGCCGCCCTCGGCCTTGGCCACAATAATGGGCCGGCGTCCGTCCGCCCATTCCTGAGCCGCAGTGACTCCCAGACCAATCACCGCATTGCTGGCCCGGTCGAACTGGCCTTCCCGGAGGAAGCGGAAGTCTTCAAAGGCATTCAGGGTCTTGGTCTGCTGCCCCACATTCTGGGACTGCTGCAGGCGGTCATCCATCTGGCGATTGTTCAGCCCGCTGGCCCGGGACCGCATCTGCATGCCCTGTGGCTCGTCGGACTGCGTTTTCTCGTCGATGACTGTCCGTGTGGCCAGACCACCAGCGACGTTCTGATCCTGATGCCCGACCGCGCGGGCCACCTGCAGATCTTCTTCCGGGAGCGTTGCCGAGCTGACGGAAGCAAAACGAGGGGCATAAACACAAGCTTCCGTACTGGGCTTCATGTGAGTTTTTCCGGTGTCATCCCTGTATTCCGCGATGGTGTCTTCCAGCCCGAGTCCCGCGCGACTGGTTCCTTCGTAGTGAACCGGTTCTCCCTTGTCTCCGCCGTCACAGATGTATTCATCTCCAACGACTTCCGGACCGGGGAAGGGGCGCGCATTGCAGGGAGCTGTTGGAGGGCAGTCCTGCGAGGGAAGAGCCGCTGTTGCCGAGGCACTGGCCAATTGCGCGCTCAATGAGGTGCGTGGATGTGGCTGATGAGTAATCGTGTCCGCTGGATGGGGATTTCCAAAGGGAGAAGCTTGTTCACTGGATGTCTGTTGAATGGGAGAATCGGCGAACGGGTCTTTGCCTTTGGCGATCAGTTCGCGCACATCGGACTGCGGTGCGGTCTTTTGCTCTGTTGCCGCGACTGCTGCGGCATCACTCTTGGCGACGGCAGCAGCGGCCATTTTCCGGCTGGATTCCGTTTTACCAGCTTCCGCTTCGGCGACCTGCTCCTGAGAGCCTCGCTGGAACGTCTTCTGGACATACTGGCTGGCGGAACTGCAGGACGAACCACAGATCAACAGCCCGGCCATCACCAGATGTGTCCATTCCCGATTTCGCAGCCATCGGCCAATCTTCTGTCGCCAGGCAGGATTTCCCGCCGGCTTCACGGGACAGTGAGTCGAGAGCAGGGAACGGGACGGAGGCATCGAGAAGAAGGACTGTTGTTGATCGGTCATGGCGTCGGTGTCCTGAAAATGAAATCCTGGGAGCAACTGGCTGCGCAGGGCAGGTTGCTCATGGTTCTCTCACGGGTGCCAGTAACACGGGTGACTGGCTGAAGAACTCGTCCGTTGGTGATCGTGGGTCTGGAATCCGCCCTCCGATGCGGACGATGGCCAACGGTCGGCCTCGCTGATCCGCTGCCTGCAGAAGATTCTCCTGCGGGGAAAGTTTTTCGACTCGAATTCCCTGAGTCTGCGTGGTGGGAAATGCCAGATCGGGCTGCTCCAGGTAAACGACCTTCGTGACCATCTGGTCCTGCAGGGCCACCTGAATTTCTTCCTCGCTGATCTCAATGGGGACGGGGAACTCCTGCGTCAGCTCCGGCGGGGCATGCAGACGATCAAGAAGTTCAATCGTGGGAAACAATTCGACGCCCGGAAATTCCGGCATCTGATGAATGCGGACCCGGTAGACATATCCGACTCCCAGGCTTGCCTGAGCGGGGGCCGTCTGAGGGATCTGGTTCTGCGGAGATCCCGCATAGAACGTCACGGTGCCGGTCGTCGGCAGGCTGATGCGGACCGGTTGCGGGATGCCGGCGGTGCCGGGTTTGATCAGTGCATTCCAGCGTCCGGCTGTGCCGGTGGGTGCGCGATGATCCAGCACCACGTGACGTTCCTGAGCCTGGGCGATCATGGTCGGCAGCATCAGCGACCACAGACACAGGCTTCGGAAGGACTTTTTGAATAAGGGACATCGCATGGTGGTCTCACCGCTCGATGAAGGGGCGGGGCAGAGGCAAGAGGCATTGAACGATTGCGTGCTTTTCTTTTTTACTCCGCCTCGTTCTCCGTCGCTGTTCCTGGCGGAAAAAGAGGCCGACCGAAGACTGTTTCGGCCGGCCTGGCTTCATTCCGAGATTACTGCTGCGGGGCGGCCCAGGCGGGCATGGAAACTTCACCCTGCTGATAAACCGGATGCTTTTCCGTGTACTGCACATAGCGGGCAGGATCTGGCAGGCTGATTCCCGGTTCGTGACGGACGTCGATCAGCATATGATCGACTGGCCGTGGCAGATGGGTGTCCGTCAGGTTACGCATCGTGTGGGACTTCAGACCAGCGGGACGTCCCAGTGGAATGTGCGGCGGTCCGGGCAGGCCGATGGGAGTTCCGGTGGTGGGATAACCGTACATCGGCACGCCATTCACACCGACAATCGGATCATACGGAGGTTGCCCCGGTCCGGCGGGGCCGCCGACCATCAGGTCTCCGGGAACGCCACCCTGGCCGATTCCCTGATATCCACCGATGGGGACAGGAGCAACGAACTGCCCTTTTTCTCCGCTGACCTGAACAACTTCTCCAGAGTGACCGCCGTTCTGTCCGACCGACAGGCCGGGAGTCCCGGGCATTTCCAGGTCCATGTTCCCCATTCGCAGGACAGCCATGATTGTTCCGCGACGATCTGCTTCCGCCACGGGATCAAGGCCCGGCCCCAGTCGGGTGGAAACCAGTTCTTCCACTCCCGCAATCGCGAGTTCCTGGAAGCGGGCGTCCGGAAGATAGATGACTTTCGTCACGAAGTTATTGGTTTCGACCTGGTCCAGATCTTCATCCGTGATTCGCAACGGCAGGGCGTTGTGTTCCAGATAGGCTGCGGTCTGCGGCTGCGTGGGGTAAACATGCAGCGAGGGATAGATCACGACACCTTCGCGTCCGGGGATGCTGGAGAGCTTCAACCGATAGGTGGCGCCCTGCTGGAAGTTATAGCGGTCCGGAGCCATCAGTTGGGATTCGGCGAAAGTCGGGCCGATCTGCCAGCCGACGCTCATGCCTTCCGGTCCGAGGAAACGAACCTGAGAGGTGCGTGGAGTTGTGGCGGGAGCCATGGCGAATCCACCCGGGTAGGCTCCCATTTGTGGAGGGCAGGCAGGTCCGCCGGGAGGATAAGCTCCCATCTGCGGCGGATACGCGGGGCCGCCCGGAGGGTAGGCTCCCATGGGAGGAGCCATCTGTCCAGCAGTCAGCATGACTCCCGGTCCGGGGCCTCCGACCATCGGGCCCGGCGCGTCCAGCATGGCTGCTGGAGGAGCATGATACTCGTTCTTATGGAGCACTTGCTGCCCGTCCACCGCGCAGCCGACACAGACGATGAGCAAAGTGCCCAATGCCAGGAAGTAAAGTCTCATCGCAGATCCTCTTCTGAGTGCAGCGTCAAACACATTTATGTGGCGCCAGCGGGCCGGGGGTTGTTTTGTCATCGGTGTTTCGTGCCGCGACCGGATTCGCTTTTGTTTTCAAGTTCAGGGAAACATCATCGGAAACACTGCAAAACCCCGCTGCCTGCCTGAGATCTGACCAGCGGAATGGGCTGATTGGGGATCTGTGTGGAAGGTCTTCGCGGATTGCCGTCGACCAATCTTTCCGAAAATGGCTAAAATCACCGGGGTGCCATGTCACGGCCTGGTTTTCGGGTGCGTCCTTATAAAACCGCCCGTCAATCCCGGCTTGAGCTCCGGGAGTTCCCGAGCAGAGATGGCCTTGTTCACTCGTGACCACTCGTCCGGGACATCAATCAAGGAAGCCCGGACAAAGCTGTTGTCCTCTCCTCTTTTCGGATCAATACGACAGCAATCTTTGGAAAATCCGTCATTTTCAGGACAACATGAAAAACTTACCCACATTGACACTTGTGGTTTTACTGCTGGCCGGGGGGGGCTTTCAGATTGCTTCTGCCCTGCTGGCGGATGCCCCCAAAACCGATACCGACACTGCTCAGCGTTCACAACAGTCGAACCCTGAAACAGTTATGGAGGATAACCCAGAGGCGGTCGGTCTGATTCAGCAGGCCCGCAACCGGTTGTTCGAACGACAGTTCATTCAGGCAGAAATGTCCGAAGTGGTCACGCTGGGAAATTATTCCTTCCGGTCCTCGGGAACGTATTCGGCCGCTTCGGGTTTCCGTTATCGGCTGGAATATCAGGTGGAACTGGGCGATCTGGTCGGGCGATTTCTGGAAGTCTGCGACGGGCAGGTGCTGCATACGCGACGGGAGATCAGCGAGGCCCACCCGGCTTTGACGTCGACATTAAAGCCGGACGTGGAGTTGAGCCGGCGCGATATTCAGCGCATCCGTCGTGAAGCCATGCGGATTAAAGAAACGACCCAGGGGGCGGAACTGGCAGAGGCACTGCGGGCGGCGGAGATTGGCATTGGCGGACTGCCCGCGGTGCTGGCATCGCTGGAGCGGAGCATGATCTTTTCCGATGTGCGCTCGGAGGCCATCGACGGCACCGAGTATCTGGTCGTGCAGGGGCACTGGCGGAAGGATCGCCGGAAAAATCTGCTGACCGGGCTGGGAGCGGCTGGAAATCAGGTCGCGGGATTCATGCCGGATCTGGTCCGGGTCTATCTTGCGAAAGAGACATTGTTCCCGGAGAAATTCCTCTACCTCAAGGAATCTGGGAAAGAGCAGAAGACCTATCGCCCGATGGTGGCTATCGAATATCGCAAGGTGATCCTCGACCAGCCTGTCCCTGAGCGAATGTTTGTGTATGTCGCTCCTCCGGGAGAGGAGGAGCGGGACGAAACGGCGGCCTACCTGGAAGCCATGAGGCAGACCGCCGAAGGGAAATCACTCGACGACGGGGCCGCATCACCTCAAGAGTAAGAGCAGGTGGCGACGGGTTTCAGTTGAGTGAGGCTTTTTCCACGATTTCGCTGTCTGGTTCCGCACGTTTGGGGCCAATCAGGGTGACCAGTTCGTCGCGGGAGAGGATTTCCCGTTCCAGCAATGCAGAGGCGATCTGATCCAACTGGGACCGGTTTTCCTGCAGCACCTGAGTGGCCTGGGCCTGGGCAGCGACGAGGATTTTCTGCATTTCTTCGTCGATGATGAAGGCGGTCTGATCGCTGTACTTGCGGGCTTCGTGCATCTCTTTTCCGAGGAACGGATGCTCTTCACCGTCACGGAAGGCGACGGGTCCGATTTTTTCACTCATTCCCCAGGCACTGACCATTCGGCGGGCAATCTGCGAAGCCCGTTTGAGGTCGTCTTCCGCCCCGGCGGAGAATTCATCAAAGACGAGTTTTTCGGCGGCCCGGCCTCCCAGCATCATGGCCAATTGCGAGCGGAGGCGGCTTTCGCCCATGTGGAAGCGTTCTTCTTCCGGCAGAAGTTGCGTGACTCCCAGAGCACGTCCGCGCGGGACGATGGTGACTTTGTGTACTGGATCGACTTCCGGCAGCAACCAGGCGATCAGGGCATGTCCCGCTTCGTGGTACGCGGTCATGCGGCGTTCTTTCTGGGTGAGGACTTCTTCACGGGGAACCCCCATCAGGATTTTGTCCCGGGCGGCTTCGAAGTCCTGAAGTTCGACCTGGGATTTTCCTTCACGGGCTGCATACAGGGCGGCTTCATTGACAAGGTTTCGCAGATCTGCACCGGAGAATCCAATCGTGCTGTTGGCGATCTCTTCCAGCTTGACGTCGTCTCCCAGCGGCACTTTGCGGACGTGGACCTTGAGGATTCCCAGACGGCCGGAGCGACTGGGACGGTCGATGGCGACATGCCGGTCGAATCGGCCGGGGCGCAATAAGGCGGGATCGAGGACGTCCGGGCGGTTTGTGGCGGCAATCACGATGACCGCTTCGTTGGGCTGGAAGCCGTCCATTTCGCTGAGGATCTGGTTGAGCGTCTGTTCGCGTTCGTCGTGTCCACCGCCGACGCCGGCGCCACGGACGCGGCCGACTGCGTCGATTTCGTCAATGAACAGGATGCAGGGGGCGTTTTCCTTGGCGGTGCGGAACATATCGCGGACGCGACTGGCCCCCACCCCGACGAACATCTGGATAAACTCGGAGCCGTTGATCGAATAGAAGGGGACTTCGGCTTCCCCCGCCACAGCGCGTGAGAGCAGAGTTTTTCCGGTTCCGGGAGGTCCGGACAGCAACACACCTTTGGGGATTTCTGCTCCCAGCCGCTGAAATTTGGCGGGCTCCTTGAGGAATTCGACAACTTCCTCGAGTTCACGCTTGGCATGCTCCATGCCGGCGACGTCCTGAAAAGTGGTGGACTGATCGCTGGGCCGAAACCGTTTGGCCTGACTGCGAACGAAGTTTCCGAACATTCCGGAACTCATCGGATCGGAGGATCGGCGCATGGCGAAAATCAGGAACAGCATCAACAGCACCAGAGGGAGCAGATAGATGAGCGCCTGAAAAAAGAGCATGCTGACGTCGTCATGAACCGCACTGAACTTGACGCCGTTTTCCTGAAGCTGCCGTGTGAGAAAGGCATCTTCCTGAATCGGGATTTCGGTCTCGAACTGGTCGGCGAGTTTGGTGGGAGGGGTCGCCTCGGTGGGGGCTTCTTTGCCATCGGCTCCGGCTGCGGTCTTCTTTTCCGAGGAGTATCGATCCCAGTCCAATTGGGCCTTTTTCACGTCGACCCAGATCCCATGCAGCGAGAGATTGGCCAGCGTGGCGGTCTTGACGTTCTTCTCCTGGACCTGTTGAAGGAAGAACGCATAGTCCACTTTGGTGCGGTTGGCGGAGCGGAGCCATTGCAGGCCCAGCATCACGACAATTCCCACGATCAACAGGGTGGCAATCATGGGAAACCCTCCCTTGCTGCCGGCCTTGTCCGATCCAGAGTCATCCGGGTCCAGTTTTTTCGGTTTCTGTGCGTCCGCCATGCACTCGCTCGTTGATTTTGAAAAGTCGTGGATTCTTCACCCGGCACTGACAGACCGCCAATGGAAGCCCGGGGGCAATCCGGCTGTGTCTGCTCTCAGGTCAGGTGAGAAACGCTGGTGACATCCCATTTTCGATCAATGCCCTGATTTTCCGGCTGACAATTCCGGCCTGTTGTCGGGCATCGGCTTCCGGGTCGAACCGTCGGCGCAATCATTCTTGCAGGAACCCTACCTGACGTCCTCACTTCTGGCAATTCCCCCGTCATAAAAGTTGTTCCGGTTCCCACTCTCCGGAGTCCCGGCACGCGGTGAGTGGAGCGGGGTAAAAAGGCTGTGCGGGCAGGGAGGTTTTTCGATGCTGCGCAACCGCATCCCCTTGAATTGAAACACTTTCATGTCATCCATCGCAGTTGGAGCCGCGTCTCTCATGACCCTGAATGAACGTCTGGAAAACTGGAATGATCAACTGTCTGTCGACCTCCCGAATCGACTGGTCCTGAACGTGGCACTTGCTGGACAGTTGTCCCGCAATGGCTACCAGTACACGGAAGAAGCCCTGGCTGCTGCCGCGAAGCTTTACGACAACAAGCCGGTCTTCCTGGATCACGCTTCGATCCGAGGGCGTCCGCTGGAACGAAGTACTCGGGATCTGGTGGGATCGATCATCAATCCCCGTTTCGTTTCGGGGCGGATCCGGGGGGATATCCGGGTGCTGGAATCGGAATCGGGTGCACTTTTCCTGAAGCTGGTGGAGGCCCAGACGCCGGGAGTGGGGATGTCACACGTCGTTCTGGCGGAGCGTTCCGGGGACGGGAAACTCGTACAAAAAATCTCGGATGTCATCTCTGTGGACGTGGTCGTAAATCCTGCGACGACGCGGACCTTTACCGAATCGCTCTCCTCCGGGGCGGGACCGGTTTCAAACGAAGAGCCGGCGGCGTGTTCGGCGTGTCGATCCTGGCAGGAACAAGCGGTTCAGCTTCGCGAAGAGCGAGACTCCCTTCAGGAGGATGTGCACCGCCTGCGGGCGGAAGTGCGCGAACATACGGATCGTCTGGCGGTACAGCGACTGATTGCCGGCTCCGGGCTGCCGGTGGAAGCGGTGAGCGAATGCTTTCAACAGCAACTGCTGGCAGCTCCCACCAGCGACATGCGACGTCAACTGTTGCAGGACCGGATGCAGTTGATGGCGGGCGGACGCCGGGATGCGGTTCGTGTTGTCAGTCAGGAGCGCAACCACTCGTCGGGGCCGCAGGGGCTGGAGGATGAATTCGTTCGAATTCTGAAACGCCGTTCACGCTGACACTCCGGGCTTTCCGCTTTTCTCTTCCTCTCTCTCCAGTTTCAGAAAGCATATTTATGAACAAACTTCGATTTCGATCCGGCCAGGTTCATTTGCGCAAGGTGCGCGTCGATGCGGACACAGTGATTGAAGCGGGTGACCTGGTCTGGCTGGACACGGATGATGCCAAGCCGGCATCCGCGTTCACATGGACATCGAATCTGGCGACCACGCAGGGAAATTTCGCTGCGAAATTTCTGGGAGTGGCTCATCAGCCCAGTTCGAAAGGGGAGACGGCTCCCATTTCCGTGGATGTCAGCCCGGACAGCGTTTACGAGTTTGATGTCGCATCGGCGGCGTACGAGCTGGGGACTCCGCTGGGACCGGATGAAGCGACCACCACGTTGATGAACAAACAGCTTGAAGGTTGTGCCGCAGCAGCGGCAATTGCCCGGGCCAGTGAATTCACTTCCGCCGCGACCAGTCTGCTGCGTGTGACCTTCGCTTCGGCCTATCACACCTCCAGCACCAATGCGAATGCTGCGATCGGATGATCCAGCTTCCACAAGTCTGCTGGAACATCTTTCGGCTTTCCTGTTTTCGATCAATCTTTCTTTTTCCTCCTTTGAGGTCTTTTTATGCGCGGATCTTCCGTCAAATCGTTGATTGAATCCCATGGTTCTGCTGGCTTTTATCACAAGGTGGTGGAGCTGCTGAATGAGAAAAAACTGGTGCCCGATGACTTTTCCTATTATGAACTGGCGGATGCCTGCGGCGTGCTGCCACGTTTGCGAACGCTTCAGGAAGTCTCTCTTTCGGATCAAAGTCTGAGTTCCCCCGAAGCGATTTCACACCTGTTACTGGAGTCCAATCCGGGGATGAACTCCCGTCTGTTTCAGGTGGTGACGGGGGAACTGATCGGTCGGAAGGTGATCGAAGGCTATGAGGATGACGCGGGTTTTATCGGCGACCGTCTGGTCAGCGTGATTCCGAGCCGGACCCGGAACACGCGTATCGCGGGATTTCGCGCGCTGGCTGGACCGACAGAAGTGTCGGAAGGGCACCCCTATGAAGAATCTTCCTTCGCGGAAAAATTCGTGACCTCGCAGGAATCCAAGCAGGGGCGGATTCTCAGCATCAATGAAGAACTGATTGCCTTCGACCAGACCGGAGAGATCAACCGCCGGGCGATGGCACTGGGGTATTATCTGCGTCAGGAGCGAGAACGGACGATTGTCCGGGCGGTGACCGATGCGGATGCGAGTGCTGGCCAGTTCGTGTACCGTCCAGGCGGCAGCGGACAGACGCTGTATGCGGCCAATGGCTCAAATCGTAATTATGTCGGAGCCGGGAACACGACGTCGGTCGAGTTCGATGAAGCGGTGCCGCTGGTGGACTGGACCGACATCGAGCACGTGCTGCATTATCGTGCCACGGAAGTCAAAGACGACCGGATTGACGGAACGCAGCGGCCGATTGTGGCCCCCGCCCGCCAGTTGCTGGTGGCGGAAAAGCTGCGGGGAACCGCCCGGAGCATCGTGCAGTCCACGGAAGTTCAGGTGAACTCCACGGACGGAGAGACCCGGTTCGCGAATCCCGTGCACAACATGCTCGAAGTGCTGAGCTCTCCGTTCCTTGATGAGCAGGGAGACACGGTTGCTTCGCACTGGTATCTGGGCGATTTCCGCCGGCAATTCATCTGGACAGAAATCTGGCCGGTTCAGACGTTCCTGCAGAAAGCGGACAGTGCTGCCGCTTTCGACCGGGATGTTGTGCTGCGGGTGAAGGCGCGTTACTTCGGCGGTGTCAGCGCGGTCGACACGGCATTCGTGACGAAGGTCGCGGGGGCGTGAGAAGGAGAAGGGGTCAGATCAGGCGGAGGAGGAGGAAATCGAGAGCGTTTCGCCCTCTGATGGAAGGGGCTTGGTGTCCCATGCGAAAGAGCCGTCCCCAGGGGCGGCTCTTTCAATTTTCCTGATCTTATTTTCTGAATCCTTCCTCAGTACATCTGCACCTGCTTGTCATAGGAGATGTCATACTTCTTCATCTTCTTGTAGAGCGTGGTGCGGTTGATGCCGAGGATGCGGGCGGTTTCCTGCCGGTTCCAGCCATGCTGGTCCAGGGCGTCGATGATGATCTGCCGTTCGGGATCGGCGAGTGCGGATTTCAGCCCGGTCGATCCCAGCAGGCGATTATACGCGAAGACAGCTTCCGCCTCGTCCCGCCGCAGGTGTTCCGGCAGATCCTGGCAGGTGAGTGTCTCGGTCTTGGACAACACGACAGCCCGTTCGATGACGTT
>Ga0182739_1002415_pt1 | contig 17524 bp, 26 predicted proteins | sample eDN5th30CBELigBY_FD_128873 | JGI IMG/M metagenome (GOLD analysis project Ga0182739, IMG submission 128873) | Enriched backyard soil microbial communities from Emeryville, California, USA - eDNA 5th pass 30_C BE-Lig BY (version 2) (version 2) | ecosystem: Environmental > Terrestrial > Soil >... | reverse complement strand
TCGACCTGGCGCAGCTTCGCAACGATCTCTTCGGGCTTATGCTTCTTCTGGGGCATTCAAACGTCCTCTCCAACGGCTCAATAGCCTACTTCAGGGAGGACCACTTTTCAGGGGGCAGACCACACCACGTCATAGCCGCGATAACGGGCAAACTCCCGGCAACGGGTTTCCTGCGATTTCAGGCCGTCGCCGCGCTTGGTTTGCGCCTTGCTCGAAACCCGGCAATAGATAACCGCTTTCGTGATATTATGTGCTTTCTCTCCGTCAAATTTCATCCTCAAGTTCCTTTCTTCTTAATCTCCTTCAACAAAGCCGGATCATTCGCCGCCTCAAATGGCTTGCGCAGCATCGAATCCATGTGTGTGTCGGGATTTGATGACTCCAGCCGTGCAGCATCGCGTGCAGCGATAGCCAGCCGGGTGGAGTCGATGCCGAACGCAATGTCCAACGTCATTTGAATAATATCGCGTATTACTCCATAAAGCTCACGCTTTTCTTCGTCTGTTGCATCACAATCCTCAACCGCTCTGCAAAATTCTTCCCATTCGATAAGTTCTTTTTCGGGAATATTCTTCCCGTTCGGACGCTTTTTCATCTTCCTTCCTTGGTTTTTACGTCAGTTGTTTACAGAAATATTCTTCGATAACTTCATTAAAATTGAATTATTACCTTATAAAAATTGATCTATTATGTGGTATTACATTAATTCAATGCAGATTGAACCAAATCGAATATCTGTAATCCGCGTCAAATCTCCTGTTTCCCGCACTGGCTGGCGACTTGTTCGACACTGGTATAAAGTTCGAACCCACGGCCCTTCCACGGCCATGGAGAAGGCAGAATCGGTATTCGGTGAGTAAGGGGCAGCGTGTGGGGGTGGATTGGAAGAAGTCAGGCGACGATGAGCGAAAGGCGCTCTATCGCGTGACGAAGGCCATCCTTGATCGCGAGGGCGTCACATGGCCGGACTTCTTTGAAAACCACCTGAAGCCGCCGCTCCATCGTGGCCCGACCTACGCAAACGACAATTTCGCCAAAGGCCGTATCGCGTGGCAGAACGCGCACCGCATCTATGAATGGGTGCGAGCCAACCATCTTGAGTTTGCCGCGCAGTGCGATCCGACCTTGTTCGATGTGACCCATCGAACGGAGTGGCAGACATTCCTTGACGCCGGGCGGTACGGGTCCGCGCATGTCGTTCTGCCGAAGCACGGCCGGTATCTCGTACAACGCGCCGACGATCATCCGATCTTCGAACAGCCGATCAAGCTCGGGCAGACATTCTTTTTCCTGCTACGCAACCATATCCCCGGAAGCGTTCTCGCCTTTGAGGAATACCAAGGGCGATGGCATCCTTTTCCGCTAGGTTCGGACACCGTGAATCTGGCCGTTCCCTGTACGACAGGCAAGCAATCGCTTCCGTGCAACCCGGCCACGGGACAGCCGCTATTGCTTCGCGAGATGGATCATCTCGGCAAGCACGGCTTCGCTTTCATCATCGGTCCGTCCGGCCTTATCGAACAATGGGAAAGAAGGCTTGCTCCCGGTCGGCCCGTGCCATCAGACATTCTCAACGGCCTTGCCCGCGCATTGTCCGATGCAGGAGCGGACGAAATAGCCTTGCACCGTCTCAACGTCATATTCACGAACGGCTGACAGTCCGATCAGACAGGTAAGCCTTCGAGATCGAGCCGTTCCATGACACGCGGATTCAGAGATTCGAGGCGGAACCATTCCTTGCCGCCGACCGTCCGAAATGCACTTTCCGCTTCGGCCGAGCCGAGTTGCGCCGTGCTGATATCGGCAAAGAAATTGTGCGGTTCGGACAAATCGGACAACACCGATTCCGCGTTCAGAACGCCCGCCAGCTTCTCGGCGTCCGCAAAGGCCGGAAGGATCACGTCCGTCTGATATGCCTGTACGACCTCATCGCCCGGAAGGTCTTCCGGGCGGATTTCGGACAGTCCTTCCTCTTGAGCCTTGATCTGTGCAGGGACCATCCACAGCGTCGCCAGATGGCCGAGCAACTGGAATATCCGCGTGGCCGCCTTCGGATGCGTCGGCGCGGCAACCGCGTTGTCGGCATCCGCTTTCTCAATCAGGATCATCACGGCCATGATACAGGCCGAACGGACGCGCAAGGCGTCCCATTCGTCCGGCGACCATGCTTCAAGGATATATTCGCCTGCCTCATGATCGGCTTGCAGTTCGAGGCAATGTTCGGCCTGCAACCGTTCGATGCCGTCGAAGCCCGCAATCGGCGCATCGGACGTTTCCGATACGCGGCTGACAAGGCCGAGTAAACGCGGCGCATCCGTTTCGGAAATCCCGCTATCGCCTATGAACGCGAAATGTCCCAATTCGCCATGGGCAATCTCATGGAGGATCAGCCACATCAGGCTAACGCGCGTCAGAAACTCTGCATCGTCCGTAATCGGAATTTCACCGAGAACGGACGTTTCAGCCAGAACTTTGGTCCATAGGGCATATAGCCGTTCGGCCGTCCCGGTACTAATGCGAAGGTATAGGCCGCTATCGACCAATTCCGCGACCGCCCAAAATTCTGGATCATCAACCACGGACAACGACCGCGTGACGGGCGGCTCTTGGCCCAAGACTTCCTCGATCTGTACGAGGGCCGTTTCAAGCGCTTCCTGTATGCGTTCGGCCGCCGTCATCGGACGGCCTCGACCATGGCAGACGGCCATGCCAGCGACCGCCACGGCGTTCGTTCGTTCATCCGCCTGAAATGACGGACGACGGCCTGTACTACAGCGTTCGACGTTTCGGCCGTGCCCGCATTGGTGCCGCCGCGCCAGTGTCCGAACCATGCAAGCGAACCGTCATCCGCTTGTTCGATACGCGCAATCACGCCGTCATCGCTTAGGATGAAGTGCCGGACACGCAAAGCTTTGTCCGGCACTTCGACCATCCGCAAGCCGAACTGTTCGAGGAGGGAAGGCACGCCGGAAAAATCCGGCGCAGCGTCGTCATTGTGGTCAAAAGTATTCCCGCCGCTGCCGCTCATCGCAACGTTTCTCCGATCCCGATTTTTGAAGTCTTGGCAGGGTCGCAGGTCGATGACTCAGGGTCAAGGCGCGCTGTTTCCGCAGGCGATTTTGTTGACACGGGCCGAACAATTCGGCCGATCAGCGCGGTGTACCGGACGGGGGGTGCGGGTCAATGGCCTGCCCGCTCCATTCGGTCACTTTTTAACGCGTATCCTGATCCTCAAAGCGGATGCCCGCTTTGAGGAATACGCGGAAGACCTCCCGTGTTGTCCATGACTCCGCTCCCCTGCCGCCCGGTCCCCTTTCGCGCATCGGCCGAATTGTTCGGCCCGTGTCAACAAAGGAGAAAAAAATGGACACAAACACAAAAAGCGAACGCCCGTTGTTTCGGGTAATTTTCTGCCGCATCAAGGAGCAGGACAAGGACGGCAACGACATTCTGACCCGGCCACGCGAGATAGGCGCAATCTGGGCGCGAAAGAACGGTAAGAAAGGCGGCAGGGTCGATTTCGACATCATGCCGCAGGAATTGCCGTTGCGCCAAGGCGTGACCTTCATCGTTCCCGTCGATGAAGACGACGAAGGAGGCGCGCAATGAGTGCCTCAATCGCCAAGCTCAACGACATTCTGCGCACAACTTTCCTCACGGGGAAGGTCGTTGTAACCGAAGGGATTGCGAACCTTAACCGCCCGCAATTCTATTGTGTGATGGAGAGCGTTCGGACATTCGACGCTTTCACCGAAGGCGACGATCCTTATGGCGAACACGACTTCGGCGCATTGGACGTGATCGGTGTCGGCAAGGTGTTCTGGAAAATCGACTACTACGATACCGATTACCAGTTTCACAGCCCCGACCCCGCTGACCCGAAGGTTACGCGGCGCGTCCTCACTATCATGTTGGCTGAGGAATACTGATGCGAGTCGTGCATAACGCTACAGACGAAAATGCAGGCCGCAGGTTCACCGCAGAACTGGAGTCCGCGCTATTTGCGCGGGCTTTAGCGGACGCAGGCGGCCAGTCCGATGAACGCCTCAGAGCTTTGCTGTCGGCTTGGCTGTGCGGCACGTTCAATGCCAGCGCCGTTGGCTTGCTTTCCATTTGTGAAGGTCGCGGCCACACGGCATGGGAGCCGGAAGGCAACGGCTATCGTTTGACGTGGTACGCCCCGACTGGTCAGGCTTGTGCGCTCGCCCGTATGTACGAGCAGGAAAATGGCACATGGGCCGCCCTCATCGTCGCAGGGGTCCGTGACGACCCCGCCGCCGCGATGATGGCCGCAGAATGGGGCGTGTCCCGTTTGGCCGCTTAAATCAGGAATGCGGACGACACTGGCAAAGTGCCGTCCCGTTTCCACCACCGCACTTTGCCCTTGGCGGATGCGATGCACCCGCCAACCCCAGAACCCCGCCCGTTGGTGCTTGTGGCGACGGCAGGGCTAGGCAGGAACGCTATTGGCTTCGAGTCTGCGCTTGTTTGGGGGATCGAGCCTGCCGCTGCCGCGAGCGCGTCGTCAGACGGGACATGGGGAGCGTCGGTGCAAGTGTCGAGGGCAGCAGTCCCGCCCGACAACGCACTTCGCTCGACCGTGCTTCACAGGAACCGCCGTCGCGTGGGACTGGTATCGTGCAATAGGCCCTTGGCGAGCATCGTGCTAGAAACCGAAAGGTCGGAGTCGGCGGCAAGGTTCAGTATCGGGACCATTGCACCCAAACTGCACCCGTCGATGAACCCGAAAGCACAGCAGCCCGTTCACTTAATTCGTTCCGCAAGATGTGTGCTGTAATACAGCACCCACTTGGCAAGGGGGCCGCTGCGCGCCCCCGTTGCATCCCCCAAGCCGTGGCGCAACGGCGGCATTGAGCCTTGTCGCGCCAGCGAAACGTCCCGCCGTTTCATCCCGGCCAACATAGGAGTTGTTGGATCACCCTTACCAGTGGCGGCACCTACGGCATTGAGCCTGGCGCCGCCATCAGAACGGATCGCCGTTCAATCACTCGCAGCGTCCGGCCGCTGCACCGCCGCTAGTGCCTAGTGCGCGTTACCTTCGAAGCCGTCGAAGGCTTCCCGCACCACCCGTTCAATGGCGACGACTTCATCGTCGGTAAGCTTGGCAAATTCCCGTTCGCGGCGTTTGCGACCAAGCGTTCCGTCATTCTGCCGAATGAACATGATGAGGTTTTCGGCAAGCCGATCCGGCATCTCGACGGTGTTCGCAATACCCTGCAATGCCTCATCATGCCGCTTGAGAAATTCGATTTCCTGCGGCAGATCGCTTTCAACGGTACGCTCGACGCACGAATACAAAAACTCTGCGGCATCCGTGCAATCGAAATAGCGGTACAGATCGGCCGTATCGTTGGTGACTTCGACGTTCCAGTCGGGAGTTGCCCGCCATTCGATGAAGTCCATCAAAGGGCCGGAGTGCGATTGCAATGTCGTCCGGTATTCGTCAATCCGGTCGAGCATCACCGATGAGACGGGAAAAACCATACCGGGCGGCGTAAAGCCTCGCTCCGCAAGAACATGGTGGATCAGGCAGCGATGCAGTCGGCCGTTTCCGTCAGCAAGCGGATGGATATAGACGAAACCGAAAGCGATAGCTGCCGCTTGGATAACGGCGTCAAGGTCGGAGTCCCGAAGCCTGTTGTTGCATTCGTTGAGTGCCAACATCAGATCGGCAAGGTCATTCGGGCGCGCACCGATAAACTCAGGCATCGGCTCATTGTGGTGGTCACGCTCTCCGAGGAAAACCCCGTCAGAACGGTATCCGATCTGCGTGAACCGATCGTCCCCGATCAAGATTCGATGCAGGCGGTAGATTTCGGTTTGGTTGAGCGGACGCCGACCAGCTTCCAGAACAGCACGTCCCCACCGTTCCAAACGGTTTTGCGGAACCCGCTCTCCCTCGATTTCAAAGCTGGCACGGCTATCGGCCAACAGCATGAAACTTGCTGCCCGCGATATCAGATGCCCGCCGGTCCGTCCGATGGTGGCTTCCGCCATGTGGGAGAGATCCAGCGCAACATACCGCTCAAGGGCTTCCGTGCGCCGGATGATCGGACAGAAGCCGGGAGTGCCTAGAAGGTTATTTCTGACACGGTGCCGTTTCGACAGAGTGCCTTCGACGGTGAAATATTGCTCCGGTTCAAGCGCATCAATAGCCGTGACTTTCGGCGCATCGGACAAATTCAACCGCTTGTCGAAAAGATATTCGTAAAAGAACCAAACCCGTCGTGACGGAATCCCTGTGGGCGCTGCCTCAATAAATTCCTCAAGGACCTTTTGCGGAATGGCTTCCAACACCCGCTTGAGAACCAATAAATCCATCACCTCATGGCGAAGGGCAAAATTGAGGTGGTCTGTAACATCGCCATCCGTGCGGTATCGTCTGTCAAAAACTCGCCAGCTTCCTTCGATTCTGTGACTTCCGCGGACATGTCTTAAAGAGACGGCGCTTGGATTGCGGACGGGGGCTTTGATATTCAGCGCGTGAACAATCGCGGCCCAGCCGACAAGTTCCGCACCGTCCGGCACCAGCTCTCCTTGGAAATAATCAATGTCTTGCACGTCTAGCTTCATCGGTCGAAAACCCTTCACGTAAGTCGAATTATGCGCCATTCAGAGGCAGTATGTCGAAAATCACCATACGTGAAGCTGTGTCGAAAATCCATCACTAATGTCGAAAAGCGCATCATTTATGCGTTTAATGTCGAATTTCACTACACAAGGCGTCTCGGGATAAATCCCGACCGCGATCTATGGCAAGCCGCGAAAGACAACGCGATGCCGCCGGGCATCAACCCTTCATGTGCCCTCCGGACGGAGGGCATAGCGGGGAAGCCAAGAGGCGTTGCCTCTTTCTCCCCACAAGCAAAATAGACGCGGACCGTGGCTCGGCCAGCCTGCGCCCGCACCACCGCGTCGATTTTGCTTGTCCCCTCCCGTCACCATCCTCGCCGGAAGCAGGGTTGCAGCAGCAACCCATGTTTCATTTGGAGGATTAGAATGACAATCACGCTATACGCACAACCATACGATATTTGCGCCACGGGCTTTTATTTTGAAACGGCCGAGGAATACGACAGACGCGCGGCGGCAAACGTCAACGAGTTCGGGGATTTGGTTGAGGAATACGAAATCCAGTTCATCGACGGCGACGACCTTGACGCCGATCTGGCGAAGGCGTTCGGGCTGAACCAAGTCAATTTCAGGCGCTTTCTGGAAGCGGCGGAAGGTTACAGCGACGACGAAAAGATTGCTTTCATCGTTGCCGTTGACGAATGCGGCTACAGCATCGACAGGGCCGACGACGCGGATATTGATATCTACCGCGACACCGATATGCGCGAGTTGGCCGAACAGTTTGTCGATGAAGGGCTGTTCGGAGACATTCCCGCCAATCTGGCCTGCTATCTGGACTATGACGCCATAGCCCGCGATCTGGCGATGGACTACACCGAAACCGAAATCGCAGGACAGCGCCTTGTTTATCGGTGCGGGTAATGTTCGGCCAAAGCCCTGCCAGCAGGGTTTTGGCTTGCCTAGAAGGCCGTGATTGCCTCACTTTCAATGGCCTTTTTTAACCGTGGTTTCTTGACCGGCGCGCGCAGAAGGTCCACGGGGCTTTCAAGGATTTCTTCAAGCCTTCGTTGAATCCCGACAATGGCGAAGCCAAGGCGTGCCGAAGGGTTGAACTCGGCCAAAAGGTCAATGTCGGAACCCGCTCCCTGATCCCCTCTTGCCACGGAACCGAAGACAAAAAGATGATCTATGCCCATGGCTTGCAGTTCGGGGCGATGGAGTTTCAGGCGTTTTATGACCTCATCTTTATTCATTTGGACCCGGCAGTCGGTTGCCGCGCCTTAATAGCCGCTGAAGGATGGCGCGCGCCCGCTCCCTATGGGCGAGTAGCACAGGAGTTTCCTTCGGTTTTGGAATATCCAGATCATTCTTGACCAGAGCAATAAGCAGGTTGGCATAGTCATCCAGCCCAAGCTGCCCTATTGCGCTCCTCGTGCCGATATGACCCGCCGCGTAGTCTTGAAGAACCGCCAATTCCTCCTGCTCGCTCATGGCTTTGCTAACTTGATGCGCGTCAGGTCGCCGTCATCGGGGTAGCGCAGGACCGGATACTTCGGATGTTCGCGCATCAACTCCCCGTCCACCTCGACGGCACTCACCCATGACAAACCGTATTCCGTGCCGAATGTCCTGACCGTTTCCCAATGCCGCGCCCGTGCCGGATCATTCGTATTGACGGCCGCGCGGATGTTACGGGCGCAGGCATCGTCAAAGCCGTTGCAGAGCGCATCACCCCATGCTTCGCGCAGCCGCTTGAAATCGCGCCACACGTCGCCAGACACGACAAACACAAGATCAGGTCGCAAATCGCTCATGCCGTTTTATTCCTCATTGGCCGGAATACGCAGAAGCGGAAGCATCCGCGCCGCCTCGATCATCTCACGCACGTCCTGTTCTGTCATCGCTTCTTCGCCAAATCCGCCGAGTTTCCGGTCATTGCAGCTTACGAACTCCGCAATGTGCCGATCCCGCAAAATCAGGTCTTGGATGTAATCGCCGGCGCTGGCATAGCGGCCGCTCCCGATCTGGCGGTTGAGCCATTTCGCCAGCGAATCCGGCAGGGTTATTGTCAATGTCGTCATGTTTCCTCCTTTTGGGAAAAGCATGGCGTATTCGCATTTCCGCCGTCAAACTTCCGATCATACAGGCGTATGCAGGCCGGGGCTTGCGCGGATTCCGCCCCTGTGATTCATTGCCTGTCATGCCTGACAACACGCAACCATTCGACGGGCCGACCTTGGCCGAGTATCGCCACGCGCTGAAAGAGATGCGCGAAGACCGCGAGCTATGGAAGAAGTCATACGGCATCCTGAAATTGATCCTGACCCACTACGGGTTTGACGTGATCGAGGACGTGCGCGGGATACCGGACGTTCATGCGTTGCGGGCCAAAGGCTATATGCCGCCTGATCCCGCACTGGACGCGCTCTTGCAAGGGGAGATCGTCAAGCACTGACCGACAAAAACCCGCATCAGGCGGCGAATCCCGGCCTTGCGATCGACCCATGATTAAGATTCCGCTGACACCCGAAATCGAAACCGTTTCGCGGCGATGTGTCTGGTACAAATCGCCGGAAGAAGCCGTCGAATATCCCGAGCATTTTATCGCTCATGTGCTGACCTATGGTTGGCATGAGGACGTGAAGGCTCTCCGCAAGGTCGTCAGTGACGATGATTTGCGCAATGCGATGAACAACGCGCCCGCAGGCGTATTCGACGGCCGATCATGGTCGTATTGGCAGTTGAAACTTTTCAACCGCTTTGATCCGCCGCCCATGCCGAGCCGCGAAGAACGCCTTGCGGCGCTGCCCGATATCAAGCCGAACCCTTCACAGGAATAGCCTCGCGATTTTCGCATGAGAGCGCGCGCAATCCAAACAGCGCCGTAGCGACTTCATGCGAAAATCGGCGGAACCTATAGGGTTCCGTCCGCTTCCCGCCGCTCCATCATAAAGAACGTCTTCCAGTACCACGCTACACAGGTCGGGTGGTCGATGCCGAACAGATCACCGAAGCGCACGAAGCTCGCCATGCTCTTATAGGGAATGTCGTCATTTGCAGGACCGCCGCGCGCCGCTTCTTCAAGGAACGGGTGTTCCTGCCGCAACGCGGCAAACAGCCCGTCATCGACCTCGCCCCGCAGCTCGAAATCCGCCCCGATAGCGTTGCAATAGGCTTCCCACACTGGCCCGACACGGCGGACCTTGGACGGGCGCAGCATGAAAACCTCGGCCTCGGCTTTCGTCACCTGCCAATCATTGATCCCGATGAACGCATCACCGTATTCGTCGCGTGCGTCATTTTCGGCAATGCGACGGTCTATATAGGCGCGCAGCCGTTCCGTCGCGGATGGTGAAATCTTGTCGAGCATCCTTTGCACCCTGATATTACCGGATAAGTTTCACGCCCTTGCTCTCGGCCAGTGCCCGCCGCAATGTCAGAGGGCTGACTTCGAGCGTTTCCGCGACGGCCTTGCGCGATATCCCCGCCTTGAGCATCTTGCGAGCTTGGGCGAGTTTGTCGGCATCGAGCTTGGCAGGCCGACCTAATTTCACGCCCCGTCGTTTTGCAGCCTGCATCCCCGCTGTCGTTCGGTCGCGGATCATTTCACGCTCAAATTCCGCCAAGGCCGCGAGGATGTGCATATAGAAGCGGCCGCCCGCGCTTGTGGTGTCGATTTGCTCTTGCAAGGACTGGAATCCGATACCCTTGTCGCGCAAGGCCGTGATTGTTGCGATCAGATGCGGCAGCGAACGGCCAAGCCGATCCAGCTTCCAGACAACCAGAACGTCCCCGGCCTTGACCGCGCGTAAGGCGCGTTTCAGGCCCTTGCGTTCCGTCGCGCTTCCCGAAACGCCGTAATCCTCAAACACACGCTCGCACCCCGCCGCTTCCAACGCTTCCCGTTGGAGGTCGAGGTGCTGTTCGTCCGTTGATACACGCATGTAGCCGATCTTCATGGGCTACTTTCTATCACCTTTTTGAACGCCCGTAAGCCTGCTTCTGCGCTGTGAGCATCGGTGCAGGAGTTCAAAAGGGGTCCTATAGAACCCTTTACCCACAGACCGCGCCGCCGTCACACCAAGCGTCTTTGCTCATGATGGCGGGGATCATTCAACCTGTTGCGCAGCAACGTGATGCCCGTCCACCACCAAGAGCTATTCACTGACGCGGATCACGATGTCATCGCCGTACAGGCTGATTTGCTCGGTCCCCGCCGTTGTCGCCGTGAACAGGATCGCGCGGGCCGGAACACGCCCGCCGCACTGCCTACTGACCCGTGTACCGACCCCGCCATCCGTCAAGGTTCCCGTCACCAGTTCCGGCAGCAGGAGCTTGGCACTCTCCCATGACGGCGCAGGCCCGCATTCATTGCCCCGCGCCCCATGGATGATGGCCGACTCCCCAACCTTCACCGACACGTTGCGCACATATTCGGCCACGATTCCTTCATAGCTGGCGACCGGATCGGCCTGCTCATCCTGTTGCACAGAGGACAGCCCGAGCGCAGCAGCACCCAACATCCCCATAACGACCCCGCCGCCGACAAGGAGCGGCCATCGGGATTTCCGTGTCCGCGTGATAGGTTCGGTTGCCCCATCCGGAACATCGTCGTCGGCAGGCTTCACCTTGGCCTGACCATAAAGGCGGTTCCAATGCTCCCGCAGGCCGTCCTGCTCATCGACTTTCAGGATTTTCCCGAGCAGCAGGAAATTTCGCCGTTGTGGTATGTGAACGCCCTGCCGCCAGTTCCGCAGGTTCTTCACCGCTGTATCGAATGCCGCTTGTGTGCGATTGCCGCTTGCCGCGCACAGCGCATCGGCCAGAGCCATGTTATCCAGATAGCCGTGTTCCGCGCACAGCGCGTCCAACAACTCATGCCATTGCTCGTATGCCGTCCAATCCCTTGTCGCCAATATCCTGCCCCCTGAAATCAAGCCGTAAGCATCATAACGTCATGTGCTTGATTTATCGAGGCAATCCCTACGGTTTTTCCGTTCCTTCGCTTTCTTCCCCGATTTTGCGCTGACCATTCCCGCGAAGCGGGCTATGAATTTTCCATTCCGATCCGGGCCGGACAGGATAAGGGCGGGGGCACCGACCTTTCATAAAATTCACGCCGCAAGGTTCAAAAAGGTTGCTTTTTGGATCGCGGGTTTTGTTGGCCTAACCGAATGGGTGAGCCGTTGCAATCCAAGGATTTGCGGAGTCAGTGACCGTGCGAAACCTTATATATGGAAATATGTAATAAATCCAAGGGTTTGTGACCGTGGAAACCGCAGAAACACATGGCTCAAACAAAGGAGATTGACCATGAGCAGCACCTACGATCACGGCAAGCAGGTCGGTCAGCAGAACCCGCACCAGCAGCAGGCGACCCCGCAGCAAATCCCAAACTACCAGCAGCGCGAACAGTTCAACGCCGGACTGCGCGACGGCCAGAAGAAGTAACGCACATCACCGGGCTTGGCCTCACGGCCAGGCCCTTCCTTTCGGATTAGAACGGGCACGGGGCATGAACAGGCAATCCAGACAGATTATTGCAGCAATCGTAGGTGGCGTTTCGCTCTTGGCGATAACATCCGGCGCGGCAAATGCCGTACCGCGCCCTGACAATGCGGAGTTTTGTCCGGCCGTCCTGCAAGGCGTCAGGGCCATTATTGATGATTTTGGCTTGGAAAAGATGCGACCCATGGTCGGCGGGCAAACAGGCCCGAGATTGGCCGCCTTCATGCTTGATGAATATTTTGAGCCTCTTTTCGGACTGACACTTGCCGATATTCCTGCCGATCAACGGCGACTATGGATAGGGACATTCCGCGCGTGTAAGGGCGCGCAAGCCTTTCAGGAGGTAGATGGATATTACGGCATCGTACTCCATGCCATGGGTACGGAAATAGACTTCATTTATGAAGGCAGGGAACGATACTTTGCGGCGACCGTCGAAGCATACGACAAAGTAAATGCCTACCTACAGGACGGGTTCTCGACCATCGAACCGACGATGGCCGGATATCTCGCCGCCCGCCAACTACAGGATGATATCGCGCGGGACCTTGCAATCGTCCGTCCGTCGCGTCTGGCCGAGGTGTTTGACCAGCTTGCGGAAAAGCGGGCGGCTGTTCTCAATAGCGTTGTTGCAAGCGAGGAACAGCGACTTGCCGCACTGGAACCGTCGTTGCAGTCGTTGCGGGAAGCAATTTCCCCCCGCGACGCATTGCCTGCGTCGGACAATATACCGGAAGCCGAGCAGGTCTTGTTCCGTCGCCTCGATACGATCAGGGCAGACAAGGCCGCAGAAATCAGCGCGCAGCTATTGGCCGATCTGGACGAAGACGAACAGATTCTCGCCGTCACGCGCGACATGCTCAACATCATCCCGGCGAGTTTTGATGCGCCGCACCGCGCGATATCCGAAGCTCGCTTTGCCGCCACACAGAGATACGTTCCGACCGTCACGGATGCGCTCGCCAATATCAGCGATCCAAGGGAAATGGCGGACCTGAACAACCGCGCGAGGGAAATTTTCAGCCTCGCACAAGATCAGGACAATCCCGCAATTCGGCAACTCATGGCGGCTATCGCCAGCAAGTCCGAAGAAGTCCGGCAGATTGCCTACAAGGCCGGATGCACCGAGCATCTGTCCAATCTCGGCATCAGGGAGCGGATGTTCGAGGTCAACGTGCTGGCCTCACGCGGGAGCATTCCGTTCTGGCAGTTCATGTGCGCCATGCACGAACGCAATATCCGCGTGGCGTCGTTCTCCGAACCCGGATTCTTCTCATCCATCTATGAACTCAAGGCCACCCTGCCGAACGGCGATCACGTCACCCTCAACATGAAGGAGACGGATGCAAGCGCGGACGGGAAGGCCCTTGTCGGCGTCGATATCGCCAATGCCGTCGATACCACCACTTTCACCTTGGAAAGCTGGAAGGCGTTCGTTTCCCAAGCCTCCGGTCATTAGCAAAAAAGAGGACGATCTATGACTTTGACAAGAAAACTGGCCGGACTGGCGATTTCGGCCGTGGCCGTTGCCACGTTGGCGGCTTGCTCGACCACGGGCGACAGTGCTGGAACGGCATCTGCCCCCGCACAGCCCTTTGACGTTGCCAGTGTCAGCATCAGCCCCATGACCACGGCCAGTCTGTGCCGTCAACTCGGCGGACAGGGACAGGCCCCGACCGTGACCATTCGGCACACCGCCGCCGCAGGTGTCCCGATCCGCCTGCACTTGCAGGACAAGTTGAGCGACGGCAGCACCTTCAATCACCGCAGCACCCGCGTCACGTCGGACGGTTCGGGCACGACGGTCGTGAACTATGCCTTCCTGCCGCCGTGCAACACCACGGGCGGACGCCTCAACTCGAATTATCAACTCACCGTGGAAGCGGGCGGCAAGTCGAGCGTCACGCCTTGGGCGCGTTTCAATTCCGCATCGCGGACCATCCAATAATTTCTTCGACTAGGGGGACGCCAAATGTCTTTCAAGAAAGCGGCGGTTGTTGCCGCTGTCACCGTCGCGGCCACGGGACTTGCGGCCTGCACGTCCACAGGCGGCAACACGTCTTTGAACAGTCAAGCGATCACCGCCTATTCCGCTCCGCAGGCTAAACACTCTCTCACGAAAAACAGGGAAGTCCTCATGGCCTGTGTCGCACATGAGGCGGCCAAGCAGCGACTTGGCGGTGCGAACACGGTGGACGCTTCGGCCGTTGCCAAGGTCTGCGAGCCATATGAACTCGCCTATCGCACCTCCGTCATGGCCCATGTGAGGCCGGAATGGCAACGCCCGGAAGTCCTCCAAAACACCGCGAATACCGCCACGCGGAATCTCTATCAAACCATTCTCGGGAGATTTTAAGCATGAGCAACCTTCTGAAATCAGCCTGTGTCGGTGCGCTCCTTACCGTAGTGGCGACCACTTCCGTGTTGGCAGATGACACTGCCGTTACCTCGACGGAACAGCAGGAGGTCACACAATGGAGCAACGTCGTCATCATCGAAGAAGCGGATGAGCCGCAGTCAGAACCGTCACTCGGTATCCGCGCGTTGCGCAAGATCTTTCACACGACGGCGGACATCATAGAGCGAGTTTATCCCAACTATCGGAAAGAACCCGAGCCGGTCTTCATCAGCGTCGGCATTCGCGGTTAGCGGGATGGCGGGCACGATGGCACAGGTCAAACGCACAATCGGCGGGGCCGTTGCCGTCCTGCTCGCTCTATCGGCCACGGCGGCGGGGCAGAGTTCCGCCGCGTGGCAGGTCAATCGTGGCGACAATTTTGTTGCCGCGGGCATCTGCCAGCCCGGCTCGGACAGGCATTGTGTCAGGCTGCAATGTCTGACGATGGAGGGCGGCGGCGTTTCTTGGGGGATCGACGCTCCGGAACCCGGCTATTCCGCCGAATCCGCATCCGTCACATGGACGATAGACGGTGCGGCTGTTTCATTGCCGATGAACAAGGCCGGAACCGCCGATAACGGAATGCAAAGCTACGATGCCGCTTTTAGTCAGTCCGATCACGACAACCTCGTGCAACGGCTCAAAAGCGGGAATCGCCTCACCCTCGGCAGTGACCAGTTCGCGGCCTTCAACCTGTCGCTGCGCGGTTCGGGCGCGGCGCTGACGACATTGCTGGCCGAATGCCCGCTCATCGCCTCGGTGGATACACCATCCGGTGCTGCGCCAGCCGAACAATTCACCGAGCCGTTCGACGCCGTTTTGGCAATGGCTGCAAAGCAGGAGTGTGAAGCCACCGAGGCCGAAATCTTCACCGCCATCACCGAGGCGGGGTTTTCGGATTGGGATGCTAACCAGTTCGTCGCCATCGGCGCAAAGGACGGCACCCTGCAACTGATCGACAGGACGGATTTCAAATACCGTGTGACCGAATGCAAGGCAGCGAAGAATGCCCTTGCCGTCGATCCCGCCGCAACCGAACTGGCAGTCACGGCAGGCCAGCTACCGCAGCCCGTTCGCTCCACAATCAATGATATCGCCGCCATGTGCGGCAATGCCTTCCTGACCGAAGGGCGAAGCCCGGAAGCACTCTTGGCCGATGATATCGACGGCGACGGCACCTATGACTTCCTGCTCGACCACGCGCAGTTCTGCCCCGATGCGATATTGACCATGTGCGGCGCATCCCATTGCCCGATGACCCTGTTCATTTCGGGCAAGGGCGCATGGCAGCGGTTTGACTTCATCCTGCAAGGCTACAAGGAGTTCACCGCCCAAGGCTTCCTGTTCCAGTGCGACAACCCCGCACAAAAGGCAGGCGTGTTCATGGAAAACGGGAAGTTGATCGAAAGGAACTGCCAGTGACCCTGCGCACTACAAGAATGACCGCTTGGATAATCCGCGCGGCCTTGGCCATTGCCTTCACCGCGCATCCTGTGGTGGCCTTAGCCCAATCCACCGGCATGGTAAGAATCGGATCGGCTCTGGTGCCGACAGCTTACGTTTTCATCGGCGGTATAGCGATCATTGCAATAATCATCGCAGCAGTCATTGTTCTCCGGCGTTTGCCCAAGCGGTCGGAATATCGCAGGGAATGGAAGTTCACCTGCCCAAGATGCAACACCCGCAACAACAGCGAAACACCCACTCAATGCCGAAATTGCGGAAACGGCGTGATTAAGGCCAGCTATTTCCGCACGCAATACGGAGGGATCAAGGGGAGCTTCGGATGCTCGCACTGTGAAAAGATGGTTTCTGCTCCGCGATGTTCGTGCGGAGCCGAGGCAGGCAACAGAATGCAGATCATGGGGCGACTGTCTTGGCTAAGGCCGGATTCCTATTACTGACAATGATACGATCCTCCGCTCGCTACGGCGCTATATCGGGAGCGCGCTTCGCGGAGGATCATTAGCCGCCAATCATGGCGGCTATTCTGTTTGCTGTTCGGGCAGGTTCAGCCAGTAGCGCGTATGGCGACGTTCACCCGTCCGCAACAACGCGCCTTTCTCGACCAGATCATGCAAATCGCGCGTGGCAGTTGCCCGTGACGTCCGCGTGATTGCGATATAGTTCTCGGCACTCAAGCCGCCCTTGAAGCCGGAAGGCCCTTCACGAAATATGCGGGCGACCGCCTTTTCCTGCCGTTCGTTGAAGGCATCACGGAAGCGGTCATAGAACCGTCCCTTGCCGATATAGAAGGCCACGCGCTTGAGCGTCGTTTGCTGCGCTTCGAGGACCGTTTCCGCGAAGTAGGTCAGCCAATCCGTGATATCGAGTGTTTTCTGATTACCGCCGAGATGATCGTAATAGGCTTTCCGGTTGCTTTCGATGGTGAAGGCAAGCGCGATCAGGCTCGGTTGCCCGATATTCTGTGCAAGGGATTTTTCAGCCAAGGCGCGGCCGAGGCGACCGTTGCCGTCCTCAAACGGATGGATGGATTCAAAATACAGATGGCCGATCCCCGCACGGATCAGCGCGGATAGCGGCTTCTTGCCATCGGGTGCGCTGTCATTGAACCACGCGACATACTTTATCATTTCGCCGCGAACCTGTGCGGAAGGCGGGGCTTCATAATGCACTGTCGGCGCATCCAGACGGCCCGACACGATCTGCATGGCGTCGTCATGGGTGCGATAGCCGCCAATGGTGCCGATATCACGGTTCCCCGCCATCAACATATTATGCCAACGGAACAGGATTTCATGGTCGAGCGGATCGGCATAGCTGCCGTACAGATCGACCATCATTTCCGCGATGCCGCGCTCTTGCGGTTTCACGGGGCGGCTGTCGGCATCAAGGCCGAACTGGCGACGTAAGGACGACTGGACGCTCATGCGGTCGTGGCCTGACCCCATAAGGTGGTCCGGTTTCAGTCTTAATGCATGATGGGCTTCTGGGCCATCGTCTGGGCAGATGATGGCGCTGACCTGCGTGCTGGCGCAGGCCAGATAATGGCCTCCGGCG
>Ga0182739_1002414_pt1 | contig 17527 bp, 20 predicted proteins | sample eDN5th30CBELigBY_FD_128873 | JGI IMG/M metagenome (GOLD analysis project Ga0182739, IMG submission 128873) | Enriched backyard soil microbial communities from Emeryville, California, USA - eDNA 5th pass 30_C BE-Lig BY (version 2) (version 2) | ecosystem: Environmental > Terrestrial > Soil >... | reverse complement strand
TCATTTTGAACTTCTGCTAAAATATCGTCTTCTTTTACTTGATCGCCAGGTTTAACGAACCATTTGACGATTTCACCTTCATGAATACCTTCTCCGATATCTGGTAAACGAAACGTAAATGCCATTTATCTCACCCTCAATTCTTAGAATGTTAAGACTTTCTTTGCAGTTTCCATTACATCTTTATACGTAGGTAACCATACACCTTCCGCTTGTGGGAATGAATAGATTGTATCCGGTGCTGCTACACGTAATACTGGTGCTTCTAATGATAGAATCGCACGCTCTGTAATTTCTGCGACTACGTTTGCCGCAATACCTGCTTGCTTTTGCGCTTCCTGAACAACAATTGCGCGACCTGTTTTTTCAACAGATGCAATTATTGTTTCGATATCTAACGGCTGAATTGTACGCAAATCGATTACTTCCACTGAGTAGCCTTCTTTTTCCAATTCTTCTGCCGCTTTTAGACTTTCGTGAACCATTAAGCCGTAAGCAATGATCGAAAGGTCTTTCCCTTCACGTTTCACATCTGCTTTACCCAATTCTATTGTATATGACTCTTCCGGAACTTCTTCACGGAATGAACGGTATAGTTTTAAATGCTCTAGGAAAATAACCGGATTATCATCACGGATCGAAGCAATTAGTAAACCTTTTGCATCATATGGTGTTGATGGAATAACTACTTTCAATCCTGGTGATTGAGCCATCAATCCTTCTAATGAATCCGAGTGCATTTCAGGCGTATGAACACCACCGCCGAATGGAGAACGGATTGTTACAGGTGCATTATACGTACCGCCTGAACGGTATCTCATACGAGCCAATTGTCCGCTGATCGAATCCATTACCTCGAATACGAAGCCGAAAAATTGAATTTCAGGTACTGGACGGTATCCAGTTAACCCTAAACCAACTGCTAAACCACCGATTCCTGATTCTGCAAGAGGCGTATCAAATACACGGTCAACGCCGAATTCTTTTTGAAGACCTTCTGTTGCACGGAATACCCCGCCGTTTACACCAACGTCTTCACCGAATACTAAAACGTTCTCGTCATTTTTTAATTCGCAGCGTAATGCATCTGTAATTGCTTGAATCATTGTCATTTGTGCCATGGCTTATTTCGACTCCTTCTCTTTATAAATCGCATACTGTTCTTTTAAGTTCGCCGGCATTTCTCCAGCGTACATATTTTCGATTAATTCCGTAACTTTTTGTTTTGGTGCTTGGTCTGCTTGTTTAATAGCATCTTTAATCTCTTCTTTAGCACGTTCAATTACTGCTTCCTCTTTTTGCTCATCCCATAAACCTTTAGCTTCAAGGAATGTACGGAAGCGTACTAATGGATCTTTTGCAGCCCATTCATTGTCGATATCCGTTGTACGGTAACGTGTCGGGTCATCCCCTGCCATCGTATGTGGTCCGTAACGGTAACACATAGTTTCGATTAATGTTGGTCCTTCACCACGAACAGCACGGTCACGCGCATCCTTTGTCGCTGCATATACTGCTAATGGATCCATTCCGTCTACTAAAATACATGGAATACCTGCCGCTACACCTTTTTGTGCAATCGTTTTAGCAGATGTCTGTAATTCACGTGGTGTCGAAATTGCATATTGGTTGTTTTGTACGATGAAGATCGCCGGTGATTTGAATGCACCCGCAAAGTTAATTCCTTCGTAGAAATCACCTTGTGATGAACCGCCGTCACCTGTATAAGTAATCGCAACTGTTTTTGAACCACGTTTTTGTAAACCAAGTGCTACACCCGCAGTTTGGATATATTGTGCACCGATAATAATTTGTGGTGCCAATACATTTACGCCTTCAGGTACTTGGTTACCAACGAAGTGACCGCGGCTGAATAAAAATGCTTTCCATAATGGTAAACCGTGCATAACGATTTGCGGAACATCACGGTAACCTGGCAAAATCCAGTCTTCTTTTTCCAAAGCATAATGTGATGCAAGTTGCGAAGCTTCCTGACCCGCAGTCGGTGCATAGAAACCAAGACGTCCTTGACGGTTTAACGAAATCGAACGTTGATCTAATATACGTACGTAAACCATACGTTCCATCAATTCAACTAATTGCTCGTCCGTTAAGTCCGGCATAGCCGCTTCATTTACTATTTCACCCTGCTCGTTTAAAATCTGGAACATTTCAAACTTACTTTCAATTTCCTGTAACGTTCCAGCTGGGTCCAATTGATTCTTCATTTTTTCTGCCATTGTTTACATCCCCTTTGAACTGTATTAAAAAATTTTCGTTTTTTACTAGTACAACGTTTCTATAACCCGAGTATAAAGAATAAAATTCTATCGGTCAATCATTGTTTATCATCTTAATTAAAGATTTTTCCTCGCATTTACCGAAACTGATACAGTTACATTACCTGTATCATACATTAATCACCTCTGTACTATAATAGAAAAAACACCCAATAAATTTTATTATTTAATTAATAACACCACACCATTTATTCATTCCCTTATATTGAATTGTTAAATCTGAAATTATGATATTTTTCTTTTGGAGAAGGTTTTTTCTTACTTCGATTCCGGAGAGTCGTGTATACTTACACATATAAGTTTGAACTGAAAGGAAGTTTCACATGATTTTAATGGAACATATTATCCGTGAAGGACACCCTACATTACGCACCCGCGCGGAGGAAGTTACTTTTCCGTTATCTGCAGAAGATCGACAACTCGCAGATGATATGCTGCAATATTTAATTAATAGCCAAGATCCTGAAATTGCTGAAAAATATAATTTACGTGGCGGTATCGGCTTAGCTGCAAACCAGGTAAACAGTTTAAAACGTATGTTTGCACTGCATTTGGAAGACGAAAACGGCGAACTGCTCAGCTTTGTCGCAGTTAACCCTAAAATTGTCAGCCATTCTGTCGAACAGACTTATATAACAAGTGGTGAAGGCTGCCTGTCAGTAGACCGTGCCGTTCCCGGTTATGTCTATCGTTATGCACGCATCACTGTGAAGTTTATGACAGTGGACGGCGAAGAAAAGAAGATGCGTTTATCAGGACTTCCTGCAATCGCGTTCCAACATGAACTTGATCATTTAAACGGCGTTATGTTCTATGATCGCATCGATGAAAAAGACCCGTTCATCCAGTTAGAAAACAGCATTCCATTCGGAAGAGACTAAATCTATAGAACCCATTTTCGTTAGAAGCGAGAATGGGTTCTTTTTTTGATAAATTACTATAGAAGAAAGTCGTTTTAATTTTGAAACTTCTAATAAAATTGAAAATGTTCCAATATCCGTGTAAATGTTCTAATAAAAATGAGATCTTCTAATATAATTTTCAATTGTTCTAAAATGTCAGTCCGATGTTCTAAAATCCTTTCCATTCTTTCTAATATCGTTAACCGATTATCAAATAACCGCTTACATTGTTCTAATAAAACCTTGCGCCCTACTCCCACAACAAAAAAACGCTGTGTAAAATTTTCCACAACGTTTCTTCTACTGTTCTACTATATTAATTTCAATTTCTTCATTGCGTCAGCCAAGCCGCCATTGTCCACATGTCCTGTAATCATTGAAGCTGCTTCCTTTGCCCTCTCATGACCATTTTCCATCGCGACACTATACCCAAACTCTGACAGCATTTCAATGTCATTTAATCCATCGCCAAATGTAATAACATCTTCAACCGGGAAATTAATTTTTTCCAGCAGTTTTCGGATGCCGTTTGCTTTTGAACCACCGGCTGGCAGTACATCACATGAGAAAGGATGCCAACGGATAAATTGAACTTGCGGGAACTGCTGTTCATAAATTGGCTGTTCCTCTTCTTCTATAAATACAAGTGTTTGATACACCGGTGTGTGCAAATAGTATTGCGGATCGATTTGCGGATATGGATATTGAAGTGTTGCTAAACTGCTTTCCACACTTTCATAATCGCTTTCAGTCGCGATCATTTCCTTTTCATTCAGGAATACTAACGGATGATTGCGCTGTGCACCAAATTCCAGGATTTCCGTTAAAGTTTCATTGTCAATCTGATCGGTATACACGACTTTCCCCTGATAGACAACATATTGCCCGTTAAATGTCACATATGTATCGATTTCAAGCTCTTCCAGTATATCTTTTATCATAAATGGTGCACGTCCTGTTGCAATCGCAATTTCATGACCGTTTTCACGTGCCTTGAATATCGCTTCCTTTGCAGAAGCAGGCAATTTTTTATCTGAATTGTATAAAGTGCCGTCTACATCAAAAAATAATATTTTCTTCAATTTATAACGCTCCTTTAATTTTAATAGACCCTTTACAAAAGTCTGAATATTTAGTATAATGAGTGTGAGGAGTGATGACCTATGTTAAAACGTCTCAAAAAGAAATGGCGAAAACGATTAAATGGCATCCTCGGAAAAAAATTAATTGCCTAACACTTCATTTAGAGTGGCACGCCCGATTACAGGACGTGCCATTTTTTTCATTCGTGACCACTTTGATGTTCACGAAATTTGAAGGGCTTTTCTTTATTTTAAAGGAGTCCCGTGATAATATAAAGGAAATGCATTTTTCTACAAATTAGAAGTGCAGTAATAATGTTCGTACTTAAAGGAGAGTAACTATGATTTACAAAGTCTATTATCAAGAAAACATTTCTGAAATTCCAGTTCGCGAAAACACAAAAACACTTTATTTAGAGGCGTCATCTGAACGTGAAGTACGTCACTATTTAAAAGACCGTAACTACAATATCGAACTTGTTCAACTTCTAGAAGGCAACTATTTAGAATATGAACAAAACAGCCCGAATTTCCGTCTGGAGAACGCTTAATTGTTATGAAATTCGTTAAGAATGATCAAGCGGCTGTATTCGCACTCGGCGGACTGGGCGAAATCGGCAAAAACACATATGCAGTACAATTCCAAGATGAAATCATCCTAATAGATGCAGGTATTAAGTTCCCTGAAGACGATTTGCTTGGCATTGACTATGTAATTCCAGACTATACGTATTTAGTTCGAAATGTAGACAAAATCAAAGGCTTATTTATAACACATGGTCACGAAGATCATATCGGTGGTATTCCTTATTTATTACGTCAAGTTAATATTCCAGTCTACGGCGGGAAACTTGCACTAGGTCTACTTCGCAACAAATTAGAAGAGCATGGCTTATTACGTACAACAAAACTGATTGAATTTAAAGAGAATGATGTCATTAAATTCCGTAAAACAGCTGTCAGCTTCTTCCGTACAACACATAGTATTCCAGATGCATATGGTATTGTCATCAAGACACCACCGGGTAATATTGTGCACACTGGTGACTTTAAGTTTGACTTTACTCCAGTAGGCGAGCCTGCTAACTTGACGAAAATGGCGGAAATCGGCCGTGATGGCGTTCTTTGTTTACTATCAGATAGTACAAACGCTGAAAAGCCTGATTTTACAATGTCTGAGCGTACAGTCGGAAAAAGCATTGACGAAATTTTCCGTAAAGTTGACGGACGTATTATTTTCGCAACATTCGCTTCAAATATCCACCGTTTACAACAGGCAACAGATGCAGCCGTGAAATATGGCCGTAAAGTGGCTGTGTTCGGTCGATCAATGGATAATGCGATTACAATCGGCCGTGAATTAGGCTATATTACAGCACCTAAAGAAACATTTGTCGATATACAAAGTTTAAACCGTTTACCTGCAAATGAAGTGATGATTTTATGTACCGGTTCTCAAGGTGAACCGATGGCTGCATTATCACGAATTGCAAACGGTACTCACCGTCAAATTCAAATCCAGCCTGGTGATACAGTTGTATTCTCATCTTCTCCGGTTCCTGGTAACACGATGAGTGTAAACAAAATTATCAACTTATTATTCCGTGCCGGTGCAGAAGTTATCCATGGCGCATTAAATAATATCCATACTTCAGGTCACGGTTCTCAGCAAGAACAAAAACTGATGCTGCGTTTAATGAAACCGAAATTCTTTATGCCGATTCATGGTGAATACCGCATGTTGAAAATTCATACTGAATTAGCTGAAGCTTGTGAAGTTCCATTGGAAAACTCGTTCGTTATGGAAAATGGTGATGTACTTGCATTAAGTGCAAATGAAGCACATGTTGCAGGACGTATTCCTTCAGGCGATGTATATATCGATGGGAATGGAATCGGGGATATCGGCAATATCGTATTACGCGACCGCCGAATTCTTTCAGAAGAAGGTTTGGTCATCGTTGTCGTAAGTGTCGATATGGCTAAAAACAAAATTGTTTCCGGTCCGGATATTATTTCCCGCGGATTTGTGTATATGCGTGAATCTGGCATGATGATAAATGAAGCACAAAAAATGCTGAACCATCATTTGAACAGCACGATTCAGGAAAAAGATACACAATGGAATGATTTGAAAAATGAAATTACCGATGTATTAGGTCCATATTTATATGAAAAGACAAAACGTCGCCCAATGATTTTACCGATCATTATGGAAGTATAAAAGGGACTAGTTCCCAATATAAAAAATCCATCATTTTGCTTTCGCGAAATGATGGATTTTTATTTATGTCCGAAGTTTAGTCAAAACAGCGCTAACCTACCGCTGAATAACCTTCTTTACAAATCGGTTAATATCGACATCCGCACCGATAATGAGTAACACGTCCCCCACTTGAATACGCTCTGTTGCATTCGGGGAAATCATGATCTCATCACCGCGAGTAATGCCGACGATGTTCAATCCGTATTTGGCACGTACATCCAGCTCGATTAATGACTGACCGGCAATACTTTCGTTCGCTTTAACTTCCATAATGGAATGCTCATTGGAAATTTCCAAATAATCAAGAACACTGTTTGACATCATATTATTGGCAATCCGGATCCCCATATCACGTTCAGGATGCACAACAAAATCCGCACCGATTTTCAGCAATACTTTTTCGTGGTAGTCATTCTGCGCTTTCACTGTAATTTGCGGAACACCAAGCTCTTTCAAAATAAGCGTCGTTAAAATACTCGACTGGATATCTTCACCAATCGCTACAATGACATGTTCGAAATTCCACAATCCGAGTGATTTGATTGTTTCCTCTTCTGTCGTATCCGCTACTACAGCCTGTGTTGCAATACGGGCAAATTCATCGACACGTTCACTGTCTGTATCGATTGCCATTACATTGGCCCCTTGTTTAACGAGTTCACGTACGATACTTCCTCCAAAACGTCCCAGCCCTATTACTACGAATTCTTTTTTCATTCTTTTCTCCTCCGAACATCCAGTTGCCACTAGTTTACCGTATCAAAACAGCTATTGTCATTAAATTATGCGTTCTATTTTCTGCTGCAGTAATTTCAATGCAAAATAGCCCGCTTTAAAAAAGCGCAATTGCTGCTGTTGATCAAATATATAGTAAGCAGGTACGAACTTGTTTCCAAACCTGTCGCTTATTTTTAGTTCGTTATCAAGGTAAACAGGGTATATTAAACCGAGTTGCTTTATTTTCTCTTTCACAAGTTCTTCTGAATAATCCGATTCTTCTCTTGGCATATGAATCGCATGAACCGTTAACCGATCCCCAAATATACGTTCCAGTTCCTTCAGATTTTTGATGGAATGGGCACATTCCGAACAGCTCATTGACCAGAAATAAACCAATGTTGCTTTCGCATTTTCTTCGTAAGTATTCTCCCGATTCAATATTTTCGTCGCGCCACTCAACGATGGCATCATTGTTCGAATCCTCATTTATATTCACCTCGTTGTAACATATGTAATGACGGTTTTTTCGGTACCATTCAAATGCCCCAAGACATATATCAATATATATTTGGACAAGACCCTTGAAAATACATATGAATTATGTATAATTATTAGTGCTTTCGTAAACTTAAAGTAATGTAAAAGTAAACTTCCTTACTCAAGGTTTATAAACAGTAAACTATTGAGCGAAAAATATAAGGGGTGTGACTATATGCAAATTGGTTCAAAAATTAAAGCCCTTCGCATAAAAAAAGGGCTTACCCAGGAAGAGCTCGGGGAACGTACCGATTTAACGAAAGGCTATATTTCCCAATTAGAACGCGACTTAAATTCCCCTTCCATAGAAACATTGTTTAACTTGCTGGAAGTTCTCGGGTGTACGCCACGAGATTTTTTTGATGACACGCAACAGAACGAAAAAATTGTCTTCACGAAAAATGAACAAACATGTTTTATTGATCAGGATAAAAAATATGAAATCGAATGGCTTATTCCTACCTCAAATGAAAAGGAAATGGAGCCGGTTTTCATTACATTGCAAAAAGATGCAGAATTTAAAGCATTTGAGCCATCCCTGGCAGAAACGTTCATCTATGTTCAAAACGGACGAATCCGTGTCGTTCTTGGCAATGAAGAATATATCGCCAGTGAAGGTGATGCCGTATATTACGAAGCATCTTCCAACCATCAAATTTTCAATGCGCACAGTGGCATAACAAAATTGCTCCTTGTCGCGACACAATCATATTTATAAATTAGGAGGATGCATAATGGATAACACGATTATTCGCTTTGAGAATGTCACAAAATCATATGATGACGGAACAGTAGTTTTAAAAAATATTAACTTTGAATTGGAACGAGGGAAATTCTACACATTACTCGGACCATCCGGATGCGGGAAAACAACGATTTTACGTATAATCGCCGGGTTTACCGACGCCTCTACAGGAGATGTTTTCTTCAACGGAAAACGAATTAACGATGTTCCTGCAAATGAACGTCAAGTAAATACAGTATTCCAGGATTATGCACTCTTCCCTCACTTGAATGTTTTTGAAAACGTGGCATTCGGCTTACGAATCAAAAAAGTAAAAGAAGCAGAAGTAAAAGAACGTGTACAGGAAGCATTGAAGTTCGTTAACTTGGCAGGCTACGGCAGCCGGGAAATTTCGGAAATGTCTGGTGGTCAGCGTCAGCGTGTTGCGATTGCCCGTGCCATCGTCAATGATCCGGACGTGATTTTACTTGATGAGCCTTTATCTGCGCTTGATTTAAAATTACGTACAGAAATGCAGTACGAACTTCGGGAACTGCAGCAGCGTCTTGGTAAAACATTTATATTTGTTACTCATGACCAGGAAGAAGCACTTGCAATGAGTGATGAAATCTTTGTCCTTTCCCAAGGTGAAATTAAGCAATCGGGTACACCTGTTGATATTTACGATGAGCCGATTAACCGTTTTGTTGCAGACTTTATCGGTGAATCGAATATTGTGGACGGTATTATGATTGAAGACTACCGTGTAAAATTTGCAGGAAAAGAATTTGAATGTGTCGATGCCGGAATGAAGCGAAACGAAAAAATTGATATTGTCATTCGTCCGGAAGACCTGGAAATTACAACACCTGAAAAAGGCAAACTGATCGTAACAGTCGATACACAGCTGTTCCGTGGCGTGCACTACGAACTATCGACATATGATAAAGACGGCAATGAATGGCTTGTCCACTCATTGAAGAAAGCGGAAGTTGGCGCTGAAATCGGATTGGACTTTGATCCGGAAGCAATTCACGTAATGCGTTTAAACGAAACGGAAGAAGATTTCGATAAACGTTTAGAAGCGTATGGGGATGAAGAGCATGAATAAAACAGCTAAAGGACCGTTAATCCCCTACGTATTTTGGATAATTTTATTCGTTATCGCACCAATTGCGTTAATCGTCTATTATTCAGTTCTTGACCTAAACGGGAACTTTACATTGGCCAACTATGCGAAGTTCTTTACACCGGTTTATTTAAAAATGACGTTGAGCAGTTTCTGGTATGCATTTTTAATTACATTATTTACTTTAATATTTGCCTACCCTACTGCTTACTTACTGACTAAAACGAAGCATAAACAGTTATGGCTTATGCTGATCATTATTCCTTCTTGGATTAACCTGCTGCTAAAAACATATGCATTCATCGGCATTTTTGGTTTGTACGGCCCGATCAATGCAATGATTGAAGTATTCGGTTTTGATCCAAAACAAATTTTATTTACGGACTTTAGTTTCGTATTTGTATCGGTTTATATTTTCATTCCGTTTATGATTATTCCGATTTTCAACTCATTGGACAAAATGAATCCTTCACTTATTTACGCATCTCGCGATTTAGGGGCAAATGCATGGACAACTTTCCGACGTGTCATTTTCCCGCTGACAATCGACGGCGTAAAAGCAGGTATTCAAGTAACGTTCATTCCGGCATTATCATTGTTTATGATTACACGTTTAATCGCCGGAAACCAGGTCATTACTTTAGGTACTGCGATCGAGCAGCAATTCCTTGTTTCGCAAAATTGGGGTATGGGTTCGACAATTGCCGTGTTCTTAATTTTATTCATGGTGCTCACAATGCTGTTCACGAGACAAAAATCTAAAGGAGGACGTGTCTGATGAAAAAGTTGTCCGCTATGTCGAAAGTATATTTACTTTTCGTATTCGCGATCCTTTACGCACCAATATTTTATTTAATTTTCTACTCCTTTAACAGTGGCGGCAGCATGAATAATTTCGAGTCATTCACACTTGAGCACTATGCGGCTGTATTTGAAGATTCAAGATTAATTATCATTTTGCTGAATACCGTACTCGTTGCCCTATTATCAGGTTTAATCGCAACGATTATCGGAACGCTTGGGGCTATCGGTATTGTTTCATTGAAAGATAAAAAGATGCGCAATACATTGCTTTCGTTAAATAATGTTTTGATTGTTTCTCCAGATGTTGTAATCGGGGCAAGCTTTTTGATTTTATTCACAATGATCGGTGTAAAGCTGGGATTTGCTTCAGTACTTGTATCGCATGTTGCGTTCAGTGTACCGATTGTTGTGCTTATGGTTTTACCGAAATTGCTTGAAATGAACACTTCGCTGATTGATGCTGCACGAGACTTAGGTGCAACGAAACGCGATGTTTTGACACGTGTTATTTTACCGTACATTTCACCAGGGATTTTCGCCGGTTTCTTTATGGCATTGACGTATTCACTGGATGACTTTGCAGTTACATTTTTCGTAACCGGAAATGGTTTCAGTACACTATCCGTAGAAATTTACTCAATGGCCCGTGCCGGTATTTCATTAACAATCAATGCTATTTCAGGATTAGTATTTGCTGTAACGGTATTAATCGTTATCGGATACTACTTTATTAACAAACGTTCAAAATCAGTAGCAACGGGGGGACAACGATGAGAGAATTAGTTCAAGCAACGGCTGCCATTGTCATTGTATGTGCCCTGTTGTTTTTTACAGTTGACCGTATGCAATCAGCCGGTTCTGCAGGAAGTAAAGATACATTAACGGTTTATAACTGGGGTGAATATATCGACCCGGAATTAATCGATAAGTTTGAAGAAGAAACAGGAATTAAAGTAACGTATGAAACATTCGATTCAAACGAAGCGATGTTGACGAAAGTACAGCAAGGTGGCTCTGCCTATGATATTGCGGTCCCTTCCGAATACACGATTGAATCAATGAAAGATGATAACCTGCTTATTCCGATCGATCATAACTTAGTGCCAAATCTGCAAAATATTAATGAAGACTTTTTGGATTTACCGTTCGATCCTGACAATGAATACTCAATCCCTTATTTCTGGGGAACAGTTGGCATTGTCTATAATCCGAATTTAATCGATGACCATCTAACGTTTGAATCTTGGGATGACTTATGGGATCCTTCATTGAAACGAAAAGTATTTCTAGTCGATGGCTCCCGTGAAGTAGTCGGAATGGGGCTGAACTCTATCGGCGAGTCACTTAATGTGAAAAATGAGGACTTATTGCGTAAAGCGACAGATCACTTAATTGAACTTTCACCAAATATTAAAGCGATTATCGGTGATGAAATTACACCGCTTATGATTAATAATGAAGCATCAGTAGCATTAACGTTCTCCGGTCAGGCCGCAGATATGATGTGGGAAAATCAGGAACTGAAATTTGCCGTACCGCAAGAAGGCTCTAACTTATGGTTCGATAATATGGTTATTCCGAAAACTTCTCAAAATATCGAAGGTGCCCATAAATTTATCAACTTTATGCTTGATCCTGAAAATGCTGCGCAAAATGCAGACTATGTCGGCTATTCAACACCAAATGAAGCCGCTTGGGAACTGATGGACGAGGAAGTTATTAATGATGAGCGTTTCTACCCGCCACATGACCAGCGTGAAAAATTGGAAGTTTACGAAAACCTTGGCCTTGAATGGCTGGGCAAATACAACGAATACTTCCTAGAATTTAAAATGAGCTTGAAATAAGAACAAAAATGCTAAAGCGCCCGTTCAGCCCCGACAGGCATTGGAGACACGACTAGAAAGTAAACGTTTCACCACTTTCGACGGCGCGATTGAAATGACCGAGGGGCTGGCGCTTTAGCCTGGACGCAAATAACATTTTATTTAAAAGCTATCCATAATGCCAGAATCTATAATTTCCTTAACTTTACGAAAGCGTGGCCAACAAATTTGGTCACGCTTTTTTTATAGTTTATGTATGATACGCTTGTCGATTTTATTATTTTGTTCATCCCACATAGTATGGATTTCAAATGTCCCCGGCTCGAAGAATAAATCAAAGCGTACTTGAATGTCCTCCTGCATCGGGTAATATTTGGCCTCGCTTATTTTCACCCATTCCAGTTCCCCTTCTGTACAGGAGTCTAAAACCTCCCCCGTAAAATCATCCGTCCAATAATTATAAATAATAAAGTGATCGAGCCGTTCCGGGTTCGTGTAATGGGAAATTCCTTTAAACACTAAAGACTGTACTTCCAGCCCTGTCTCTTCTTTTACTTCCCTTTTTGCACCTTCAGCAAAGCCTTCGGGAAAATCCACTTTGCCACCCGGCGGAATATATCCTTTGAAATGATCATGCTGCCGGTTGAGTAACAATACTTTATCCTCTTTTTGTATCATGACGACAGTCCAAAACTTATAATTCATCCTTATCTCCCCTTTCACCAAAAGCTACAGTTTACTGGATTCTCTATCTAAGTATATTTAACAATTCAATTATCGCATAGAAATGCTCCGGACTAATAAATTCTTTACTAAGATTTGACATGAATAAATGCAATTTTAAAATTTTTAGAGTATGATATTTAATATAAATATATATTTCTAGTGTCGAAATATCTAAACAGGAAGGCTGGCATTGTATGACAGAAAAATCCAATAAGTTAGCGCTTTATTTATTAATGTTTAACATGTTCATTACAATGGGCGGTATCGGGATTATTGTTCCTGTTATGCCTGCCTATTTGCAAGTATTTGGTGTCGGTGGACAAGTCCTCGGTTTTTTAATTGCCGGCTTCGCACTCGCACAGTTTCTGTTCTCTCCGGTTGCCGGTGATTTATCGGACCGCCATGGCCGGAAAATGTTCATTATTGGCGGGCTGATCGTGTATGGATCTTCCCAAATTTTATTCGGTCTCGCTACGGAAGTATGGGTATTATTTTTAGCACGTTTTTTAAGCGGAACAGGCGCTGCATTTATTATGGCACCAATTATGGCTTTTGTAGCCGATATTACAACGTATGAAGAGCGCGGCAAAGGAATGGGCATGATCGGTGCAGCAATGTCATTAGGCTTTATGATTGGACCGGGTGTTGGCGGATTCTTATCTGAAGTAAATTTGACATTCCCTTTCTTTTTAGCTGGAGCTGTAGCATATATGGCCGCAATTCTGTCCGCTATTTATTTACCTAATATTAAAAACATTCGAGAAACAATTGCACCGCGTGAAAAACTGTTCAGGCAAATGGTCAAATCTGTGAAGACCTCCTATTTTATCTTTTTAATCATCGTCTTCACATTCAGTTTTGGTATTGCCAATTTCCAGGCAACTTTAACACTTTATTTGGATCATAAATTTGGCTATACCCCATCAGAAATTGCCATTATTTTAACAGTCGGCGGGTTTGCGGGGGTAGTGCTGCAAATGTTTGTCGTGAATAAATTGTTTAAGCGTTTCGGGGAAATGAAGGTTATTTTAGTGAACTTATTATTGGCGGCTGCCATGATGCTGCTCGTTATTTACATTAGTGGCTTCTTCATCATTTTAGTTGTCGCTACACTGTTCTCGATTGCCACAACATTTATTCGTCCAGCGGTAAATACACTTATTTCAAAGCTTGCTGGCAATGAACAAGGGTTCGCTGCCGGTATGAACAATGCTTATATGAGTCTTGGCAATATGTTCGGTCCTGCACTTGCGGGTGTCCTATTCGACTGGAATCCGAACTCTCCTTATATTTTAGGTACATGTGTCCTCGTCAGCTGTTTCACGCTTGCGTATTTATGGACAGTCAAAAAAGCACCTCATTTAATGAAAGCCACATCATAAATCAAAAAAGCTATCCAAAATTAAAATTGGATAGCTTTTTGTATGTTTAGACAAGCTGACGGATAAATTGTTCGACGAAGCGGCAATTTAGAGGAATGAGCGACTCGTCCGGTGCCATTTTAGCATGGTGAAGTCCGTAATCTGAATTGGCTCCCGTCCAGAACATCGCCCCTGGCAAATCCTTGATGAAATAACCGAAGTCTTCACCTGTCATTGCAGCAGGACATTCATAAGCAGTTGTCCCTTCGAACCGTTCGGCATACTCCAGAAGCGCATTCGCACAATCCGCATCATTATTAACCTCATAATACATTGAACCGTAATCAATAGCGATGGCGCATTCGAATGAGGCTTCAATTCCTTTGCATATTGCTTCGATACGACGTTTCACTTCGGCCATCGCCTCTGCATTCAACGTACGAATCGTTCCTTCAAGTCGCGCATTTTCCGCGATGACATTTTGAACTGTACCAGAAGTCATTTTCCCGATAGTAATAACAGCACTATCCATTGGATCGACATTACGGCTAATAATAGTTTGCAGTTGCATCACTAGATTGGCCGCAGCAACTGTCATATCCCTTGTTTTGTGCGGATAGGCTGCATGACCGCCAATTCCTTTCAAGTCAATAAACAGCTCGGAAGTATTGGCAAACAGAAGCCCTGGTCTTGTTGCAATCGTACCAACCGGATATTCCGGCGCGATGTGTAATGCATAGAGTTCATCTGCAACAAGATGTGGCTGCTCTGCTTTTAACCATTCGAGCATTGGCTCTGCCCCGCCTGGACCTTCCTCAGCAGGCTGGAAATAAACAACGACATTTTGAACTGGCGGCTGGATGGAAAATGCCTCCACAAGCCCAAGTGCAATCGACATATGGCAATCATGACCGCAAGCATGCATAAAACCGGCATACTCCGATTCGAACGGCAATCCCGTCTCTTCTTGTACAGGAAGTGCATCTATATCAGCACGCCAGCCAATCAGCTTGGACGGGTTCGTACCTTTTATAAATACAACAATTCCTGTATTCCAAGTTGTTATTTGCAAATGCTGCTGATCGAGATTTGAAATAAATTGGAGTAAATAGCTCTGTGTTTTAAATTCATTAAAGCCTACTTCAGGAATCTTATGTAGGTCTCGTCTTACTTCAATAAGATGCCTCATGTCGTTCCCGCCTTTTTATAAATTACGCAGTGAATCGATAATTTCTGTTTTCGATTTTGTTTTTTCATCCAATACTTTGATTTGACGAGCTGGTACACCTGCAACGACTGTGTATGGCTCAACGTCTTTAATAACGATTGCTCCGGCTGCTACTACTGCACCTTTACCGATACGAACACCTTCCAGTACAACGGCATTTGCACCAATAACTACATCATCTTCTACTACAACCGGTAATGCACTCGGTGGTTCTACTACCCCTGCAAGAACAGTTCCTGCACCAATATGGCAGTTATCCCCTACTGTTGCACGACCACCTAATACCGCGCCCATATCAATCATTGTTTTTGCGCCGATTTCTGCACCAATATTAATAATGGCACCCATCATAATGACTGCATTGTCACCGATTGTAACTTGATCACGGATAATTGCGCCCGGCTCAATTCGTGCATTGATTTTTTTCATATCTAAAAGCGGTACGCCCGAATTACGACGATCACTTTCTACTACATAGTCTTCAATAAGATCTTCGTATTTTTTTAATGATGCTTCAATTTCAGTCCATTCTCCAAAAACTACCGCATGATTACCTTCACCAAACACTTTGCTTTCGGCACCAAATGATAAATCCGCAACACCAATTCCTTTTACATAAACTTTTACTGGTGTTACCTTTTTTGCTTCTGAAATAAAATCAATGATTTGTTGTGCATTTAATTTTTCCATATGACACCTCGCTGCGTGTTAGATTTTTTAACAGGAATAATTGTACTAAATTTTCAGTAATATTAAAACTATTTTTTTAGTTGGTTTCACTTGAATAATCATACAGGCAGCGTGCATGATCTTGCACTAAATCGACAAAAGCCTCCACTTGGCGTAATTCGAATGTCGATTCATAGCCGATCAGCCAAGTATCCCGTGTTAACCCGTCATCATTTTCATTGTTGGCCAAAGGAATTTTATGAACATTTTCTTCGCCGTTCAACGTAATTGAAGGTAAAATTGCATAGCCGATCCCATTTACAGCCATTTGCTTGCATGTTTCAATCTGATCTACGATGATCTGATGTTTCGGATTGTAGTTGAAATGACGTTGCCACCATTGCTGAATCTCCTGATAATAATTCGAATCGCTTTTAAATTGGATAAACGGGCGGTCGGATGTCAAGATATCTTCCATATCCTGGATTTCTTTATCTACTAAATACATCGTGTCTCGGAACAAATGAATTTTTTTCCCTTTCCATTCTGCCTGTCCACGAACAATACCGATGTGTGCCTCCCCATCATAAAGCGCTTTTATGATTTCTGAGCTCCATCCAGTAATTAACGAAATTTTCGTATCCGGATATTTCGTTACATAGTCTTTTAACACTTTCGGCAGCCAATTTTGGCCGACAATCGATGCACAGGCAATTTTTAAAGTACCGTGCACTTTTGTATTCAACGAGTGGATCGTTTCAAAAATTTCTTCCCGCTTAACGATCAGATCATTCGAGTATTGAATAACCAGCTCCCCTGCGGGCGTTGGTGTTAACCCTTTTTGGGAACGAATAAATAATTGTACGCCCCATTCTTTTTCAATTGATTGAAGTCGCTGTGACAGTGCTGGCTGTGTTAAAAAAAGGCGCTCTGCCGCTTTTCGCATATTTCTCTCTTCTGCCAACACTTTAATAATCTCTGCTTCTGTTGCTGTCACTGACAACCCTTCCTTTCCGAACAAACGGTTAAAAAAACGACAAAATCCCATTAGGACTTTGTCGACTTTTATTTTAAGCGTTTTGCTGGTAAATATATTTTTTTAATTGTTTTAAAATAATTCTGCGCGTCATAATACCGACAAATGTACCTTCTTCATCGACTACACATAAAAAGGCGTGGTTAATTACTAAATCGAGTGCACGTTGGAATGTATCCGTTATTTTTAAATACACTACTTCCTGATTCATGACCTC
>Ga0182739_1002413_pt1 | contig 17530 bp, 10 predicted proteins | sample eDN5th30CBELigBY_FD_128873 | JGI IMG/M metagenome (GOLD analysis project Ga0182739, IMG submission 128873) | Enriched backyard soil microbial communities from Emeryville, California, USA - eDNA 5th pass 30_C BE-Lig BY (version 2) (version 2) | ecosystem: Environmental > Terrestrial > Soil >... | reverse complement strand
TGCCGTTTCTCGAAGGCAAGCGCTATGGCGCCGTGATGTTGGCCTTGGCCATCGGAGACCAGGCCAGTGTGGATGCCCAGGACTGGCAGGTGTTCAACCGTACCGGCATCACGCATCTGGTATCCATCAGCGGTTCGCATATCACGATGATTGCCGCTTTGGCCGGCTGGCTGGTGCTGTATATGTGGCGTCGCCTCCAGTTCCGCGGACGCGCCTGGGCGGAACGCCTGCCCGCCCAAGTCGCGTCTGCATTCGCTGCTTTGTTGGTTGCATGGCTCTATTGCCTTCTGGCGGGTTGGGGCGTTCCGGCGCGGCGAACCTTCCTGATGCTGGCCGTCGTGGCATGCGCCTATGTGATCCGCCTGCCGATCAGCCCGTATGCGCTGCTGGCCCTCGTCGCCTTTGTCGTGGTGCTGCTCGACCCGTGGGCTTTGCTTGCCAGCGGCTTTTGGTTGTCGTTCGGCGCGGTGTGCGTGTTGATGGCGAGCAGCGGTTGGTGGGGCCGGCGGGCGAGCTACGGCGGACAGAGCCGGTGGAATCGGGTCGCGTCCGGCCTGAGCGCCGCCACGCGCCTGCAGTTAGCCATCACGGCGGGCCTGCTACCTTTGCTTGGATTTATTTTTCACGAGGTGTCCTTGGCCTCGCCGTTGGCGAATGCCTATGCCATTCCCGTCATTAGTCTGGTCGTGACGCCTTTGTCCTTGTTGCTGGCCGGTGCCGCACTGCTGCCTGGTGCCGATGTGCTGGCCGCTGCTTTGGCCTGGGCCGCGCATGGAGCGCTGGACCTCATCATGGTCCCCACGGTCTGGTTGTCGGAATGGACGCTGGCGAGCTTCAACGTCGCCGCGGCGCCGTGGTGGCTGACCGCGCTTGCCGTGCTGGGGCTTGCGCTGGCGATGATGCCTTACGGATGGCCGGCACGCCGTGGCGGGTGGCTGCTCATGCTGCCGGCCTTGTTCTGGCAGCCCGAATCGCCGGCAGACGGCGCGTGGGATCTGCATGCTTTGGACGTCGGCCAGGCCGGCGCTGTCGTGATCCGGACCTCGCGCCACGTGATTGTGTTCGATACCGGCTTGCGCCGGGGCGCCGCCTCCGATGACGGCGCCCGGGTGATGTGGCCTTTTCTGCGTTCACAGGGCATCAAACGTGTCGATGTACTGATCGTCTCGCATGCCGACATTGACCACGCCGGCGGCGCGCGCAGCCTGATGCAAAGCCTGCCCATCGAGCAGTCGTACAGTTCCTTCGATCTTCAGGATTACCTCGGGCGCGAATCCCGGTTGTTGGGCGAACCGGAACCCGTCTCGCCGCCTCGCGCCATGTCGCCTTGCGAGTACGGCCAGACGTGGGAAGTCGATGGTGTGCACTTTGCTTTCCTGTGGCCCTTGAGGTCGGACGGGGCGCCGCGCCGGCAGGACCGCAAGCAGCGGAACGACCAGGCCTGCGTATTGCGGGTACAGGGCGCTTACCATTCCGCGCTCCTGCCCGCCGATATCGGAACCTGGCCCGAGAACGCGTTGGTCGAACGCGAGTTCGGCGCCATTGACGTCGTCGTGGCGGCGCATCATGGGTCTCGATATTCGTCGGGGCCGCGCTTTGTCGGCATGGCCCGGGCCGGTCACGTGATTGCGCAGGTCGGTCTCTGGAACCGCTATGGGCATCCAGGCGCGAGCGTCGAGCAACGTTGGCGGGACAGCGGCGCCACATTCTGGCGGACTGATCTGCACGGCGCCATCCAGGTCCGCTCGCGTCCGGAAGGCCTTTTCGCGGAAGCCGCCAGGCAGGGTTCTCGACGGTACTGGCAATCGCGTTGAGGTTTTTCCCGGCTTGCGCATCGGAATGGGATCGGTAATGATAGGGGTAGCGGCTCACAAGGCGGCGAAACAATTTTGCGGTTACGAAAATTCCACAAGACATTTTCACCAGCGACCATGACACAACACACACCGTTACGGCTACACGTGCCCGAGCCCTCCGGGCGACCCGGCCACGCCACCGACTTCAGCTATTTGCGACTCGCACCCGCAGGGGCAGTGCGCAAACCTCCCCTCGACACCCCCGCCATCGATACCACGGACCTGGCCTATACCTTGATCCGGGTGCTCGACGATGAGGGCAATGCGATCGGTCCCTGGGCCGATCCCATTCCGCCCGAACTGCTGCGCAAAGGCTTGCAGGCCATGATCAAGACGCGCATCTACGACGCGCGCATGATGATCGCCCAACGCCAGAAGAAAATGTCCTTTTACATGCTTAGCCTGGGCGAGGAGGCTATCGGCACCGCGCAGATTCTTGCCTTGGCCAAGGGCGACATGTGTTTTCCTTCGTATCGGCAACAGAACCTGCTGATCGCGCAAGGGGTTCCGCTAGTCGAGATGATGTGTCAACTGCTGTCCAACGACCAGGACCGCCTGAAGGGCAGGCAGTTGCCCGTGATGTATTCCTCTCGGGAAGCGGGTTTCTTCTCGATTTCCGGAAACCTGGCCACCCAGTTCGTACAGGCCGTGGGGTGGGCAATGGCCTCGGCCATCAAGGGCGATACGAAGATCGCCTCGGCGTGGATAGGCGACGGCGCCACCGCGGCGGCCGATTTCCAGACGGCACTGACCTTCGCGCACGTCTACCAGGCGCCGGTCATTCTCAACGTCATCAATAACCAGTGGGCCATTTCCACTTTCCAGGCGCTGGCCGGCGGCGAGGCCACGACGTTCGCCGCGCGAGGCATAGGCAGCGGCATCGCATCGCTGCGTGTGGACGGGAACGACTTCCTTGCGGTTCACGCGGTCTCGCGGTGGGCTGCCGAACGGGCGCGCAGCAATCTGGGCCCAACGCTCATCGAGTGGGTCACTTACCGAGCCGGCCCGCATTCCACGTCCGACGACCCCTCCAAATACCGGCCAGCCGATGACTGGGCGCGCTTTCCCCTGGGCGATCCCATCGAGCGCTTGAAGCAGCACCTGATCAGCATCGGAGCCTGGTCGGAAGACGAACACCATCGCACCCAAAAAGAGATCGAACGCGAAGTGATCGCGGCGCAGAAGCAGGCCGAAAGCCACGGCACTCTGGCCACCGGCCAGACGTCCAGCGTCGCGACCATGTTCGAGGACGTTTACAAAGACATGCCCTGGCACCTGCGCCGGCAACGTCAACAGCTTGGGGTGTAATCATGGATGATCGCTCGCTACACATCAAAACCCGGCCCATGACCATGATCCAGGCCTTGCGCTCGGCCATGGACATCATGCTGGAGCGCGACGACAACGTCGTCATATTCGGTCAGGACGTCGGCTACTTCGGCGGCGTGTTCCGCGTTACCGAGGGCCTGCAGGCCAAGTACGGCAAGACACGCGTGTTCGATGCGCCCATTTCCGAGGGCGGGATCGTCGGCGCGGCCGTCGGCATGGGCGCCTATGGATTGAGGCCTGTCGTGGAGATCCAGTTTGCGGATTATTTTTATCCCGCCACGGACCAGATCGTTTCCGAGGCGGCACGCCTGCGATATCGGTCCGCCGGTGAATTCATCGCGCCGCTGACCATACGCATGCCCTCCGGAGGCGGAATCTATGGCGGACAGACGCACAGCCAGAGCCCGGAAGCGCTGTTTACGCATGTCAGCGGACTGCGCACCGTGATGCCGTCGAATCCCTATGACGCAAAAGGCTTGCTTATCGCGTCCATCGAATGCGATGACCCGGTCATTTTCCTTGAGCCCAAGCGCCTTTACAACGGCCCGTTCGATGGCCATCACGACCAGCCCGTCACACCCTGGTCCAAGCATCGATTGGGCAATGTGCCCGACGGCTACTACACCGTACCTCTGGAGTCGGCCTCGATCTTCCGCCCCGGATCCGATTTGACGGTGCTCGCCTACGGCACCATGGTGTTCGTGTCGGAAGTCGCCGCGCGCGAGTCCGGCATCGACGCCGAAATCATCGACCTGCGCAGCCTGTGGCCGGTGGATATCGACACAATCGTGACATCGGTGAAGAAAACCGGACGTTGCGTCGTCCTGCACGAAGCCACGCTGACCAGCGGCTTCGGCGCTGAACTCACCGCGCTCGTGCAAGAGCACTGCTTCTACCACCTCGAAGCACCGATCGAGCGCGTTGCGGGCTGGGACACGCCTTATCCGCATGCGCACGAGTGGGCTTATTTTCCCAGCCCTCAGCGGGTCGCCCGCGCCTACCGGAAAGTCATGGAAGGCAGCGGTATCCAGGCCGGATCGGAGGAAGCCTGACCATGGGTACGCATCTGATCAAAATGCCGGACATCGGGGAAGGGATAGCGGAAGTGGAGTTGGTCGAGTGGCATGTACAGCCCGGGGACAGCGTGGTCGAGGACCAGGTGCTCGCCGACGTCATGACCGACAAAGCCACGGTGCAAGTGCCATCGCCCGTCCATGGCAAGGTCCTGTCTCTGGGTGGCAAGGTAGGCGAGGTCCTGGCTGTCGGGGCCGACCTGATACGCCTCGAGGTCGAAGGCGAGGGCAATGTACGCGATGTGGCGCCGGGGGTGCCGACGCAGCAACATGCGGGCGTCGCCGCGGGCGCGTCTGATGCCGCCGATGCCGCGGCCAATACCCATGCCGGAGAGGACGCTGGTGGGCATACCGCTGCGGGTGCCGGTGCGGAAGCGCGCACCGATTCAGGCGCCCGGACCGCGGCTCCAGTGCCGGCCCGATCCCCGCACGCGGACACCCAGGTTGCGCACGCGACAATCGGCGCATCGAGTCTGACGCCTTCCACGGCGAAAGGACCCGCATCTTCCACAGCCGGGGCGGCCCGCCCGTCGGGCGAGAAACCGTTGGCCTCGCCGGCGGTGCGCAAGCGCGCATGGGATCTGGGCCTCGACCTGCAATATGTGCCCGGCACCGGTACCGGCGGCCACATCACGCATGCGGACCTGGACGATTATCTTGCTCGTGATCAAAAGGCGGCACCCGTTGCGGCCCGGGGCGGCCCGACTTTGCAGCGGGACGGCGAAGAGCAGGTTCCGGTCATCGGCCTGCGTCGAAAAATTGCCGAGAAGATGCAGGAGTCCAAACGCCGCATCCCGCATTTCACCTACGTGGAAGAGATCGACGTGACCGAACTGGAAAACCTGCGTGCGCGTTTGAATGCGCGATACGGGTCGGACCGGGGCAAGCTCACCATACTGCCATTGCTCGCCCGCGCCATGATCGTGGCGCTGCGGGATTTCCCGCAGATCAATGCGCGCTATGACGATGAGGCAGGTGTCGTCACCCGTTACGGCGCCGTCCATCTGGGCATCGCCGCGCAGACCGATATGGGTTTGATGGTACCCGTGCTCCGCCATGCGGAGGCACACGACCTGTGGACCTTTGCCGCCGAAGTGGCGCGCCTCGCCGACGCGGCGCGCGCTGGCAAGGCGACCCGCGAGGAACTGACCGGATCCACCATTACCCTGACCAGCCTGGGTGCGCTCGGCGGCATCGTGTCGACGCCAGTCATCAATCATCCCGAGGTTGGCATAGTGGGCGTCAACCGCATCGTTGAACGCCCGGTTGTCATCAATGGAGCGGTCGTGATCCGCAAGATAATGAATCTGTCCTCGTCCTTCGACCACCGTGTCGTCGATGGCATGCATGCCGCCGAGTTCATACAGCGTATACGGGGGCTGCTCGAGTGCCCCGCCATGCTGTTCGTGGAATGAAGGCGCCCATGGAGTCAAGCACACTATTGATCATAGGGGGCGGTCCGGGGGGCTATGTGGCCGCCATACGCGCCGGGCAACTCGGCATCTCGACCACGCTGGTCGAAGAGGGCAACGTCGGAGGCACATGCCTCAATATCGGTTGCATCCCTTCCAAGGCATTGATCCATGCGGCGGAAGCGTTCCACAAAGCCGTCGACTACGCCGGCAAGTCGCCATTGGGCATCAGCGTGTCGCAACCCACCATCGATATCAGCGCGACCGTAACCTGGAAGGATGGCATCGTGCGACGGCTGACGGGCGGTGTCGCCGGTTTGCTGAAGAAGCACGGTGTGCGCGTCGTACAGGGACGTGCCCGCATCATCGACGGCAAGACCATCGAGGTCCAGTCCGAGGGCGAGGAAGGACACGGAACTCGGCGTCTCACGTGCGAGCATCTGCTGTTGGCCACCGGATCCGAACCCGTCGAACTGCCGTTCCTGCCTTTTGGCGACCGGGTCATTTCATCGACGCAAGCGTTATCGCCCACGTGTCTGCCCGAAAGCCTCGCCGTGGTGGGCGGTGGCTACATCGGCCTGGAGCTCGGCATGGCCTACCGAAAACTGGGCGTGCGCGTCAGCATCATCGAAGCTCAAGATCGCATCTTGCCGTCCTACGACGCAGAATTGTCCCGACCTGTGACCAAGGCCATGACCAAGCTAGGCATGTCGCTGCATGTGTCCAGTAGCGTGTCGGGTATGAATGCGGATGGCGATGGCGTGACTGTGCGCGGAGCCGACGGTCACGAGACAGCGGTCCTCGCCGAACGCATCCTCGTTGCCGTGGGTCGCCGACCCTGTACGCAAGGGTTTGGCCTGGAATCCCTGCAGTTGGATATGAACGGCCGGGCGCTTCGTATCGATGATCAGTGCCGTACATCCATGCGGAACGTCTGGGCCATCGGCGACGTCGCAGGAGAGCCGATGCTTGCTCACCGAGCCATGGCGCAGGGCGAGATGGTGGCCGAGATCATTGCGGGCCATCGCCGTCGCTTCGTCCCCGCCGCGATTCCGGCCGTCTGCTTCACGGATCCCGAAATTGCCGTCGCGGGGATGAGTCCCGAGGATGCATCCCGAGCCGGCCTGGACTGCATCAGCGCGATGTTTCCCTTCGCGGCCAACGGCCGGGCCATGACCTTAGAAGCCGGCGACGGGTTTGTCAGGGTCGTGGCCCGGCGGGACGATCACTTGATCGTGGGGTGGCAGGCTGTGGGGCGTAATGTGTCGGAGCTCGCTGCGGCGTTTTCCCAGTCGCTCGAGATGGGCGCGCGACTCGAGGATGTCGCGGGCACGATACACGCACACCCCTCGCTGGGCGAAGCCGTCCAGGAAGCGGCGCTGCGGGCGCTGGGCCATGCGCTGCATATCTAGGGGGTCCACTGGGCTACAATCGGAGCCTCCACGCCCTTATAAGAACGAGCCTCTTCATGAATGAAACGCCGCACTCGCATGGAACGCCGGAGCCTCGGCTGGATTACGTCACCTGCGCCAGCCCCGCGGGCGTGCATCGCATGGCGTATTGGGAATGGGGCAACCCCGACAATGATCGCGTGCTGCTGTGCGTGCATGGCCTGACCCGTACGGGCCGCGACTTCGACGCGATGGCCCGGCGACTGTCGCAGCACTACCGCGTCGTGTGTCCCGATGTCGTTGGTCGAGGCAAGTCGGACTGGCTCATCAACGCCGCAAACTATGTCGTTCCGCAGTATGTAGCGGACATGGTCACGCTCATCGCGCGGCTACGCCCCAACCGTCTCGACTGGATAGGAACGTCCATGGGCGGACTGATCGGGCTGGGGCTTGCCGGCACGCTGGCGATGTCGAGGGCGCTACGGCCCGTGCGTCCGGGTTGCGGCCTTCAGGAGGGCGACGCGCTGCAGCTTGGCAAGATCGTCTTCAACGACATTGGGCCGCGCCTGAACTTTTCCGGGCTCGAGCGGATTGCCCAATATGTGGGCCAACCAATCCAGTTCGACCGGTTCGACCAGGCCGTCGACTATGTCAGGTCGGTGTCTGCCGGTTTCGGTCCCCATGACGAGGATGGGTGGGAAGACCTGACGCGCTTTGTCTTCCACAAGGTCGACAACCACTGGGTCAAGCATTACGACCTGCGCATTGCAGAACCGTTTGCGGGGCAGTCCGAGGCGGCGGTCCAAGCCTCCGAGGCGATCCTGTGGAAGGCGTACGAAAGCATCGATACACCCATCTTGCTCGTGCGCGGCGAGCAGTCCGATCTCTTCTCGGAGGAAACCGCGCAAGAAATGTTGCGCCGGAATGCCGGCGCCAGCCTGTATACCGTCAGCAATGTCGGCCATGCGCCCACCTTCCGCAGCGATGACCAAATCGACGCCGTAGAGCAGTTCCTGCTTGGCTAAGCTGGCGTAAACTAGACTTTTCTCCGACCGGAAATCCGCCGCCCGCGCTGGGCGTGGCCGATTTTCCTGGCTGCCGGCATGTTCCGGCGTTGCCTGCTTCACGTTAGACGGAGCCCACCATCAAGATTGACCTTCATAGCCATTCCACCATATCCGACGGTGTGCTGACTCCCGCCGAGGTGGCTCACCGAGCCCATGTCAACGGCGTGCAAGTCTGGGCATTGACCGACCATGACGAGTTGTCCGGCCTGGCCGACGCGCGGCGTACGGCAGAAGCACTGGGCATGACATTCGTCCCCGGGGTCGAGGTGTCCGTAACTTGGGCGGGACATACGATTCATGTCCTGGGTCTGGGTGTGGACGAACATAGTCCGGCGCTGAATGCCGGACTGGTGAAGATTCGCGGCGGCCGGGCCGTGCGAGCCCGCATTATGGCCGACAGACTCGACCAGATGGGGATCCCGAACAGCTACGAGGGCGCCTTGCCCTATGCCGCCAATCCATCATTGATCAGCCGGACGCACTTTGCCCGCTTCCTGGTCGCAGAGGGCCATGCCAAGAACATGCAGGCGGTCTTCGACAAGTATCTGGGGGACGGCAAGCCGGCCAATGTTACGGTACAGTGGGCCACGCTTGAGGAGGCCTTGGAATGGATACACGCCGCGGGCGGCAGGGCGGCCATCGCCCACCCCGGACGCTATGAATACAGCGCCATGCAGTTCGATGCGTTGTTTGAGCGTTTCAAGGAGCTGGGTGGCTCGGCCATTGAAGTGGTGACCGGGAGCCACACGCCGGACCAGTACAAGGAGTACGCCCAGGTGGCGCGTCGGTACGGCTTCATGGCGTCTTTGGGTTCGGACTTTCACAGTCCGAGGGAAGGCAAGCTGGATCTGGGTGAAATTCCGCCGCTGCCATCCGACCTGAAACCGATCTGGCACGACTGGATCTGATCGTTTCCGTGCCGGCCGGCACGGAATTCTTTTCACTTTTGGCTGCATTACCATGAACAAGGCATTTGTCAAAGAATCCGAGGACGATGATGATGACGACCTCGCTCCCGAATCGCTGAAACTGCCGGCAGGGACGAAGAACTACATCACGACGGACGGCTATCGGCGCATGCGCGAGGAACTGGCACATCTGATGACGGAAGAGCGCCCGGCGGTGGTGCAGGTGGTGTCGTGGGCGGCGTCGAATGGCGATCGCTCCGAGAATGGCGACTATCTGTACGGAAAGAAGCGCCTGCGCGAGATCGATCGCCGGATGCGGTTCCTCACGAAGCGTCTGGAGATTGCCGAGGTGGTGGATCCCTCGCAGCAGCCGAACAAGGATCAGATCTTTTTCGGGGCGACGGTGGTGTACTCGGACAAGGCGGGCGAGGAGTTCCGGGTGACGATCGTGGGGGTGGACGAGGCCGAACCGTTGCAGGGCAAGATCAGCTGGATTTCCCCAGTGGCCCGAGCGCTGATCAAGGCGCGCGAGGGAGACACGGTGACGCTGCGGACGCCGGCGGGGCTGGATGAGCTGGACGTGCTCGAGGTGATTTATCCGGATTAGCGATGGAGGGGGCGGCGTTCGTAGTGGGCGATGGTCCTTTATCGTGGGTCGTGCGGAGGTCTTCATAGAGGCGGGTGTGGGCGATGTCACGCCGGCTGAACGCTTCGGCCCTGGCTGCGCCACGGCTTCCCGTGAGACCTGCTCATGCCGGGGCGGCCGTGAACTCGCCGGACGGCCTTGCAGGCCGTAAACGTCCGGCTCAAACATGCACGGCCTTGCCTCCCCGGCCTGAGCGGGTCTCACGGCGTGCGCGTAGATCGCCGTCCTGACATCGTCCACACCCCCCTCTGGATAGGCAGCCGTACGGGGACGAAGCGTGGCCATGGATCTCTCCAATGTGTGCCGGTGGAGGCGGCTGGTATCAACGAGACCCGGGCGATTTTCGCGTGCGCGGCGATGGCGATGCGGGGCGGGGGAAAAAGGGACCGCATGTCTGAGTGATCTTGACAGCCTAAGGCTGACAATAGCGCGAGTTCGGTCCCGCCCGCGCCGCATCGTCAGCGGCGGGAGTTCCGGCAGGAGGCCGGAACCGCAGGCGTCTAGCCCGGGTCTCGTTGACACCACCCGCCGCTTCAAGAACGCACCGGCCCTCAGGCGAGCCAAGAACGCATAGGCCCCAAGGCAAGCCCTACAGGTTCACGAACGCATAGTGTCAAAAGCAGTGAAATCGAGCTTGCTGCTCATGCCCCGACCCCCCTATTCAAGCAGCCGTCGCACGCCCTCCATGGTTACCCTAAGTATGTACCCGGCTTACGGGTAAAATGGCGTGTTTACACCCTTTGACCCCCCCAGCACCGTGACCTCTATCCAGTATTTCCTTGGTTCTTCCGTCTTGTCAGCCTTTCGCCGCGAGCGTCTCCTCAAGCGGTTTGCCGCGCTGGACTTGCCGATTGCCGATATCAGCGGCCGCTATGAGCACTACGTCTGGATGGGCGACGAGCTGGATGCGGACGGGCAGGCACGGCTCGAAAAGTTGCTGACCTATGGCGTCACCGAGGAACATCCGGCGGGCAAGCATGCGCTGGTCCTGCGCGTCGTTCCCCGGTTGGGGACCGTGTCCCCCTGGGCCAGCAAGGCCACCGACATCGCGCACAACTGCGGCCTGCAGGCCGTGCGCCGGATAGAGCGGGGGATCCGGTACAGCATCACGCCATCGCGCGGGCTGCTGGGCGCCAAGTCGCTGGATGACGAACAATTGCGCGTTTTGGCCGATTGCCTGCACGACCGGATGACCGAATCGGTTGTCGATGCCGCCTTTGATGGTTCACCCCTCTTCGCTTCGCTGCCCGGCAAGCCGATTCAGACTATCGACGTCCTGGGCCGTGGGCAGGCCGCGCTTGAAGACGCCAATACCACGCTCGGTTTGGCGTTGTCGGATGACGAAATCGAATATCTGGACACGTCGTTCAGGCAGCTTGGCCGTAACCCGACCGATGTCGAGCTGATGATGTTCGCACAAGCGAACAGCGAGCATTGCCGGCACAAGATCTTCAATGCGCAGTGGGTCATCGACGGCACGCCGCAGCCCAATACCTTGTTTGGCATGATCCGGGCAACGCATGCCGCGCAGCCGCAAGGGACTGTCGTCGCGTATTCCGACAATGCGGCGATCATGTCAGGCGGGCCGGCCACGGTTTTCCATGCGGGGGAACCGTCCGAGGGTGTGCCCGGTTATGGCCATTACCCAACCGTCCTGCATACCCTGATGAAGGTGGAAACGCATAATCACCCGACGGCCATAGCGCCGTTTCAAGGTGCCGCGACCGGCGCGGGCGGCGAGATTCGTGATGAAGGGGCGACGGGGCGCGGCTCCAAGCCCAAGGCGGGGCTCACTGGATTTACGGTGTCGAACCTGCGTTTCCCGGATGCGCCCGAGCCTTGGGAAGCCGACACGCATGGATTGCCCGACCGCATCGCCAGCCCGCTGGACATCATGATCGAGGGTCCGATAGGCGGGGCCGCTTTCAACAACGAGTTTGGCCGGCCCAATCTGCTGGGTTACTTCCGCGTCTTCGAACAAACGGCGGGGGACAAGCGCTGGGGTTATCACAAGCCCATCATGATCGCGGGCGGCCTGGGTTCCATCGATGCGCGCCTTGCCCACAAGGATCCGATTCCCCCGGGGGCCCTGCTGATCCAGTTGGGCGGACCGGGCATGCGTATCGGCATGGGCGGCGGGGCCGCGTCCAGCATGAGCGCCGGCACGAACAGCGCCGAGCTCGATTTCGACTCGGTGCAGCGCGGCAATCCCGAGCTGGAGCGGCGTGCACAGGAAGTCATTGACCGATGCTGGCAGCAGGGCGAAGCAAACCCCATCCTTGCCATACACGACGTAGGCGCGGGTGGTTTGTCAAATGCCTTTCCGGAACTGGTGAACGACGCGGGACGCGGCGCTTTGTTCGAACTCCAGCAAGTGCATCTGGAAGAATCGGGGCTGTCAGCCGCCGAGATTTGGAGCAATGAATCTCAGGAGCGTTACGTCCTGGCGGTGCTGCCCGAGGACTTGCCCCGTTTCGCCCGGATTGCCGATCGCGAGCGTTGTCCGTATGCCGTGGTGGGCGTAGCGACGGAAGAGCGCCAGCTGCGAGTGACCTTTGGCGAAGGGCTGCCCGGCGTGCCCGCTGCAGAGAAGAAGGCGCAAACTGATCACTCGGAGATTCGCCCGGTGGACGTTCCGATCGACGTGATCCTGGGCAAGCCGCCGCGCATGACTCGCGACGTCAAGCGCACACAGGCTTACGTCGACGACATGGACTTGACGGCCATCACGCTCGACGAGGCGATTACCCGCGTCTTGCGTCATCCGACGGTGGCCAACAAGAATTTTCTGATCACCATTGGTGATCGGTCAGTCGGCGGGCTGAGCAGCCGCGACCAGATGGTCGGCCCATGGCAGGTTCCTGTCGCCGATTGCGCGGTAACGCTGGCTGATTACGAAACCGTGCGCGGCGAGGCCATGGCGATGGGCGAACGCACCCCGGTTGCCATTCTGGATGCGCCGGCTTCGGGCCGGCTCGCCGTGACCGAGGCATTGACCAATCTTGCAGCCAGCGACGTGGCATCGCTCAAGGATATCAAGCTGTCTGCGAACTGGATGGCCGCCTGCGGTGTAGAGGGCCAGGACGCCGCCCTGTATGACACCGTGTCGGCGGTCAGCGACTGGTGCCAGCAATTGGGGCTGTCCATTCCCGTGGGCAAGGATTCGCTGTCGATGCGCACGGCGTGGGAAGAAGGTGGCGACTCTCGCGAGGTGGTGGCGCCCGTGTCGCTCGTGGTGACGGCGTTCGCCCCTGTCGGCGACGTGCGCGCGACGCTGACGCCGCAATTGCGCACCGACCGTGGGGATACGGCCTTGATCCTCATCGATCTCGGCATGGGGCAGCAACGCCTCGGCGGCTCGGTACTCGCGCACGCTTATGGGCTGGTCGGAAAATCGACGCCCGATATGACGGACGCCGGCCGTTTCACGGCATTCTTCACGGTCGTGCGCGAACTTGCGCGGGACGGCTTGATCCTGGCTTATCACGACCGGTCCGACGGCGGCCTGCTTGCCACGGTGTGCGAGATGGCGTTTGCCGGTCGCGTGGGCGTTTCCTTGAATCTTGACATGCTGACGATCGATCCGGTCGCCGCGGACTGGGGCGATTACAAGATCCGCCCGGAACAGATTTCTGTGCAGCGCGACGAAATCACGTTGAAAGCGCTTTTTGCCGAAGAGGCCGGCGCCGTCATACAAGTGCCGTTGGCGCAACGGGACAAGGTGCTGCAGCAACTGCGCGCGGCAGGCCTGTCGGCCCATTCCCATGTGGTGGGCGGCCTTAACGGGCACGACGAGATCCAGATCTACCGCGACGGCAACTGCATCTACAAGAAACCACGCACGGAGCTGGGTCAGGCCTGGAGCGAGGTCAGCCGCCGCATCATGGCGCTGCGCGACAACCCTGCTTGCGCCCAAGCCGAGTTCGACACGTGGCTCGATGCCGAGGATCCGGGGTTCTCCCCGCGTGTTGCCTTCGATCCGCAAGAGGACATTGCGGCCCCTTACATTGCCACAGGTAAACGGCCGCGGCTTGCCGTCCTGCGGGAGCAGGGTTGCAACAGCCAGGTCGAAATGGCATGGGCCTTTGACAAGTCGGGCTTCGAGGTGCTGGATGTGCACATGACCGATCTGTTGTCCGGCCGAGCCACGCTCGCTGACGTGCAGGGCTTCGTGGCCGTGGGCGGTTTCAGCTATGGCGATGTGCTGGGTGCCGGAGAGGGCTGGGCGCGCAGCATACTGTTCAACAATCAATTGTCCGATCAGTTCGCTGCTTTCTTTGCCAGACCCGACGCGTTCGCCCTGGGCGTATGCAATGGCTGCCAGATGATGGCGGCCTTGGCGAGCATGATACCGGGCGCAGAGAACTGGCCGCGTTTCACCCGGAACCAGTCGGAAAAATACGAGGCCCGGCTTTCTATGGTAGAGATAGCCGATTCGCCGTCGCTGTTTACAACAGGCATGGCGGGCACGCGCATTCCGGTCGCGGTCGCCCACGGTGAGGGCTACGCCAACTTCGCTCAACAGGGCAACGTCGAGCAGGTCAACGGCATGCTGCACTTTATCGATAACCGGGGCAAGCGGACGGAACAATATCCCGCCAATCCTAACGGTAGTCCGATGGGTTTGGCGGGCGTGACGACGCGTGATGGCCGCTTTACGGTCATGATGCCACACCCCGAGCGCGTGACGCGTAACGTCATGATGTCGTGGTCGCCGGAACGCTGGGGCGAACTGGATGCCGGCGGTGGGCAAGCGTTGCACGGCGGCTATACGCCGTGGATGCGCATGTTCCGCAACGCGCGGGTATGGCTGGGCTGAATGGGTATATACCCTGAGTTCGCGTATAATCTCGCTTTGCACGGAGCTAGTCTATGCGTCTCATAAAAAAAGCGCTCACCTTTGACGATGTGTTGTTGGTGCCGGCGTACTCCGAGGTCCTGCCTCGCGACACTTCCCTTGTGACCCGCTTCACGCGCGACATCACCCTGAATATCCCGCTGGTTTCCGCGGCGATGGATACGGTGACCGAGTCGCGGCTGGCCATCGCCATGGCGCAGGAAGGCGGCATCGGCATCATCCACAAGAATTTGTCCGCCGCCGATCAGGCCCGGGAAGTCGCTCGCGTCAAGCGCCATGAGTTTGGCATCGTCATTGACCCGGTCACGGTGACGCCGACCATGAAGGTTCGTGACGCCATCGCCTTGCAGCGCCAGCACGGCATATCGGGCCTGCCGGTGGTCGAGGGCGGAAAGCTGGTTGGCATCGTCACTAACCGGGACTTGCGCTTTGAAGACAGGCTCGATGTTCCTCTGCGCGACATCATGACGCCGCAGGATCGCCTGATCACCATGAACGAAGGCGCCACGCTGGACGAAGCGCAGTCGCTCATGCACAAACATCGCCTGGAACGTGTCCTGATCGTGAACGACAAGTTCCAGTTGCGCGGGTTGGCGACGGTCAAGGACATCGTTAAGAATACCGAGCATCCCAGCGCGTCCAAGGACAGCCAGGGTCAATTGCGTGTTGGCGCCGCCGTCGGCGTGGGCGAGGGCACGGAAGAACGCGTCGAATTGCTGGCCAATGCAGGCGTGGACGTCATCGTGGTGGACACGGCCCACGGGCATTCCGCCGGCGTCATCGAACGCGTGCGCTGGGTCAAGAAGAACTATCCCAAAATCCAGGTCATCGGTGGCAACATTGCCACGGCGGCCGCCGCCAAGGCGCTGGTGGAAGCGGGCGCGGACTGCGTCAAGGTTGGCATAGGCCCAGGCTCTATCTGCACCACCCGAATCGTCGCCGGTGTCGGTGTGCCGCAAATCACCGCCATCGCGGATGTCGCCAAGGCGCTTGAAGGCACGGGCGTTCCGCTGATCGCCGATGGTGGCATCCGTTACTCCGGTGATGTGTCCAAGGCACTGGCCGCCGGCGCGTCGGCCTGCATGTTGGGCGGCATGTTCGCCGGCACTGAGGAATCACCCGGTGAAGTCGTCCTGTACCAAGGGCGTTCGTACAAGTCGTATCGCGGCATGGGCAGCCTGGGCGCCATGGCCGACGGATCGGCCGATCGCTATTTCCAGGATCCCGCCAACAACGTCGACAAGCTCGTTCCCGAAGGCATCGAAGGCCGTGTCCCCTACAAGGGCAGCGTCATCGCGATCATTTATCAGCTTATCGGGGGCATCCGGGCGTCCATGGGCTATTGCGGCTGCGCCTCCATCGAAGAAATGCGCACGCGCGCTGAGTTCGTCGAAATCACATCGGCCGGTGTGCGCGAATCGCATGTGCACGATGTGCAGATCACCAAGGAAGCGCCCAACTATAGGGCGGAATAAGGCAGGGCAGGCTACGCGGGGCCCGGCCGGTAAGGCGGGCCGACACGATACGCAGGTCAGTATCCGGCAAGCAATGCCTGCGCCACCTCTTCAGGATGACTAACCATGGCGTCGTGGCTCGCGGCCACTTCGCCCCATTGCCATGTGCCTTGTTGCCTGACCCACGTCCTGCTGCTTTCGACGGGGCCGTACGACGGTGATATGCAGTGCAGATAGGTGCAGGGCAGGCCATTGCCCACAGGTCCCTTCAACTCCAGCGCGCTTTCATAGCTGCCCAACGGCTGCGGCGTGAGCCGCCCCTCGACGAACTGTAGATCGCTTGCTTCGGTTAACCCCAAATGCCGCGCCTGCGGCGGGGGGATGGCGGGGGCGGCGGCGCCATTGCCGGGCGGCTGTGCCTTCGCGCGGATCTTTTCCACGACGTCGGATGGCAGGGTGTCGAAGGTGCTGACGCCGCTCTCGAGCAAGAACCCATCCAGGTAAACCAGCCGACGCAGTCGCTCGGGGACCTGGTCGGCGACCCCCGTGATGACCACGCCGCCGAAGCTGTGTCCGACCAGGGCGACGTCTTCCAGCGCTTCGAATGTGAGGACATTGACGACATCGTCGACGAAGGTCTGGACCGTAATGCTGTCGTGCAACAGATGGCGGCGCTCGCCCAACCCAGTCAGGGTAGGCGTGTAGACCCGATGTCCTTGGGCCCGTAGCCGGTCCGCGACGCGGGACCAGCACCATCCGCCGTGCCAGGCGCCGTGAACGAGGACGAAAGTCGAAGGAGTCAGGCTGGATTGGGACATGGATCTAAGTCATTGACGAGAGTTGGCGGCAGAGCGGCCCTGCCATGATCGGATCTCGGGCCACATCAGCAGGATCGTTGCGGCGACCAGACCGATGGCGGCGAGCACCAGCGCGAAGTCCAGCGTGGCGCCGAACAGCAGATGGGTAACGCTGAAGAAAAGCGGGCCCACGAGCTGTCCGGCCGCGAAAGCAGCGGTGAGCGCGCCGATGAGCTTGCGCGCTCCGGCTCCGCCCACTGCCTGGGCTTCCTGCATGCCCAGCATCGTGATCATCATGAGCGTGGCGCCGACGCATAGAGCCGCCAGGATAATTGCGTAGATGTTCAACCAAAGCACTGGCAGTAACACGCCAACCGCCATGACGATCTGCGATCCGGCCCACACCTTGCGGCGGCTGCTTCGCGCAACGAGCGGGTTGGACAGGAAGGTCGACACAGCTGCCGCGATGCCAAAGACGGGCCACGCAAGGCCGAACACCGCAGGATCTTCGATCAGCACACGGGCCTGCGCGGGCAGGAACGTGGCGGGCAGAATGTAGCCAAAGCCAAAGATGCCATAGACCAGCACGAGCCGCCATTGTCCGGTGCCCGCGCCAGCATCCGGGGAAGATGGGCTGGCGGCGGGCGCGGCGGAGTCATGCCACAGCTTCCGGACGGCCAGCGTGCCGACAAGAGAAACCAGGCCGAGGACCAGCCAGGCGGAGGCAGACGAAACATCG
>Ga0182739_1002411_pt1 | contig 17534 bp, 16 predicted proteins | sample eDN5th30CBELigBY_FD_128873 | JGI IMG/M metagenome (GOLD analysis project Ga0182739, IMG submission 128873) | Enriched backyard soil microbial communities from Emeryville, California, USA - eDNA 5th pass 30_C BE-Lig BY (version 2) (version 2) | ecosystem: Environmental > Terrestrial > Soil >... | reverse complement strand
GCGCCAGTAGCCCCAGTGTCGCCGATCGGGCCAGTCGGACCAGTGTCGCCGGTAGCGCCCGTCGCGCCAGTGTCGCCGGTCGCGCCAGTAGCACCCGTAGCACCCGTAGCGCCCGTAGCGCCCGTGTCGCCCGTAGCGCCCGTGTCGCCCGTAGCGCCCGTGTCGCCCGTCGCGCCCGTCGCGCCCGTAGCGCCCGTGTCGCCGGTCGCGCCAGTAGCACCCGTAGCACCCGTCGCGCCAGTGTTGCCGACTGGGCCAGTAGGGCCAGAGTCGCCCGTCGCGCCAGTAGCTCCATTCGGGCCAGTCGCGCCAGTGTCGCCCGTCGCCCCAGTAGCACCAGTAGCGCCCGTGTCGCCAGTAGCGCCCGTCGCGCCCGTAGCACCAGTAGCACCCGTGTCGCCTGTCGCGCCAGTAGCACCCGTCGCGCCAGTAGCACCAGTAGCACCCGTATCGCCGACCGGGCCAGTAGCACCAGTAGCTCCATCAGCGCCAGTCGCACCCGATGGGCCCTGAGGGCCGACCGGGCCAATAGCGCCCGCGGATCCATTTGAACCTGCAGCACCTGTCGCGCCAGTAGCACCAGTAGCTCCTGTTGCGCCAGTAGCCCCCTTGCCTGCAAGCTTGTTCAATTTGTTGACGATGTTATCTATCGACAATGCTTGCGCCTTTTGTTCGATCATGCGTGCATTGCTTCCATCTGTTACAATGGCCACTTGTGACCCTGCTTTAAGAGCCGACAGATGAGAGGCTTGTCCTGTCTGGTTATACATTAGCGTCTCATTCGACAGCGACAGGGTACGCGTTTCGCCGTTAATATCAAGCGTTACAGTAGTCTCGGTAATGGAAACAACTTTACCGTATACAACCTTTTGCGATAAGTTATTGTTATCCGAGATCACCAAGTAAGGCAGAGAGGCTGAAAGCATCTTGGCCATCTGCGCGCGTGTAACCGACTCTTGCGGTTTGAATTGACCGTTCGGGAAGCCGCTGACAATGCCGAGCTCGTTGGCAGCATTGACGGAATTAAGGAATGGATAAGAGATGTTCGATTGGTCTGCGAAAGCGGCAACCGAACTCGTACGAATATCGAGGTTGTTTACAATTTCAATTGTTTTAATCAGCAGTCCTGTGGTCCATTCCCGCGAGCTATTCTGTAAGCTCCAGTTGCCAGAAATCTCTGATTCTTGAATCAGCCCGAGGTCAACGGCAAGCTTAAGGTAAGGCTTCGCCCACTCACTCGCTGCGTATGTAGGTGCATTAGTAGGGAGCTCTTGATCAAAGCCCATCAGTCGGATCATCATTGCAATCGATTCTTGGTGCGTGATCGGTTGTGATGGGTCGAAAGTCGTTGCAGAGCGGCCCTGAATAACTTGAAGCAGATTCATTTGTGTAATCTGTGGCTCAGCCCAAGAAGCGCCCTTCAAGTCTTGGAAACCGCTGCCGCCTGCAGCTGCGGCTTGTGCTGCTTGCGTAACCAGCATGGATAAACCAAGTCCAGTCACGACAAGTCGTTTTTTGTCCTTCATAATATTCGAACACTCCATTCCTAATTATAGATTGATATAACTTCGACACAATTTCATATTATTCCTGTCGATTTATTGCAGAATTTGACGAATGTGTGGCGGTTTAGTCATGTAAAAATTTCCTGCCAGTAGACTACTCGTCTATGTATAAGCCGCCACTATAATTGTGATGGGCGATAGGGCAATAATAAGAGAGATATTCATCCAATAAAATAAGGCAGGGGTTGTGCGCATCATGCATACATTCGAAATGATTCTAGCTGTCATCGTTGTTCTCGTTGCCATTACGATGCTTATCCTGCGCTTCTATCCCCCGCTCGGCGCCCGCGCCTCGAAGGAGAAGCGGCAGCGGTTCGAGCAGTCTGCCCAATACGACAAGCAGAAGCGGAAGTTCGTCAATCCGATTCCGACAAGCATGTCGATGAATGCGAAGGAAGGGATCGATCTGCTGAAGTTGTATATTAAGGGCAATCCGCGCGCGAGGCCGCGTAGGCCGCTTCGACTCGCTCCGCTCCGCCTGCACGCAGCCGACACGACTAGCAGCGAGCCGAAGGTGACATGGTTCGGTCACTCGGCTGCGCTGCTCGAGCTGGACGGGGTCACACTGCTGCTTGACCCGATGCTGGGACGCGCGCCGTCTCCCGTACCGTTCATCGGCGGCAAGCGGTACAGCGAGTCGATGTCGGGCGTCATCGACTCGCTCCCGGCCATTGATGCGATCATCATGTCGCACGACCATTATGATCATCTTGACTACGGCTCGATCCAGCGGCTGAAGGGCAAGGTTGGCCATTTCATCGTGCCGCTTGGCGTCGGCAGCCATTTCGAGCGCTGGGGCATCGAACGAGATCGCATCCATGAGTTTGATTGGTGGAGCGAGTATACATTTCGCGGGCTGTCGCTGGCCTGCACGCCAGCCCGGCATTTCTCGGGGCGGAGCTTGAACGACCGCAACGCCACGCTTTGGTGCTCGTGGGTGATCAAGGGCCAGGACGCAAGCGTGTTCTTCAGCGGCGACAGCGGATACGGGCCCCATTTTGCCGAGATTGGGGAGAAGTATGGGCCGTTCGATCTGACGCTAATGGAATGCGGGCAGTACAACGAGCGTTGGGCGGCCATTCATATGATGCCGGAGCAGACGGTGCAGGCGCATCTCGATGTGCGGGGCCGCGTGCTGCTTCCGATCCACTGGGCAGGTTTCACGCTGGCGCTGCATGATTGGACCGATCCAGTCGAACGTGCGGTTCGCAGCGCGAAGGAGCGGGGTGTACAGCTGTGTACGCCGAGAATTGGACAGACGGTCCGAATAAACGCGGGGGCATATCCCATTGCTCCATGGTGGAAGGAATAATGTGAGTCATTCGACACGATTTGCTCCGTGCGAAGGCGTTTGAAGGGAAATAGCTTCGAAGTATGGGATCGTCTACTTGAGCGTTGCATTTTGTACAACAGAATCATTTCTATTCGGAGCCCCGATGGGCGCCGTTGTATTTGGTACAGTAGAATATTGGATGGACTGGGACTACGGTGTCAATTTGGCGGTTATAGTGGGAAATCAGTTGTACACAATGCAGCGGAAGTATAGATTCGTGTTCGCAGACGGCGATTCTGCTGTATGAACTGCAATTGCGAGGTTCGGACATGGTGAGCACTCGTTCTGACCTTGGGCGTATGGCGGTTGCGCGGGTGCTTTTTGCTATGCCTCGGCATGCCCAGGAAGCTAGGGTGCACTTTTTTTAGCTTCTTTTACTTATTTAAGGTCGGCACTTTTTTATACAATGAGAGTCTCTTAAATCCAATGATTGTTCCCATTTCTTCCAAATAAACCTGAACCTATACTTGAGTTGCTGTAATTGTAAGCGTTTTAATTAACGCTTCTAGCAGCTCACTCTTCAACAAGAAGGAGCGGTTCAGATGCAGGAAAGAAGGAGCAGGCAGGGCAGAGCTAGAGGGGCAGGCATATTGGTACTGATCGTTGTGCTCATTGTGAATATGTTGGCGATTGTGCCAATGGCGGCAGCGGCAGATCCGGTCATATCGGATGAGGCGATGAAGATCAATGGCGAAGCGGCGATCGCGGGCAACATCGGCAGCGATGCGAACGGGCAAGAGGACCAGTACGGATGGATCGACCATACTCTGGCGGATTCCCGTATTACGTATGAGGTGACGGTTGCTGAAGCCGGCAGCTATCAATTCGCTTTTAAGTACACCGCTGGGACGGCCGGAACATCGAAGGCAAGAACGTTGGCAGTTGACGTGAACGATGCCATTCATGTGAAGGACCTCACGCTGCCAGACACCGGAACGTGGAATACTTGGTTTACGGCCTACCAGACGCTTGATCTGAAGGCAGGGAAGAACACGATTACGCTTCGCTCGGAAGCGGTGGGCAATGGCATGTGTCTAGACTACTTCCACGTCTGGAAAGCTGTAGAGGAGCCGACTCCATCGACTCGCTACGAGGCAGAGGACGCAGCGTTTAACCGAGCGCTCATATGGGAGAGCACGAATGCATCAGCGGGCAAGTATATCGGCAATATTGACTTTGCCGACAGCTATGTACAGTTTAACGATATTCATGTGGATACGGCAGGCTCCTACGCGCTGACGATTGGTTACGCGAACGGAACGAGCGGAGATTCGACGCATGATCTAGTAATAAACGGTACGCCAACGGGCTCGGTCATATACCCTGCAACCGGCGGATGGTTGAACACGACGCCCTATAACCATTTTGGCCAAAATAAGACGATCAACGTTGTGCTGCAAGCAGGCGATAATACGATTCGTCTGGTGAAAGGGACTGGCTACGCAGAGCTCGACTATATCGAGCTGGTCGGCTCTGTGCCGACAGTGGGTGTACAGTCGGTTGCGATTCAGACGCCTAGCGCAAGCCGTTTATTCGCCAACGAGACGCTTCGATTGAGCGCAGTTATAACCCCGGATAACGCTTCGAACAAGCAAATCGTTTGGACAGTTGAGAATGTCGGTGATGAAACAGAGACGCGGGCAGCGATTGACGCTTACGGCATGCTGACTGCCCTGGCAGCAGGTGATGTGAAGGTAACGGCCGCGTCTGTCGACAATCCAACAGCATCAGCTTCCGTATCCATTACGATTGCGAACGTAGATCCGTTCGTCGTGGATTTGTCGGACCGCTATCGGCCAGTTACGCATGCGGCATCCGGTGCTTTGTATGGATTGGCTGAGGAGGGGCGCCCGTCAGACGACTTGATCGCGCCGATCAAGCCGCGCATGTTCACGCAGATGGCGCCGGATGGCGGCCAGCTGCCGAACGGCGAAGTGACGCCAATCGGGGATGCGTTGAAGGTGGCTCCAATCGCAGCGCGTAATGGCGCGGCGGTCACGATTCGTATGCCTGATATTTATCCAGACTTCCCTTACAAGTGGGTAAGCTGGGAGGACTGGTATGCGAAGGTCGACAAAATGGTGAATGCGGCACTAGCCTCTGGCGCGGACAACATTTATGCGTATGAGCTGTGGAATGAACCGGACTGGACATGGGATACGACGAAGGCAGGCGCCTTCCTCGAAGGGTGGAAGAAGACCTACGACCGCGTACGCTCCCTTGATTCGGATACACCGATTATGGGACCAAGCTACAGCATCTATGTGGAGAGCTGGCTGCGGGACTTCTTGACATATTGCAAGGAGAACGATTGCTTGCCGGACATCGTTAGCTGGCATGAGCTTGGCGACTTCAGCGGTACGCCGAACCCGCAGAACATTCAATCGCGCATCGAGAACTACCGAGCGATTGAGGAAGAGCTGGGCATTGCCTCGCTGCCAATCAGCATTAACGAGTATATGGCCTATTCAGAAGATACGATTCCAGGCAATACGATTCAGTACATTGCGCAATTCGAGCGCGGTGGTGTGGAAACAGCGAACACGGCATTTTGGTTCCGCCCAGGACGCTTGAGCAATATCGTAACAGATATGGGCAAGCCGAATGGCTCCTGGTGGATGTTCAAATGGTATGGCGACATGACAGGCGACATGGCGATGACGACGCCTCCGCAGCCAACCCGCATGGGACTCGATGGCATCGCCAGCGTAGATACGAGCAACAGTCGTATACAAGTTGTGTTCGGCGGCGCTGAAGGCGATCGCGACATCGTCGTTACCGGCTTCGATTCCGAAGGTCTTACTTATACGGCGGGCAAAGCGTATGTAGCGGTCGAATCGACGCCGTGGTATGGGGTTGATACAGAAGTAAAAGCGCCTGCGGCGGTCTATACGGGTGAATTCGACATTGCAGATGGTTCAATCCGGGTGCCGATGACGGACATGAATCCGATCTCCGCTTATCATCTCGTTATTACGCCAGCGCAGGCGTCTGCGAATACACGCTATGAGAGTGAACATGCAGCGCGCAGCAAGGCAGGTGTATTCGAGAATGAGCATGCTTCGAATGGCAGGTATGTTGGTCAGATTGATGAAGCAGACAGCTATATTGAATACACGGTGAATGCCGCAACAGCAGGCGAGTACAAGCTGGAAATCGGTTATGCGAACGGAACGGATACGGTATCCACGCATGAATTGACAGTGAATGGTGCGGCGGCAGGCAGGGTTTCTTATGCGTCGACAGGCGGCTGGACTTGGAGTGGGAAGACAGGCGCTGCTTCTACACAAGTTACGCTGCATGCAGGCGCCAATACGATTCGTCTGACGAAAGGCGAGACGGGCGGGTTCGCAGAGCTGGATTATATTCAGCTTACGCCTGTAGCGTCTTATGAACAGCGTTTCGAAGCTGAACAAGCAGCTATTACGGATGCGCAGATTTTCACGGGCAGCTACGCATCGGACTTCCGTTATGTCGGTTACATCAACAACGCTGGCAGCTCCTTGCTGTTCAAGCCGGTTGTTCCAGCAGCGGGCAAGTACACGCTCGAAATCGGCTATGCGAACGGAACGGACAGCGCTTCATCGCATACATTGACGGTCAACGGCAATGATTCTGTCGTCGCGTATGCACCAACTGGCGGCTGGGTAAATGCCTATGCGAATAAGGGCAATCGCAAAACGGTAACGGTTGACGTGAACCTAATAGAAGGCGAGAACAGCTTGAAGCTGACGAAGAAGGACGGCTTCGCAGAGCTTGATTATATCAAGCTGGCAGCTGCGGCCTCGGTGCCGGATGACAACAATAGCAGTCCTATTACGCCGCCGAATCATTCTAGCGAATCGACTGGCACGCCAGCGGCTGGAAACTCAGTGGGCACAAGCGGCGATGTGACGGCGAAGGCAACGATGGACGTGGCAGGACAAGCATCGGTTGTTTTCGAGGCGGATGCGCTCAAAGCCGCGATTAAGCTGGCGCAGCAGGGTGAACTGATATTGAAGCTCGAGGGAGCGGATAAGGCGGGGGCCGTATCGATTACGATTCCAGCAGCGCCGATCCGCGAAGCAGGTGAACAGCTCAGGAAAGTAACGATTCAAGCGGGTGAAGTGACAGCAGCGATTGATGCTTCTGTATTGACGCAAGCGGGGGATAGCAGCGGCAATATTGTGTTTACGGTGGAAAAGAAATCAGCAGCCGGTCTTCCTGCAAGCGTGCGCAATCTGATTGGCGACTCGGCTGTGTACGATTTCTCATTAACGCAGGATGGCAAGCGAATTGCAGAATTTGATCAGCAAGGCGTATCGGTTAGCGTACCGCACGACCTCCAGCCAGGCCAAGATCCGCACAACGTCATCATTGTTTATTTGATGGGAAGCGGCACATACGAGGTCGTTGCGAATGGCTGGTATGACGAGACGACAGGTAAAGTAACGTTCCAGCCTAAACCTTTCAGTCTGTACGCTGTCGTTTATGTGAGTCGAAGCTTCAACGATCTTAGTACGGCGCCATGGGCACAAACGGCTATTGAAGCACTTGCTGCTCGTGAGGTCGTAAATGGCGATGGCAGCGGCGCATTCCGTCCAAGCGATGCGATTACACGTGCGGAGTTTGTGAAGATGGTCGTTCAAGTGCTGGGCTTGTCCGACGAGCAGGCATCGTCAAGCTTCTCAGACATCAGCAAGGACGATTGGTATTACGCCTCGGTCGCGATTGCAGAGCAGTATGGTCTCGTAACAGGCCGTTCGGATGGAACGTTCGGCGCATCGGCTAACATTTCGAGGCAGGATATGGCATTGATTCTGTATCGCGCCGCGAAGCTGACGGGCACAACGCTAGTGGAGAACGAGCATAGCAGCTTCAAGGATGCAACGGCAATCGCTGGCTATGCAGAGGCTGCTGTTGAGGCGATGTACCAGAATGGCATCATACGCGGCATGGGTAACGGCAGCTTCGAGCCGACTGCGAAGGCCACGCGTGCGCAAGCTGCGATGATGATTTACGGCTTGCTTCAGTTGATTGCGAAGTAATTATTGAGCAATAGTCAGCAGCGTCGTCCCAATGTCTGGGGCGGCGCTGTTGCTTCTTGACATGATATACTGGAGTCGATAAGCTTCAGTAAATCAAACGAGGTGACTCTTATGCCGACTGCGTTCACATCTCCCGACGAATACATCGCGAGCTTTACACCAGACATCCAGCAAAAGCTGCAATCGATTCGAAGCTTGATCAAGGAGCTGGTGCCGGAAGCGACGGAGAAAATCAGCTACGCAATGCCTGCATTCGTGCTGCATGGCAATCTCGTTTTCTACGCTGCATTCAAGAACCATATCGGTTTCTATCCGAGCGGCAGCGGCATTCAAGCTTTCGAGCACGAGTTCACAGGGTTGAAATGGTCCAAGGGAGCCGTTCAATTCCCGCTGGACAAGCCGATTCCCTACGATCTCATCAGCCGAATCGTAAATTTTCGAGCGGCAGAAAATCGTGAGAAGGCAGAAGCGAAGAAGATTGCGAAGAAGATTGCGAAGAAGATTGCGAAGAAGTAGCAGCTAGTACTAGATGAATGAAGCAAGCGGAATGAGTTATGCTATGAGAAGAGGGGCTTGCATGTAGCAGGCCCCTCTGTCTGTATGTTGCCAGCTAAATCAATGCCAGCTCAACATACTCTATAAATCGATGCAATAGCGAATCTCCTCGCTCACCGTAAGGAACCCGATGGATTTATAGACCGACAACGCGGAGTCATTATCCGTGAGAACCGTAAGCCCTGCCTTCGGCAGGCCGATGGATTGGATATAGGCAAGTCCCTGTGCGAGCAGGAAGCGAGCCAGCCCGCGCTTGCGCCAATGCTCGCGGACGAACACTTCTTCGATCTCGCCTGATCCTTCTTCCTCGCAAACCATAAGGCTTGCGATAAGCGCACCCTCCCGTCGGATGGTGAAGGCCTGCCAATTCGGACGACTCTTGAAGTCACGCAGACGGGTTAAGCCAATCGGTGTATCTGGCCAGATTTCAGCGTCGGCCGCCAAATATTCTTCTTCCTCGCGGTCGGTCGCCATTGCCCATGGAGCAAATTCGAAGCCTTCCTCCAGCTCGATTGCTGGAATAGGTTCAGATAAGTCGCGTTCCATGCAGAATAACGTGATAAGGTGGCGGTATCCTAGCTGCACGAAGAATTCATTGTTCGCAGTTTCCGAGCGATCGTTGCCAACACACAGCAGTGTGCCGTATTCAACCGATAATGTGTCTTTCAATTCCAACGCCCTAGCGTACAGCCTTGCATACAGCTGCTGCAACAGCCCGTAATCTTCCGCACGTTCGGGTATGGTCTTCACATTCATGAATATGGAATGCTTGCTCGCATTCGATCGCCCAGGCGGCACGACATTAATAATGCTCACCTGCCCTTTGGCGACCATTCTCCCATTCTGGTAGGCACAGAATACGTTCGGCCAGTTGCTCTCGTCGCCTACCCACCAGAACACAGCATTCGGGTTATGCGTCGTAACCGACTGGTGCAGCTCTCCAAGCAGCGGTAAATCTTCTTGCTGGTAAGGACGAATGATAAGCTCTGTGGTTAGCTCGTTTATAGCAGTCTCCCCCTCTAAGTCCCTTTCGTATATGGAACTTACGTGAAATATATACTTAATGTGGAAGGGTTAGTTGCGGTCGGGTATTATGCGAATCGATTGCGGGTACAGATCAACCTTCAGCGTTTGATAGAGCCGCGAGCTGGAGCCCAGTACGGTGGTGTGCAGCAGTGGTGCCAGCAGGGGAGGCTAACGGACTGTTTGGGACCTTAATACGTATAATCAGCCCGCTTCTGAGATCTACTGGACTCAAGTGACCCTATATCACGACAAACCTCTGATTGCAGCGCATTAAACACATAATAGAGTCTCTCCAGTCCGCCACAGTCGAACAAGTGCGCTCTCACGCCGAAAAAAGCCTCTACAGTCCGATAGCGCATCAGCCCTAGTTCCCTGAGGTCAATCAGCGCCAACACATCACCCCTGCCTCCCAAGCTCAATCAGCCGTATAGCGCACCCAACCCAGCTCCCAAGCACTATCAGCCGTTAGCGCATCAGCCCCAGCTCCCGCCTTCAGTCCAATAGTCCTGAACTGCCCCGATACTAGTTTCATCGTCTTGCGACAGCAATTCGTGCTTGTGCAATTGTGCGCCCTCCATTAGACTAAGGAATTGAAAGATGGCATTAAATGATGGACTGCCCAGTATTAGGGAGGTCCCAATTTCGATACGAGAGGGTGCACATGATGTTCAAAAAGCTTGCATCTGAGGCGTTTGGTCTCAGCGATATTGGGCAGATTATTCCGCCACAAGATTATGATAAGGTCGACTCGGATGACTACGTCTTCCATGAGGATAACGAGAAAATCTATTTTGTCATCAAGTCCAAGAAGGACGAGTACTGCTTCACGAATCTCGCGCTCATCCATCTGGATGGCGACAGTGCGCTTAGCTCGAAGCGGGTCCTGAAGCGCTACGCTTACTCATCCTATTCGGTGTCGGACGTTATGCTGGAGACAGCGGGTACAGTCGATATGGACGTCGAAATCAAGTTCTCGATCGGCGACACGCCGTTCTCGATCGATGTACGGAAAGCTCAGCTGGAGCAGCTGAAAGACCTGTATAAGGCGCTGTACAAAATCTCCGATATTAAGCGGCACAACAACGCGTACCTAAAGCTGTCCGATGAGAGCATCGAAGTGGCGAAGGAAACGCTCAGCCATGCAATGCCGCAGAGCGCTGCGCTCTCGACACAGTTCGATCAGATCAACCTGTCCGTCTTCAACTGGAAGAAGGATAAACTCGACGAGTATAAGGTTCGAGATTTCGGCTTTGTTTTCGAGAAATATTTGAATAACTAATAGCGATCATATATCACTCAAGGGCCCGAGCAATCGGGCTTTTTGTGTTGTTTCAATAACGGTTTAATCGTGCTGATAGAAGGAAATACTAGAGTTAATAGACCGATCCACGCTTCAGAAGTGAGTCATGGAATGAGCACCTGCTGTATATATTCTCCGAGTGGAGCTATGCAGAGGTGTCGTTGTTGTCCGATCCGATAAAAGTTGGAGATGCGCATGTTTTAAAGGCATTTCCGTACAAAAAGGAGACCACGCGATGCGCAAGCTGGAACGCGATTTACTCGAACTGCTGACCATTACGGCCCCGAGCGGGCAGGAGCGGCCGGTAGCGGATTATTTGATCGAACGGCTGCGGACGCAGACGGATCGAATCGAGTGCGATCATTACGGCAATGTCATTGCCGAACGTATATATGGCACCGGAATCGGGCCGACGATCTTGTTATGTGCGCATATGGATACCGTGTGGGTGGATCCGGCGCGGACGATTTTGCAGGACGGGGACATCTGGCACAGCAGCATCGGTCCGCTTGGCGCGGACGACCGAGCAGGGATTGCGATCATCTTGGCGGTGCTGCGCAGTCTGGCAAGGAGCGGGGCGTTCCGCGGGCGGATCAAGCTTGCTTTTACCCGTGAGGAGGAGATTGGTCGGCTTGGTTCGGAGCAGCTGAGCCTTGCTTGGCTGAGCGGGGTGGACATGTGTGTCGTCGTTGATCGGAGAGGGAGCCGGGACATCGTCGTGCGCAACAGCAGGATGGCGTTCTGTGATTGGGGGCTGGCGTCGTATTGGGAGACGATTGGCTCGATGTGCGGGATGAAAGGCTGGCGTGCGGTCGAGGGAGGCTTGAGCGATGCGGTCACGTTCGCTGCGTATGGGATACCTTCTGTCAACGTGTCCGCAGGATATGAGTATGAGCACACGGAGCAGGAATATGTGAATGTGCGTTATTGCAAAGATACGGTGCGGCTCATCGTGCAGTCCTTAACGAACTATGCGACCGTACAGCAGACGGCGGCATCGGCATCGTTAGAGGAGGGAAAACTGCATTCTCGCAGGAATACGGTGCGTTAATCGCGCAAATAATGGAAATAACTTTGCGGCGACAGGGTGTAACGAGAAGCCTGACCCACTGGTATGTGACCATTAACTCAAGTTCTTCTCCTATCGTCGAATTATGCTCACATTGTAGACATTCGCAGCGAATGATGCTGGTCTATAATGAGGATAATACGAAGTGGCTAGTACGACTGAAGGAGAATGAACATGGCACGAATAAGCATCATCCTTATCTTAATAGCGTTCTTAACGGCTTGCGGCAGCGATAAGACGGAGCCGTCTACAAGTACAGGCGAACCTGCTCAGCAGACCACAAGCGGCACGCAATCGGCGAATCCCGTCTTGGAACGAGCGACGCTTACCGAGCGAGATATGAAGGTCCAGTACCCACAGGTCGTGAATCTCGGGGATGCGAAGCTGGAGAAGACGATCAATTCCCTTATTAAGAATGAAGCGCGCAAAGCGATCAGCTACTACGCTGCGAACGAGACGACGATGGACATCGACTATACCGTCAAACGGATGGACGATAAGATGCTCAGTATTCAATATTCCGGATATGCGAACAGCAAAGGCGCTGCGCATCCTTATAATTTGTATTTTACGACCAATGTGGATCTGACAACGGGAATGAAAATACTGCTGAAGGACACCGTCAAGCTGGATGCATCGTTCGTGAAGCTTCTTCGCTCGGCAAAATACGTCCCAATCGACCCTAGTCTGAACCTGAGCAAGGAAGCCGCCGACGAACTGAACAACTGGTCTGACGCCGAGCTCCTTACGTATATGAAGCAAGCCGACGATATTGGAATGGGCAACGTGCTTAATGTATTCACTTATCGCACAGCCGATGCGCTAGGCATCAGCTTCTCTGTTCCGCATGCGCTCGGTGATCATATCGAATTGGAGATCAGCAATGCCGATCTGGCCGGCAAATTTATCGGAGCTGTGCAATAAAATAACGCATGAGTCAATTAAAGGGCTTCCTGCCGTCATCCGAGATGACGTGCAGGAAGCTTTTTATATAGACTGATTACTCTTCGATGTTCCATTGTTCTTCGAACCGCTGGAGCACCACTTGCGGATCAGAACTGCGGTTGAATTCGTCGATCAGGCTGCCTATCAAGTGCTCGGCCTGCGGCTCTCTCGCATTCTTCCTGACAGGCTCGGCTGGCTTGTTAGAGAAGAAAGCGGCGACATTTTTACCCTGATAGTATTCGTTCTCGGCGCCGAATTGAGCATTGATGGAGGGGTTGTTAAGAGGTGAACCATTCCCAAGCCTAGCATTCCATGTCTGAAATTCATCAGATATGAGATAGGACAGCACCTCGAACGCTTCCTCTCGATGCTCGCTCTTCGGATTGACGGAGAGGACCTCGCCGACGAAATCGGGACCAATACCTGGTGTGCTCTCGAAGGTAGGGAAGGAGACCATATCCCAATCGCTATTGTCGGAGAAATTCTGGCCAACTGCAGAGTGAATGAATTTGATAGCAGCAGGCTCTGTATCATACCAAGCATTGAGGCGATGCAGACTGCTTCCGAAGCCGGTAACGAAATTGTATAGATCGAATAAGGAGTGGCTGTAGTTAGGATAGTGTTGAAGAATACGGGCGATTGCCTTCCAGCTTTCATTATTCACATTGGCCTTGCCAGTATCGACATCCAGGATTGGAGCAGAGCGTTGAAATGCCAGCAATGGGTAGCCGAAGCCGAAGCTGAGGCCTATCGTTTGGTTATCTGTCAGCGCCCCCTCGATACGCGCTGTCCACGGTATCCATTGTTCCCATGTCATGCCGTCTGTCGGATAAGGGATGCGAGCAGCATCAAACAAGCTTTTGTTGTAGCTCATGGCGTGAAGGGTACGCATATAAGGTACGGCGAGCAATTGACCATCAGGTGAGTAAGAACGTACTTGATTGAGGAAGGCAGGTTCAAAACGCGTCAGATCAAGCTGGTTGGACGATGCGTATTGCTCCATATCGGTCAACAAGCCAAGCTCGGATAGCGTCGGGATCAGCTCCGTGTAAGCAATAATGATGTCAGGCTCTTGCTTCGCACTCATCATTTCAGTCAACGTATCAATTGGCCAAGGCGGATCGGAACCCATTGATTCCTGTCTCGTATTCCTCGTACTTTCCTCATGCCGCTCGAATTCGATGTTCGGAAACCGCTGCTCGATTTTGGCAAAATAATTGTCAGGGTCGTATTGAAGCTCATTGGCATGGTTGCCGTACCAACGAATGAGCAGCTTGGAGGATTGTCCAGTGTCTGTCTGGATAGGCTCATCCATCAATAAATCGTCATCGGGATCGAAATCAAGTTCATTGTCGGGTGTAGAGCAGGCTTGCAGTATAGGAAGAAGCATGACTAGCAGGAGAGCTGTGGAAGAGCATCTTTTGATCATAGGAAAGACCTCTTTATTATTAATTTATTGGGGACAGACCGACTCTCCGTCGAGTGAACCCAGCACCCAACTCGAATCATATATAACAATATTAATAAATTAACATAATTATTGTAAACTATCTCGGCGCAAAATTATCGCGATGGCAGCACAAATAGCGAAGTCCATGACAGATGGTCTTTTTCCATTTCGCTGCATGGTTTGCTCCCGAATGCCAGACACTACATCACAGAATCTGGGAAGGAGCGACCTTGACCGATGCGTCTAACGATAACTTTGGCTGAAGCGTACAACGAAGCGCCATATCCAGTGAATGGTCATGGCAAGCGCAATGTGCAAGTATTGAAGGAAGCGTTCGAAATGATTGATGGTGAAGTCGACAGTGATATGTATGGGAGCGGCTCTGTCATCGAGCAGTGCCAGGACCGGTTCGCCCAGCTGCTCGGTAAGCCGGCTTCGGTATTCTTCCCGAGTGGCACGATGGCGCAGCAGATTGCTCTTCGGATCTGGTCAGATGCCGCCGGCAGCAAGAAGGTTGCGTATCATCCGCTGTGCCATCTGGAAATCCACGAGCAGGACGGGCTGAAGAAGCTGCATCATTTGGAGCCGATGCTGCTTGCGGATATGACACGGCCAGTGCTGTTATCCGATGTGCTTGGCATGCCGGATGACGTTGCATGCGTGCTGCTCGAGCTGCCGCAGCGGGAGATTGGCGGCCAGCTGCCTGATTATGCCGAGCTGGAGGCCATCTCTGCGCATTGCCGAGCGAAAGGGATTAAGCTGCATCTCGATGGCGCACGGCTGTTTGAGATTACGCCCTACTATGGGCGATCAGCTGAGCAAATCTGCAGCTTGTTCGATAGTGTTTATGTGTCGGTATACAAAGGGCTTGGCGGTATCGCCGGGGCGGTGCTGGCGGGCGAGTACGATTTTGCAGAAGAGTCGAAGGTTTGGAAAAGGCGTCACGGCGGCGATCTGATCAGCCTGTACCCTTATATTTTAAGCGCTGAGTATTATTTGGAGCGTCGTTTGCCTCGCATGGCTGATTATTATGAAGGGGCTGTTCAGCTGGCGGAGCTGTACAATGGCTGTCATGCCTCGAAATGGACTGTGCCGCAGGTGCCGGTCTCGAATATGTTTCATGTGCATTATGATCTGTCGAAGGAGGAGCTCGAGCCGATCCTGATCGAAGTTACACAGCAGACGGGCGTCGGATTCACACATGTGCTGCGGCCTAAGAATGAAACGGGCTGCTACTACGAGGTAAGCATTGGTGACCGATATGCGGAGCTGCCGCAGGAGAAGGTTAGGGAAGCTATTCGTCTGTTGGGAGAGCGGCTAAATAGCTTGGACAGACAAACGCAATCGTTGTGAACGAGCAAAAGGGAAACGCAAATGTAAATGCAAATGCAAATGAAAACGCAAATGAAAACGCAAATGAAAACGCAAATGAAAACCTTTCTATCTTGTTCTACCTATCTGAGCTCATTCATAGAATGGGATGAACAATGGTAGGGGAGTGATAGCGGATGGAGGAAACACTGCGTCAATATTATGAGCTGAAGCAGCAGCAGAAGCAAATCGAGCAGCAGCTGGAGACGCTGCGGAATGTTATTATCGTATACTGCAACGGCAATCCGGCAGCCGAGCTGCAAGCGGGCGGCTACCAAGCAAAGATTATCGTTCAAGAGCGCAGGGAATATGATGATGCGAGGTTGTTCGATGTGCTGCCCGAGGCGGATATGTGGCGGCTGCTGTCCAAGTCGGATGCAGGCAAAGTGGCGAGCGTAGTGAAGCTGAATCTTTTGTCAGAGGAAGCGCTCCGGGGAACCTATACGACTAAATCCGTGCAGACACTTCAGGTGAAACGAGTGTAGCGTAGTATAATGGAATATGAGATTTCGATCGAGCGGGCCCCTATCGAAGGGGCTGTTCGTGTTGTATCCCAGGGTGCGTAGAGGAGGAGTAACCATGTCCACGGCAGCAGAGCACAGTAATTCTATGGTCAGGGTCAAAATAGCAAGCCGAGTAGCAACGGTAACGTTGAATCGTCCACCCGTTAATGCGCTAAGCATGGAAGTTATTGACGAGTTGTCTGTGTGTCTCGATAAGCTCGCGGCCGATCCGGATGTGAAAGCGATTATTCTGACCGGCGAAGGCAAATGCTTCGCAGCCGGTGCGGACATTAAGCAGTTCACCTCCGCATTCGGAGATGCGCAGACGGCAACGAGGCTCGCACGCTTGGTGCAGGAGAAGCTCCGGCGCATCGAGCTGATGAAGAAGCCGGTCATCGCCGCGATTAATGGAGCTGCGCTTGGCGGCGGATTGGAGCTGGCGCTCAGCTGTCATCTGCGGATTGCGGCAGATGAGGCACAGCTTGGGCTGCCCGAGCTCAATCTCGGTCTTATTCCAGGCTACGGCGGAACGCAGCGATTGACTCGGCTTATCGGGAAGGCGAAGGCGACGGAGATGATTATATTCAGCCAGCCGGTTGCCGGTCAGCAGGCGGAACAGCGCGGCCTTGTCAACAAATCGGTACCGCGTGAACAATTGCTCACAGCAGCAATGGAATGGGCTGAACGCATAGCCTGCGATCGAAGCGCAGCATCTGTCGCTGCAGTCCTAACCGCCATCACCGAAGGCCTTGACGGAACGCTCGACGAGGGTCTGGAACGCGAGGCCGAGCTGTTCGGCGCTTTGTTCGAAACGGAGTCCATGCGCGAAGGCGTTACAGCCTTCATTGAGAAACGGCCAGCGAAGTTTCCCGACTAGATGCAAGTAGATGGTGAGATCAAGTTGTCGCAAACGAGCGGCGGGTATAAGACTCACGTTAGAGTGTAATGTTAGGATGAGCAGTAGCGAATGAGTAATAGTAAATGAGTAATAGTGAATGAGTAATAGTGAATGAGTAATAGTGAATGAGTAATGGTGAATGAGTAAAGGCGGCGATGCAGGATGACTACCCTGCATCGTCTTTTCTTGTTTTGGTCTGGCGGATCCGCCGCGGCAAGCGCCTATAGGTGCAGAAGTGCACCTACGGCCGGCGAATCCGCCGCCGCGAACGTTCGTAGGTGCAGAAGTGCACCTACGTCAGGCGAGCCCGCCGCGGCAAGCGCTCGTAGGTGCAGAAGTGCACCTACGCCAGGCGGATCCGCCGCGGCAAGCGCCTGTAGGTGCAGAAGTGCACCTACGGCCGGCGAATCCGCCGCGGCAAGCGCTCGTAGGTGCAGAAGTGCACCTACGCCAGGCGAGCCCGCCGCCGCGAGCGCCTGTAGGTGCAGAAGT
>Ga0182739_1002407_pt1 | contig 17555 bp, 14 predicted proteins | sample eDN5th30CBELigBY_FD_128873 | JGI IMG/M metagenome (GOLD analysis project Ga0182739, IMG submission 128873) | Enriched backyard soil microbial communities from Emeryville, California, USA - eDNA 5th pass 30_C BE-Lig BY (version 2) (version 2) | ecosystem: Environmental > Terrestrial > Soil >... | reverse complement strand
CTCCTCGAGTTGGAGCACGGCCTGGCCTGGACGGCGCACCCGCGAATCAAGGCCTCGAGCTGGGCGCCCGACGCGTTTCGCGACGAACGCTTCTACCAGGGCGACACCTGGCTGGGGGGCGCCTGGAAGGCCATGCCGGCCGACCTCTCGACCCCCAAGCTCGGCCAGCGCGTGCTCGACCTGCTCGATGACATGGCCAACTGGGGACCGCGGAAGCAAGTGCTGGGCGAGGTCGATGTCTTCAAGCTCGACCACACCCACGAGCTCTACGGCCACATGAACGTCAATTACCTCCGACTCGACCGGATCCCCCGGTTCGACGAGGGCTGGCAACCGGTACTCGACGCCCTCCGTGGCGGCCGTTTTTTCGTCACCACAGGCGAGGTGCTGCTCTCCGACTTCCAGGTCGGCGGCAAAGCGAGTGGCGAGACGCTCGTCCTGGATCGTGAGTCGAAACCCGAGATCCGCATCACCCTCGACTGGACGTTTCCTCTCGAGTTCGCAGAAGTGATCTCAGGAGACGGTGCGACGGTGTTCCGCCAGCGCATTGACCTGACCGACACCGGGCCGTTCGGCCGACGCACCCTGAACCTTCAGCCGGAGCTCGCCGGCCGCAAGTGGGTCCGCGTCGAAGCCTGGGACTGCGCCGGCAACGGCACCTTCTCAACTCCAGTTTGGCTCGAAGAATCGAAGCCGTCTCGTTAGGTTTTGTCGCCTATCTAGTTCGTTGCACTTTTGTTAGACAACCCTCCGCTTTTCGATTAGGATGTGGAGTGACTGGAACCGGAAACCCGGGGATTGAACCGTCCGACCGTCGAGGGCCGAGCCGTTGCGATCGCTCTTCAACATTTTCGCGATCTTGCTGATTGCCGCGTCGGGGGGCCTGAGCCAACTGGGCGCGGCGGAGCCGGAATCGAAGCCGACCGAGCTGACGCTGACCCCGAGCGAGGGGACGTTGCACGGCCCCGGGGCGCGTCAACAACTCCTGGCCATCGGCAAGGTCGACGGACTTCCGGTCGACCTGACCCGGCGCGTCAAGTGGCAGACGACGACCCCACAGCTCGTCACGATCAACGACGAGGGGGTCGCCATTGCCAAGGGGGATGGTCAGGCCCGGATCACGGCCACCCTGGGTGGGCAAACCGCGGCCTTGACGCTTCGAATCACGGGAATGACCGAAGAGTTCCGGCCGACCTTCGAGCGCGACGTGCTGCCGCTGCTCAGCCGGGCGGGGTGCAACGCCGGCTCCTGCCACGGCAAGGCGCGGGGGCAGAACGGGTTCCAGCTCTCGATCATCGCCTCCGACCCCGCCTTCGACTTTGCGTCGATCGTGCTCGAGGCCCGCGGCCGTCGAGTCTTTCCCGCGGCTCCCAGCCAGAGCCTGATTCTGTTGAAGGGAACGGCCCAGCTTTCCCACGGTGGGGGGCGGCGGCTCGAGCCCGACGGTGAGGCCCTGGCGACCATTCAGCGCTGGATCGAGACCGGCATGCCACGGACCCCGGCCGATGCCCCTCGGCTTGAGCAGATCACCGTCTTCCCCGCCGATCGACTCATGGCCCCCGGCGCGGACCAACAGCTCGTGGTCACCGCGCATTTTTCCGACGGCACCACCCACGACGTCACCCACCTCGCGGCGTTCCAGTCGAACGAGAGCGGCATCGTCGAGGTGAACGCCCAGGGCCAGATCAAGGCCGGCCCCATTCCCGGTGAAGCAGCGATCACCGCGCGATTCCGCGACCAGTTCGCCACCAGCGAAGTCACGATCCCGCTCCCGGGCCAGGTGCCGGACCGCGTGTATGCCGAGCTGCCCCGCGCCAGCTTCATCGACGAGCATGTCTGGACCAAGCTCAAGCGGCTGGGGATCGTGCCGTCCCCGCCGGCCAACGACGCCACTTACCTGCGTCGGGTCTCGCTCGACATCATCGGGCGGCCCCCCACCCCCGATGAGATCCGGAGCTTCCTGGCCGACCCTTCGCCCGAGAAACGGGCCATGGTGGTCGACCGGCTCCTTCAACGCCCCGAGTATGCCGACGTCTGGGCGAACAAGTGGCTCGACCTGCTTCGGCCCAATCCCTACCGCGTCGGGATCAAGGCGGTCTTTAATCTCGACAACTGGATCCGCGACGCGTTCCGGCAGAACCTGCCGTACGACCAGTTCGTGCGCCGGATCGTGACGGCCCAGGGAAGCACCTTCCGCAACGGTGCGGTCACCGTCTTTCGCGATCGCCGCGAGCCTGACGAAATCGCGCCGATGGTCAGCCAGCTCTTCCTCGGCATCCGCCTCGACTGCGCCAAGTGCCACCACCACCCGTTCGAGGCCTGGGGCCAGGAAGATTTCTACGGGTTCGCCGCCTACTTCGCCCGGATCGGCCGCAAAGGGGTCGGACTCTCACCGCCGATCTCGGGAAGCGAAGAGATCATGTTCACGGCCAAGGCGGGGACCGTCAAGCACCCGATCAGTGGCGAAGTCCTCCCCCCCAAGCCCCTCTTCGGCTCAGCACCGGCGACGACCGATCCGGACACGGACCCGCGTGAGGCTCTGGCCGACTGGATGACGGGGCCCGAGAACCGCTACTTCGCTGAGGTGATCGTCAACCGCGTCTGGGCCGACCTGATGGGCCGCGGGATCGTGGAGCCGGTCGACGACCTCCGGGCCACCAATCCCGCGAGCAACCCCCCCTTGTTGAAAGCGCTGGCCGACGACTTCCGCGAGCACAAGTTCGACCTCAAGCACCTGATCCGCACGATCGTCACTTCGACGGTCTACGGGCTCAGCTCCGAGCCGAATGAGCGCAACAGCGCCGACACGCGGAATTACTCCCGGCACTATCGCCAGCGGCTCCGCGCAGAGGTCCTGCTCGACGCGATCGCCGACATCACCGAGGTTGAGAATTCGTTCCAGGCCATGCCGCCGAAGTCGAGGGCGGTCGCAATTTGGACGCACCGTACCCCCTCGATCTTCCTCGACACCTTCGGACGGCCCGACCCGAACCAGGATCCCCCCTGTGAACGGACCCCGGACACCTCGGTGACCCAGGCCCTGCACCTGATGAACTCGCCCGACCTGCATCGCATGATCACCAGCGATCAGGGCCGCGCCGCCCGGCTGGCGAGCGACAAGGACAAGAAGAGCCCTCGTGAGATCGTGGAGGAGCTCTATCTCCTGGTTTACAACCGCCTGCCAACCGACGAAGAACGTGCGATCGGGCAGGGCGTCTTCGACGAGCCCAAGACGACACCGCGTCAGGCCACCGAAGACTTGCTCTGGGCTCTGATCAACTCCGCCGAATTCGTGTTCAAGGATTGACGGGCCGCCCGTCGGCGCCTCCCTGGCCGCGTGAGACGGACCGGCTGACTGACCGACGACAGGACGGCCCCACCGAACCCGCCCTCATTTATCATCGAGGTTCCGATGAGCCTTTATACGAATTGCGAGCGAGCGACGCGGCGCGACTGTCTGCGGCTCGGCCTGGGTGCCCTGATGGGAGGCGGTCTGGTCGACGCCTTGAGGCTCAAGGGCCAGGCGGCCCTCCAGGGGGTGAACGCGGCCTCGGCCACAAGCTGCATCCTGATCTGGATGGACGGCGGACCGAGCCACTACGAGACCTTCGACCCCAAGCCGGGCGCGCCGGTCGAGATCCGAGGCGATTACGACACGATCGAGACCAAGATCCCCGGCGTCCGGTTCTCCAAGAACGTGCCGCGACTCGCGGCGATCGCCGACAAGCTGTCGATCGTACGCTCGATCCGCCACGAGCAGGGGAACCACGGGGCGGGCAACCACTACATGATGACCGGCGCTCCCCCTCGGATCCCGGTCGGCTGCGGGGCCTTCGTCAGCTTCCACCCCAGCCTCGGCTCGGTCGCCGCCTACGAGCGGGGCGTGTCCGGGGGCCTGCCGCCATACTTCTCGATGCCGAGCATGTCGCGCTCCGGGGGGCCGAACTTCCTCGGCGCCAAGTACGCGCCGTTCGTGATGTCGGATAACCCGAACTCGTCCGACTTCCGGGTCCGCGACGTCGCCCTGCCACGCACGATCCAGAACGATCGGTTCTCAGCCCGGCGCGATCTGCGGAGCCAGGTCGATCGCCTCCGCCGGATCTCCGACAAGGCCGCAGGCGACCCGGCCAATGCGCTCGACGAGTATTACGAGCAGGGCTACAACATCATCTCGTCGCGCGAGGCGCAGGTCGCGTTCGACATCAAGAGCGAGCCCGACCGGGTTCGCGACGCCTACGGTCGCAACCCGTTCGGCCAGCGTGCCCTGTTGGCGCGTCGGCTGGTCGAGGCGGGGGTCCCGTTCGTGACGCTCAACGAGGGAGGCTGGGACCATCACACGGGGATCTTCAAGGCGCTCGACCGTAAGCTTCCCCCGTTCGAAGCGGCGATCGCGGCCCTGATCGAGGATCTCGACCAGCGGGGGCTGCTGGACACGACCCTCGTGGTGGCCCTGGGTGAGTTCGGCCGCACTCCCAAGATCAACAAGGACGGCGGTCGCGATCACTGGTCCAACGCGATGTCCGTCCTCTTCGCCGGCTGCGGCACCCCCAGAGGCCAGGTGGTGGGCTCCACTGACGCCAAGGGCTTCACGGCCGTGGAGCGGATCCTCTCTCCCGAGAACTTTGCCTCGACCGTCTACCTGAAGCTTGGTATCGACCCCGGCAAGGTCTACTACACCCCGCAAGGTCGACCCACGCACCTGGTCAGCGACTCCACCCCCATCGCCGAACTGATGGGTTGATCCACACTCGGCCCCAGTCCGGTCCCGCTCGCATGAACAACAACGTCAGCTTCGCCCCTCGTCCCGTCATGGCAACAGGCAGACCCAAGACCAAAACCAGGACCACGATGGCGATCGCCGCCGCGGTCCTGGCCGGGGCGGCCCAGGCGGCCCTGGCGAAGCCACCGAGCCTCGATCGGCTCTTCCCCTCCGGGGCCCAGCGCGGGACGACCGTCGCTGTCACGGCGACCGGTTCCTTCGATCACTGGCCGGTCCAAGGCTGGACCGACGAGGGCGGGCTCACGATCAAGGCTGAGAAGGAGAAGAAGCAACTCTCGGTCACCGTCGCCAACGACGCCCGGCCAGGCCTGCACTGGATCCGACTGCGCGACGAGGAGGGAGCCACCGCCCTCCGACCCTTCATCGTCGGTGTCCTCCCCGAGCTAGTCGAAACCGAGTCCGAGAACAAGGCAATTACGCTCGAGAGCTCGCAAGTCACGATCAATGGCCGACTCGGCCGGCGCAACGACGTCGACGACTACGCCATCCCCTTGAAGAAGGGGCAGACGCTGGTCGCTGCCCTCGAGGCCAACCGCGTGCTCGGCTCCCCAATGGACGGGGTGCTCCAGGTCGCCTCGGCTGAAGGGTTCCTCTATGACCAGAACGACGACGACCAGGGCTTCGACCCTCGGCTCTCGTTCGAAGCGCCCCAGGACGGCACCTACCACATTCGCCTCTTTGCGTTTCCCGCAACCCCCGACAGCACGATCGGGTTCGCCGGTGGCGATGCCTACGTCTACCGGCTCACATTGACCACTGGGGGGTTCCTCGACCACGGCTACCCCTTGGCCGTCACCCGATCCAACCCGGGCACGGTCGAGGGCCACGGCTGGAACGTCCCGGATGCGGCCAAGCGGCTCGAGGTCACGACCGGCACCGGCCCGAGCGATGAGACTGCATCGGTCGCGCACGCGGACACGGCCAACACCGTCGATATCCAGCTCGTGCCTCATCCCGCACTGACCGAGCGGGAACCGAACGATTCGGACCACGCCCAGTCGATTCCCGTTCCCGGCACAGTAACCGGGCGGATCGCGCCGGCCCGCGATCAGGACGTCTACGCCTTCCAGGCCAAGAAGGGGCAGGTCTTGAACCTCGTCGTCGCCGCGCGAAGCCTGGGGGCACCGCTCGACCCCGTGCTTCGTCTGCTGGACGCGAACGGAAAAGCCCTCAACGACGTCGATGACACCGGCAACAATCAACGCGACGCCCAGATCTCCTTCAACCCACCGGCCGACGGCACCTACCGGATCTCGGTGCGCGACCTCCACGGCCAAGGGGGGGAACGCTTCGTCTACCGCCTTACGGTCGCCAGCCCGTTGCCCGACTACCGGTTGACCCTCAAGACCGACCGACTAACCCTCACGCCGGAGAAGGCTGAGAAGCTGGAAGTCGTCGTGGAACGGCAGAACGGCTTCAAAGGTCCGATCGAAGTGCAGCTCGACAGCCTCCCCGAGGGGCTACGCTGCCCACCGATCCGATCCGAGTCCGGTAAGGACACGGAAAAGGCGGTGACGCTGATGCTGACCGCCGCCGCCCAAACACCGGCCGGCCCAATCCGAGTCCTCGGCAAGTCGGTCGAGGGGACGGCGCTCGAGCACTCCGCCCGGGCGCCCATTGAGGGTCTGAGCGCGACCACCGATCGCCCCTGGATCACCGTAATCAAGCCGGCGGCCGCCAAGACCCCTTGATTGAAGGAGTTCGATCGGTCAATTGGCCGGCCCTCTCGCACGCGACGAAGGACAACGACCCATGGAACCGAACATGATCGGGGCGTACGGGCCGTGGGCGGCGTCCCTTGTCGGCGAAGAGCCCGCACGGCTCTCATTCCTCAACCGTCGGTTTCAGGATGTCGAGGCGTGGCGCACCACGGCCCGGCAACGGGTTCGAGACTGCCTCCTCTCGCCCCAGAGCGGCGGCCCACCACAAGCCACGTTGCAGCACCAGGTCGACTACGATGGACTCCACATCGAACACCTGCAATGGCAGCTGCCGTATGGCCCTCCAACCGAAGCGTACTTCCTGAAGCCGAAAGGGGCCACCGGTCGCTTGCCCGCAGTGCTGGCGTTCCATGACCACGGCGGCAACAAGTATTTCGGCACACGCAAGATCGTTCAGATCAGCGATGACCTTCACCCGGTCATGCAAAAGCATCGGCACTACTACGGCGGGCTGAGCTGGGCCAACGAGCTGGCCAAGCGTGGCTACGCCGTCCTGGTGCACGACGCGTTCGCGTTCGGCAGCCGCCGGATCAGGCTCGGCGATCTCCCTCGCGTCGTCCGCAAGGATCTCAAGGAGGTCCAGCCCGAGGACGAGAAAGAGATCGAAGTCTATAACAAGTTCGCGGGTGAGCACGAAAGCTTGATGGCCAAGAGCCTCTTCTGCGCAGGGACGACCTGGCCGGGAGTGTTCCTCGGCGAAGATCAACGTGCGTTGGATTACCTCAGCCGCCGCGACGATGTCGACCCCGACCGCATCGGCTGCGGCGGACTTTCCGGAGGCGGCCTCCGCACCGTCTACCTTGCAGGTATGGACGACCGCATTGCGTGCGCCTGCTGCGTCGGCATGATGACGACCTGGCGCGACTATCTGCTCCACAAGGCCTATACCCACACCTGGATGATCTACATCCCCGGGCTCCCGAATGACCTCGACTACTGCGAGATCCTCGCCTTGCGTGCCCCGAAGCCGACCCTGGTCCTCAATGATCTCGACGACGATCTCTTCACCGTCCCCGAGATGAAGCGAGCCGATCGAATCCTCAGCGCCACCTTCGCCAAGGCCGACGCGGCCGACCGCTACCGTGGCTCGTTCTACCCCGGTCCCCACAAGTTCGACAAACCGATGCAGGACGAGGCGTTCGCCTGGTTCGACCGTTGGCTCAAGGCCTGAACGAGGACGCCAGCTCGGTCCCGAACCCTTCTCCCAGGTTGCGTGCCGCTCATCACCGCGCCGACGCGAGAGGACGACCCGGTCCCCGGAGCGCCTGCCGCGAGGCGCTCCAGAACCGTGCTTCTTCCTCGAGCCCATTCGACTGCGCGAAGTCGATGAGTCGCTCGTACCGAGGGGCGGGATCGAGCCGGCAGGCCAGCCAGACTTTCATCTCGTCCTCGGCGCAGAACCACAACGGGCGGCGGTCGGCCTCCTCGCGATGACTCGATCCGTTCATCCCGCATTGGTACGCCGCGCAGTGGGGTATCCCGAAGCTATGGCCCACCTCGTGCAGACAGGTCTTCAGAGTCCGCCTCAGGCTGAGCGTGAAATCGACGTTCGGATCGCCCTGGCGGAACAATGAGACGACCGCGACCCGATCGACGAGCGAGGCCTGGCCGAAGGCCCACGCCCCTTGGTCGTTCCGCGCCAGGTCGAGCGGAGTCAGGGCGAGCATGGCGGCAACGTCGTTCGGCCGATGCGGGCCTGATCGCAGTCGGCCCAGGACGTAATCGGTGAACAGACGCCGGCCGGAACCTTCCTGATCGCCCTCGAAGGCCGACTCGTCGAGCGAGTTCAGATTCAAAGGCTCCAGGAATCTGACCGGGACTCCGTAGAACCGGCTGAGCAGATCGGCAACGCGATCGACCACCGCCGACCGAGCGTCGTCGAAGTCTCCCCATTTCTGGAGATACAAGGTGGTGAGCTGGTCGTTGGGTCGACACGGGCTCCCCCGTCGATACGCCTCGAACGTCTGTCCCCCTTCCTCGTGGCGATCGAGCCAGTCGCCTGGCTAGGGCGGTCCCACCCGAACGTGCAACGGCGCGATCTTCCGGCCAGCCGCTTCGATCAAGTTGAGCCGTTCGGGTTCCTCGGCGAACGGCTCCCCTCCATACGCCATCGCGGGCGGAAGCTCGGAATCGATCGATCGCTCCAGGGCCGCGCGTCCCCAGAGCCCGGCGCCGAGACTCGTCACGGCAAAGAGTGTCAGAAGGAGGTGCCGGTATCGCATGCGATACGCTCCCGCAAGTGCTTCAACGACCCGCCTCGACTTCGCATCACCGTTCACACATCTCGTGAATCACCGCATCACGATTCTGCTTGAGCCGGGTGGATTGAGTCCGTTCGTCGTTCACCCCTCGGTGAGCAGTTCGTAGAGTTCCGGAGCGCGACTTTCGATGATCGGGAACAGGCCGCCGGTGGCGTATCGGGCGAAGTGCTCCGAGGCGCGGTGAGCGTCGAGCGCCGCCTGATCGTCATATTGCTCGTACAGGAAGAACCTCCGAGGGTCGGCCGTCGAACGGTGGACCAGGTACATCCGGCACCCCGGCTCGGCGCGAGTCGGCCCCGTCAATTGACCGAACAACTCGACGGCCTCGCTCTCATGCCCGGGCTTGATAACATAGGTGACGGCCACGCAAACCATGCGAACAGCTCTCCGATAGAGTCCCGACCAGGGATACCACTCCCGATCTCCTTCTATCCTACAGCCGTAAAAGGCCTTTCGATAGAGAGCAGCGCCAGGGATGGGTCGACCGCCGCTTGAGGAATCGCCATGCGGGTTCGTTGCATGACCGGTCCGGTCTTCACCTACGAGTGGCTGATCACGTCACGTCGTTGGCAGGTCTATGCGGCACGTTCGATGTTCGTGGCGACGTTGCTGGCGGGGTTGGCCACGGTCTGGGCGACGTCGATCGTGGGCCGGAGTCTCGAGACGTTTCAGGATCTGGCGACTCTCGGTGAGGAATTCTATCAGGCGATCGTCGGGATTCAGTTCACCCTGATCCTCACCGTGGCCCCGGCGGCGCTGGCGGGGGCGTTCTGTGTCGACAAATCACGGGGGACGCTGATCCACCTGATGGTGACCGACCTCACCGATGCCGAGATCGTGCTGGGCAAGCTGGCAGCGCGGTTGATCGCGGTGCTCGGCCTCCTCGCCTGTACCCTGCCGGTGCTGGCATTGGTCTGCCTCCTGGGCGGTGTCGATCCGGTGGCCCTGACGAGAGCCTTCCTGGTGGCCGTCGGGCTGGCATTGCTCACTTCCACGCTGGCGCTGACTCTCTCAGCCTGGGCCCACCGTCCCTACGAGGTCCTGTTCACGACCTACACGGTGTTAGCCATCTGGCTGCTGGCTCGACCGACCTGGACTCATGCTTTCGGTATGTCATGGGCGAGCTGGCCCACGCTCCTTGATCCGATCGAGCTGACCTTCGAACCCGACGTCGACCCGACCCACCCGCTGATGAGTCCGGCCTGGTTCCTCCTGCTCTGTGCGATGGCCTCAGCCGTCTTGACCACGGCAGTGGTGCGGCGAATCCGCGCGGTGGCCATCCGCCAGGCGAGTCGCGGGCAAGTGTCGCCAACGTCCCGACGTCGGCGTGCGGAGATCCTCCGGCGGGTCGCCCGAAGGCTGAGGCTCACTCCTTCTCTGGACGGCAACCCGGTGCTCTGGCGGGAATGGCACCGGAATCGGCCGTCAACCTGGATCGTCGTTCTGACGTGGATCTACACGGTGTTCGCCACCGCGTTCTCGGCATGGGCGATCGTCGAAGAATGGCGAGTTCCCACGAATGATGGCCAGGTTGCGGGTTGGGTGACCGGTCTCCTGACAGCGATTGGGTTCCTCCTGCTCGCCACCAACGCGTCAACATCGCTCGCCGAGGAACGAGCCCGAGGCAGTCTCGACGTCTTGCTGGCGACGCCGTTGTCGACGCGTTCGATCCTGGTAGGCAAATGGTTGGGAGCGTATCGCATCATCCTCGGGCTAGCGCTCGCGCCTGGCGTGATCAGCCTGTCATCGGTCGTCGCCAATCCGGCGCACTGGCTTGGCGTCCCACTCGTCCTCGGGCTGATCCTGAGCTACGGCGCCGCCCTGACGAGCCTTGGCTTGATGCTGGCGACCTGGATCGTGCGACAGGCCCGAGTGCTGGCGCTCGTCGTCACGGCTCATTTGCTGGTCACCGTCGGCTGGCTCTTCCTGGTCATCGAACTCGTCGATGGTGACCGCCTGAGCGACGGGCTTGCCATCGCGAGCGCCTTCTATGGACCAGGATTGTTGACCGCCCTGATTGGGGGAGATTCGAAGGATTGGCACCAAGCTTGCGGATGGGCCGTTATCTGGATCGGCATCTACGCCGCCGTCGCCGGGCTCCTGTTTTTGACCACGCTGGCCACGTTCGACCGATGCCTGGGGCGGTGTTCCGGAACGCCTCGGAAGGGCGGTTTCGACGTTGAAACAACGGTCATGAACGAGCACGTTTCGACGGTCGCCGAGTGAGCCGTTTTTTCGACGGTTCCGCGTGGTCGGGCCCAAAAAACGGTCAAAACCAGGGGTTTTGCCCTTGGGGAGCCCGAAAAACCGGACTTTCTCACGGAAAATCTCGGGAAAACAGGACAATTGGGGCTGCACGCCTCTAATTTTTGCGGTAATTATCCGATCAGTTCTCTGATCGAAGCCGAAAAAAGCCTCGTAGATCACCTTCGATGAGGTGAGGCTCGAACGGTTCGCTCGGACACTACAGAACGAGGAGATCGAAACGATCATGGCCAAGAAAACCGCGCCCAAGGCCAAAGCTCCGGCACCCGCTGCCAAGCCCGCTGCGGCGAGCGCAGCCAAGGCGAAAGCGGCCACCAAGGGAGAGATCTACGGGGCCATCGCCGAGAAGACGGGGCTGGGCAAGAAAGAGGTTTCCAAGGTTTTCGATGCGCTGAGCGAGCTGATCGCCAAGGACCTCGGCAAGAAGGGTCCCGGCCAGTTCATCGTGCCCGGCCTGCTCAAGCTCAAGGTCGTCCGCAAGGATGCCACCAAGGCCAAGCAGGGGATCAACCCGTTCACCAAGGAGCCGATGACGATCAAGGCCAAGCCCGCCCGCAACGTCGTCAAGGCGGTCCCGATGAAGGCACTCAAAGAGCTGGTCTGACCCCCTCCTCTCCCCATCGCTTCGACTCCAAACGATGCGATGGGATGGGAAGCGATCCGCCCCCCCCGGAGAACGACCCGGGGGTCGTCCGACCTCGCCTCGACTCGCGGTCGCAAAACGATCCCCGGCCCCTCCCTCTGATTCCGAGTCCGCCCGGTACTCTCGTCAGGGTCGATCCTTTCCTCGCAGCGCCGGCGGCGTGAGCGGTTCCCCTTCGCTCTCTCAGTCCCGCGAGGTTCTCCTCGGGCAACCCCGATCGCAAGAGCACGAGGCGCGCCAGCAAAACCCCACGGGCAAGCCGCCAGGGGCCACTGGCATTGGGACTCGTTCACTCGCTCGCGTGCCGATATCTCATGTGATGGGATGAGAGGCGGAGCAGGCCGGCTCCTGGAGCCCGTCTGGCGAGCATCCTCCTGGAGGACCACAGGCCAGGGAGGCGGGACCCTCTGGTGGCTCGCCAAGAGCTCCCGCGACAGAGTCCCCGGCCAACGACTACGGCCTGGTGATGGGGAAGCCGCGGGCGTGGAGGCCGCGTTACCGGGAGGTCAGAGCGCGCTCCACGGCCTGGTGCCGGCGCGCCATCGGGGCAGGGGGGTCGTCGCTGGCTTGCGCCTCGCTCGGTTCCCAGAAGAAGTAGTCGTTGCTCTGCTCGGGGAACCGTCGGACGCGATCCTCGAGGACGGTGAGAGCCTTCTCAACCCATTCGTTCGCACGGCCCGGACGGCGGGCGTCGGTCGGGACGAGCCACGGCTCACCGAATTCCAGATGGAAGGTGCCTTGCTCGTCCATCCGGCAGAAGGTGGGAACGACCGAGGCACCGGTCATTGCGGCGAGAGTCACCCAGGTTGTCGAGAACATCTCGGTACGCCCCAGGAACGAGGCCGGTACCGACTTCGCGTCGTGCCAGCGGACGTCGCAGGCCACCTTCAGGAGCAGGCCGGCGTTCAAGATCCGCGCCGCGTGGTAGATCGTCGACGCCCCTTCCGCGGTGATCGCCTTGCGAGAGACGAAGAGCCCGGCCTGGCCGACTGGCCCATCGGTCCCGAACTTGTCGATGAGATACTCCGACACGTTGCGGGGCTTCTCACCAAGCCAGCGGAGAGGATACCCCTGGCGAAAGAGCCAGTGGGTCATCAGGACGTGCGAGCCAAAATGATTGGCCAGGAGGATCACCCCTTTGCCTCGGGCCAGGGCCGCGTCGAGGTGCTCACGACCGGAGACCTCGAAAAGCGACTCCAGCCAGCGATCGGATCGACCGTCGAGGAGTAGGTCACGAGTGCGCCAGCGGTAGGTCTGACGCGCCAGCGCACGACTCACAGTGCGGATGTCCCAGGCGCACCCCAGCCGCCTGGCCGCGTTGGCCACGGCCGCTTCATAGAGTCGAGTCTGGTGCGGTACGACGATCAGGTCCAGCCGTCCCATGATGCCGAGCAGCCGGATCGAGAGCCGGTAGGGGAGCCGGCGCAGGACCGGGAGCACCGTCTGCAAGACGACCTTATGAACGATCATCCAACGCTGCCACATCTCGGAGCTCCTTCGTACAGGGCTTGCGACCTCTCCTGAACCGACCCGAAGGATCGGAATCAGGCGGCCGACTTGCCCAGGAGCATCGCGACCTGATCCATCAAGTCGCTCACCGAGCGAAACAGCTTGATATCCTCGACGTCGATCTGGATGTGAAAGCGATCTTCGAGCCGCATCGTCACGCCGACGATGTCAATCGAATCAAGGCCCAGGTCCTCAACCAAACGCGTGTTCACGTCGATCGGTAGAGTCCGGGTGTTCTCCGCCTCTGCGCGAATGGCAGTGGTAATCGACTCGAGAAGCCTGAGATCGGCCACGCGTGCTCCTCCTGAGCAAAAGGCCCTGGCGCCGAGAGGTTCCCACCAGGCAGGAGATAAACGCCTCGTGTCGCAGCCCTGAGATCGCTTCAGCGAGACGCCAAAGGCCAGGAATCCATTCCCACCCGACATCTCTCCGACCGACCAACTGATACGACTCCGCGTCCCTGCTCCATCCTGGTCCGAAACTCGATTCCCATCCCTGGGGTCCGGCGCACGATGACATTCTGATTTCTTCTTGACTCGGATATTGACGGCCAAACCTTGAGAAATCCTCAAGACCGGTCCCGAAATTCCTCAGGAACCTCGCGAACTCGACGAATCCATGGGCCGTCAGCCCTTGGTCGATCCAGTCTCTCCTGGAGGCGTGACCTGATAACTGGTGTACTTATCCGCACGCCCGTAAACCTGTTCAATGGGATATTTCAGGGCCGCCAGCTCGACCTTCTCGCGAAGTGAGGAGGCCAGGTCGATCTGGCAAACGTCGACCAGTCGGAGCAGGAGCCAGAGGCAGTCGGCCAGCTCATAAGCCAACTGCTGCTTTTTCCCGGGGTCGCCGAGAAACGCCTGGATCTCGTCGTTGTTCCGGTACCGGAAGTGTTCCAGCACTTCCCCGACCTCACAGACGAGAGCGACCCCCAGATCCTTGGGGTGATGGAACTGCTCCCAGTCCCGTTCCTTGGAGAACTGACGAACCAGTTCCTTCAACGCCTCGATCGTGGTTTCGAAATCATTCATGGCGGCGTCCCCGGGCCTTGTTCCGCCGGTGGCGACGGTCCTTCGATCGCGGGGGCCGATTCTACCTCACTCGCCCGATCTCACCCATCCGAGTTCCGAATCAGCGGGCGATCTCGAAAACGAGATCGCCCGCCCCTTGAGGAACCCGAGTCTCAGGGCATCGGAGGCGGCAGGCGGCCTCGCCGTCGCTCGGCAGACGGGAGGTCGCCTCAAGACCAGGCTCAGGGCGTCATTCCGGTCCGGTGGCCCGCAGGATGAGGGCCCCTGGCCGGTGGAACAGGACCCCGGGGGCCTCACCGGTTTGGTCGAGCTGGGGTGGCATCGGGTCCACGGCGAACGATGAGCCTTCGGTCGAGAGGACCGGCTCAAGCTCGTGCTGGGGGTCGAGTCTCAGCGCGGGGTGTTGCGCCAAGCGAACCATCCCCGCACCCCGCAGACGGACCACGACCAGCAGAGTCGCGGCGCCGGGGGCGGCACGGCGAAGCAGGAGCGCATCGGCGTCGAGGGCGACGGCCTCGTAGTCGTCGCGACGGGCGGAGCGCAGGGCCGGCTCCTTACGCCTCAGCGCGAGCAAGGCCTGGTAGAGCCGCCACACCGAGGCATGCGGCTCGCGCTCGGCCTCTGCCCAATCAAGCCGGCTCGCCTCGAAGGTGGAGAGGGCCTGGGGATCAGGGATCCGTTCGCGAGACTCAGGGTCGACGAACGCCAGGAAATGGCGAAACTCCTGCCGGCGCCCCGCGGTGACGATCTTTCCGAGGTCGGCCTCGTGGTCGGTAAAATAGAGAAACGGCGTCGTCGCCGCCCATTCCTGACCCATGAACAGCAAGGGGACCTGAGGGCCGGTGAGCAGCAGGGCGCTGGCGGCCCGAAACGCGGCCAGGTCCACCTGCTCGGTCAGACGATCGCCGAAGGCGCGATTGCCGATCTGGTCGTGGTTCTGGAGGCAGATGACGAACGAACGGGGGGAAAGGCCCGTGGGATCCGTCCCCCGCGCTTCGGCCCGATGGATCGAGTGCTGACCGGTGTAGTACCAGCCCTGATTGATGGTGGCGACCAGGTCGGCGATCGTCCCGTTGTAGTCGCGGTAGTATCCCTCGTGGTCACCGGCCAGCAGGCGTCGGACCTGGTGATGAAAATCATCAGCCCAGACACCGTCGAGTCCCCATCCGTCCGCCTCCAGGGGTCGAGCCATCATGGCCAGGTTGCGATGGTCCTCCGCGATCAGCACGAGGTTGCGATCGGGGGTTGAGGCACGGACCCGCGAGGTCAGCTCGGCGAGGAAGTGCCGCGGCGACTCGTCGTGCAGCTCGTGAGTGGCGTCGAGCCGAAGGCCGTCGACATGGTACTCGTGGACCCAGTGGAGGGCGTTCTCGATGAAGAACTCACGGACCATCGCACTTTGCTGGCCGTCGAGGTTCACGCAGGCGGCCCAGGCGCTATGGTGGGTGGTCGAAAGGTACTTCGGACTGAAAGACGTGGCGTAGTTGCCCACGGGCCCGAAGTGGTTGTAGACGACGTCGAGGAGGACCGCCAGTCCCAGCCGGTGCGCCTCGTCGACCAGGCGGCGAAGGTCGTCCGGGGTGCCGTAGCAACGCGACGGCGCGAACAGGTCGACGCCGTCGTAACCCCAGCTCCGTTCCCCCGCAAAGTCGGCGACCGGCATCAGCTCGATCGCCGTGACCCCGAGCGCAGCGAGCCGGGGCAGCCGTTCGCGAACGCCGTCGAAGGTCCCGGCCGGCGAAAAGGTGCCGACATGGATCTCCTGGATCACGAGATCGTCGCGCGCCACCCCACGCCAGTGTTGATCGGTCCAGGGGAAGTGGTTCGGGTCGACGACCGCCGAGGGGGCGTGGACGCCCTCCGGCTGGAAACGCGAGGCGGGATCGGGATACGTCCCCTTGCCGTCGATCCGATAGAGGTAGCGATCCCCCGCGGTGGCGCGGGCCACCCATCCGCCGTACGTCCCGTCGTTCTCCCGCTCAAGCGGGATGATCGTCTCATCGCCTCGCTCTGAAGCGAGCAAGATCAGCTCGATCGAGCTCGCCGTGGGGGCCCAGACGCGAAAACGAACACCCCTCGCCTCGGGCCATGCCCCCAGCGACGGTTGCCACGCCTGGGGGGGCCCGGCGTGACGACGTTGATCCGATATTGGCATATTCGCCCTTCCCTATCCCTGGGTTCCGCTCGGCCTCCGTGGCACGCGGTGCCAGCCGAGGAGAGTCCACTGTCCGGCCAAGGCCGCATCGCTCAAGGGGCGAGGCGCTCGAGAATCCAAGGCCCCGCGCCGTCACGGCGGTACCGCACGCGATCGTGAAGCCGGCCAGGTCGCCCCTGCCAGAACTCGAGAACCAGCGGCTGGATTCGGTAGCCTCCCCAGTTCGGCGGCCGGGGAATCACACTCCCCTGGTACCGCGTGCGGCATTCCTCCATACGTTCTTCAAACGTGGCGCGCGAGGGAACCACTTGGCTCTGAGGAGACGCCCACGCCCCAAGCTGAGACTCGAGCGGGCGGCTCCGGAAATAGTCGTCCGACTCCTCGTCGCTGATTCGTTCGACCTCGCCTTCAATCCGCACCTGACGCTCGAGGGCCGGCCAGAAGAGCACGAGGGCCGCGTGGGGATTGGCGTCCAGCTCACGCCCCTTTCGACCATCGTAACAAGTGTGGAACGTGAACCCGCGGGCGTCCACCCCTTTCAGCAACACGATCCGAACCGAAGGCCGGCCGTCCGGCGTGGCCGTCGCCAGCGCCATGGCGTTGGGCTCGACCACCTGGGCCGCCAGCGCCTCGTCGAACCAGCGTTGAAACTGGACGATCGGATCCAGGTTGAGATCCTTCTCCTCCAGCGTGGACTTCGAATACTCATTCCGCAACGGAGACATCGACATCGACCCGATTCCTCCCCCACGACCGAACGCTCGGCCGGTCCTCTCCTCAACCTCGTTCCATCTTAACGAGTTCGGCCCTGAAATTCAGGGGCGCTCAGGCCAAGAGCCTTCATCCACCCGGCCACCACTCCGATCGCGGCTCTCGAGCTCGATGGATTGGCATTCTTTTTGCAGCGGTGGATCTTCGCGCGAATCCGTCTACAAGAGAACTCACGTCGATCGACCGCTTCGGCCGGAAACGCGACTCGTTCATATCTGTCAGGATGGAGATTCGGGCGGAGCCGCTCCAACCGCGAGTGGCCTTCGCTCAACGCCCCTGGTGCGGCGTGATCAGGACGATCTCACGCTCGCTCGAACGGTCCAATCCTCTCGCGGTGCAACGAGATACCTCGTTCCTGGGAACCATCCCGAGGGAACACCACCTCGAGTCAGCAGCCTGTCCGATCAGGTCGCGAAGCG
>Ga0182739_1002406_pt1 | contig 17557 bp, 12 predicted proteins | sample eDN5th30CBELigBY_FD_128873 | JGI IMG/M metagenome (GOLD analysis project Ga0182739, IMG submission 128873) | Enriched backyard soil microbial communities from Emeryville, California, USA - eDNA 5th pass 30_C BE-Lig BY (version 2) (version 2) | ecosystem: Environmental > Terrestrial > Soil >... | reverse complement strand
GCTAAATGAATGGTGTCTATACTTAATACAGCGAGCTTTTCACCGGTTACACTGTTATCCGCTAGATGAATAGTTTCTACGCTTGCCTTGGTTAGTTTGTCGCTCGTTACGCTTTCGTCAGCCAAGTGGATCGTACCTACGCTCGATACAGTAAGCTTTTCACCTGTAATACTGTCATCCATTAAGTGATTCGAGTCTACACTTGATACAGCAAGCTTATCTCCCGTTACGCCTCCGTCAGCTAAATGGATCGTCTCTACGCTTGCCTTAGTTAGTTTGTCGCTCGTTACGCTGTCTTCGGCCAAATGGATAGAGCTTACACTAGATACGGCGAGCTTTTCACCAGTAATGCTTTCATTCGATAAGTGAATAGCAGTTACGCTTGATACAGCGAGTTTATCACCTGTTACGCTGTCATCAGCAAGATGAATGGTGTCAACGCTTGATATCGTAAGCTTATCTCCTGTTATACTGTCATCTGATAAATGAATTGTTTCTATACATGACTCGGTCAGCTTCTCACTTGTAATACTCTCATCTGACAGATGCTTTGCTTCAATGGAGCCCAGCTTCAGCTTACTGCCTGACAGACTTCTATCGGCAATTGTAATAGCACTGATCATCTCTTCGGTTAAATGCTCAGGACTAATTACGCCTTTTTGAATATGATGGCCTTGGATCGCACCTGCTGAAAGGTGGTTCCCATCAATTGATGCAGGCTGTATATGCTTGCTCGCTACGCTCCCGACTGCCAGTTTGCTCTCAGAGACGCTGCCGTCAGCCAACTGCTTAGAACCAATTGTCCCTTGCTTAAGCTTACTGCCGGTTAAGCTTTGATCGTTAATCTTGAACAGCGACATTGCATCATCTGCCAAATGATTCGCGGCAATCGTTCCTTTTCGGATGTGATAGCCTTGGATCGTGTCAGCCTTTAAATGCTTGCCAGCTAGCGATTCAAGCTCTATATGCTCACCCGTTATACTGCTTAACGCAAGCTTTGCTCCGCTTACAGCACCATCGCATAACACGTCTTCACTCACAATTCCAGCTGTTAAATGCTCCTGTGTGACAGACCGCTTTTGTAATTGCTGTGAGCCTACAGATGCTTGCGCCAGCTTGCTCGCAGTGACAGAACCGTCAGCTATATGCAGACTTTGTACTGCCTCCGACTGCAGTGCAGCAGAATTGACCGCACCCGCTTGAAGCTGAGCCTCGCCCACGCTTTCGACCGCAAGCTTCGAGGATGTAACCGAATCAGCAGCAAGATGAGCCTCGCGCACACTGCCCTCACTAAGATGAATCCCAAGAATAGAACCATTGCTCAGATGACGGCTAAGCACAGCCTCTTCCGCAATATGCTTCGCTTGCACAACGCGCGTACCCAGCTTATCTTCTGTTACACTTCCGTCCGACAAGGCATCTTGATTTACAGCTCCATCAGTTAGATGCTCAGACCCAACAATCCCACTCTGCAGATGTAAAGCCGAGATAGACTCTGGCGAAAGATGCCTGGACCCAATCATACTATCGGAGAAATGCTCTGCACCTATCGACCCTGCTGCAATTTTATCTGCGGTTATGCTGCCATTTGCAATTTTAGAGGAAGTGATACTGCCATCTGCAAGCTTATCAGTCGTCACTGCCTCCGGTGACAGCTTAAGTGAATTAATTACGTGATCGGCTAAATGATGTGAATATACTGAGCTCGGACCGATATATCTCTCGGTTACTGCACCGAATGCTAGCTTGCTGCCCGATACGACCCCATCGCCCAGATGCTCTTGCTGAACTGCCCCTTCTTTAATATGTGCGCTGTCCACAATGCTCGCTTGAAGATGCTCCCCTTTTATAGATTGCAAAGCTATTGAGTCTCCAACAACTATGCCGTCTTGAAAGTGATAAGACCTTAACGATTGTGGAGCAATTTTATGAAAGGTTACCGCTTCATCCTGCAAATGTCTAGTCTCAACAGCTTCATCTGCCAATGCTTTGCCTGTTACAACAGCATCCCTTAGCTTCGTGCTGGATACCGATTGATCAGCCAGCTGGGCTTCCCCCACTGAAGCTGCGCTTATATGCACTGCTTTTATGCTGTTCAATGCTAGTTTTTTGCCGTCAATGCTGCGATCTTGAAGCTGTTTATTTCCGATTGCGTTACTTTGTACTGTATTTTCCCCTACCGCATCAATACCAATGTGCTCTGCTAGGACAGCGCCTTTGGCGAGCTTAGATGAGATTACACTTTCCTTTGTCAAATGTCGGCTCATAATGGAATTATCGCTTATTTTCCGAGAATCGACGCTTTGCTCTGACAGCTTGGAAAGCGTAATCGAATGATCGGCGATTTTTATAGTCGATACTGAATGGTCGGCAAGTTTAGCTCCTGTAACAGCTTGCTCTCCTAGCTGCCCGCTCGTAATCTGTCCGGCCCCAATATGTCTGCTTTGAATGGCTCCATCCAGCACATGTCTAGAAGCTACCGTGTCGGCAGCCAATCGTTCCGCGTCAACAGCGCCATGCTTCAGCTCATGAGCTCCAACTGCACCTTCGGCGATATGCTCAGTCCGAATTTCACCTTCTGCAATATGCTTGCCGTGAATTACCCCTAATGCAATATGCTCTGCTAATATTAAGTCATCCTTAAGATGCTCTGAATTGATCGTATCCTCGGCGAGCTTATCTCCTGTTATTGACCGATCACGAAGCTTGGAGCGTGTAACCGCACCATCAGCTAGCTTAGAATTGTTAATGACATCATTAGCCAGGTTCTCAGGTATAATCGTGCCGCTCGCTATTTTCTCAGACGTGACTGAATGATCAGCCAGCAGCTCATTCGTAACTAGCGAGTGCTTTAAGTGCTTAGCTTCGATTGAACCCTCGGCTATTTTTGTAGAGCTGATTGTTCGATCTGCCAGCTTCTCCGATGTAATGCTTCCGTCGCGCAGCTTGCTCGCGCTAATCGAATGATCCATAATTTTCGAACCCGAAACCGCATTATTTTTCAAGTGCTCATTCGTTACTGCATCTATTGTAATTTTTTCTGAGGTAACGGAACCGTCCGCTAAATGGATGCTTTCTACCGCGTATTCTGCAATGGCAGATGACATGACACTGCCTGCGCGTAATTTGCTGCTATCGATGGAATTCGGAGCAATCTTTGCACCCGTTACTGATAGATCTGTCAAATCGTCCGTATAGATAATTGGCTCAGGCTCGCCTGGGCTTCGCTTTTCCTCCAGCCTTGCTTTCTTCTCATCTAGACTTAAGGGTATACTGTCGGGTACGACAGTCTCCGGCTGCAGCTCTACTTTTACCTCTTCATCGACTCCGTCCTCGTCCTCAACCATATCCTTGACAATGACCTCTTGCGCTTGAAAAATTCCGTTCCGGTTACTAAGCTCAATGATGCTTGAACCTAAGCTGTTGATCTGGAGCTGTTCGATGAGCAGCTTGATAGGTTCAGGAAGCTCAAGAGTCGACTGAACAGTTGTATCCAAATGGGTACTAATCTGCAGCTGCTCATCAGGAGCAGACTGCTTTGGCTCTGAAGCAGATACCGAATGCTGCTTTGAAGCAGCTGTCGGTTGTTTCGACTTCACCTGCTCCGTCCTCCCTGATTGGTCCAAAAAATTAAGCTCGGAAGTATTCGGATTATCAACATAAAAAAGCGGTTTCCGCCCCTTCGGGCTTTTTCTTCTTTTGCTTTTCGACATAGCCCTCTCCTTCTTCCACCTGAAATGTCATAGATAATATATGCATATACCTATAGGCTGGCTACAAGGAAAGTTCGAAGCTGAATAGATGATTTCTCCAAGCAATAGGGGCAACTGAGAGATTTTCGATTAATTCCAGAAAAAGAAGCCGATGAAAGAAGGATGGGTCAATGCGTCCAAGATTGGGCTTTCGATCACTGTTATATGCTAATATTTCAGACCAACAACCTCCAAATAGGTTGAAAATGGAATTTAAAATCAAGTCGCTTAGAACACGCAAAAAAACCACCCCAATGAAGGAGCGGTGCGGTTGACCTATGAACTATAATCGATAAAATTCTTATTATATTGAACCGTTCAACATAGAATACTCAAATGATTCAGGATGCTAGCTGCTGTCTTATCTACAAGCCGCTGTCCTTCATAAGTCGAATCCATTGGCTCGCAGTATGCCTCCAAGTAAACACTTGCTCTACCCTCTCTCGGCTGTTTCGTCCAAGCCTCTCTCGCAGCGATTTATTGCTTAGAAGCTTTGTCAGCCGATCCAACAACTCCGTCTTTACATATTTCTGATTTACCAAATAGCCTGTAACGTCATTGCGAACAATTTCGGTCATTCCTCCAGCCCTTGTAGCAACAACAGGCACTCCGCAGGACATGGCCTCGACATTAACAAGCCCGAACGCTTCTCGTTGACCCGAAGGAACGACGACAACATCAGCGACAAGCATCCAGCTCGGCACTTTAGCGTAAGGCACATATGGAACAAATCGCACATGCCCTGGGCAGCGTCTGCCGAGCGCTTCTAGACTGCGTGAATATGCTGTTTTACGATGCGAGCCGTAAAAAGGACTTCCAACGATAACGACCATCAGATCAGGATGCCTCTTGGCCAGCTCCGGTACAATACGAAGCAAATGATGAACGCCTTTCAGCGGGATAAGCCTGCCCATAAACAGCACGACTTTTTTTCCGCTTAAGCCGCGCTTTTTTCTTAGCTTCTCACGCATTGCCGATCCCGTGGATGAATATTGGGATACAAAGCGAGCAGTGTCTACTCCAGGATAAATAACTGCGAGTTTTGCTGCCGCCTCCGGTGCCTTAGTCATAACTACCCGCCATAGAAACTTACTATTCACAATGATTTTATCCGCAGCTCGCAAGCAGCGATGCAGCAAAGCAGGCGTAATATAAGGACTATTAATAAACGTTGAAGAATGCAAATAGAGCCAAACTGGTTTGCCTGGATGTAATCGTTTCATAGTCAATACATACTGAGGGCGATTCTCGACATCAATGACATGAGGAGAAAAATGTTTAATAGCTTGACCTACGCTTTCAATATACGCCTGCTTATTAACAGCAGGGAAACGTTCGCAGACGACTCCATTAAGCTGCCCACGCCGCGGCAATCTGCTGCCCAATCTGCCATAAATTCTAGGCTCGGCCTCTGGCTGCAATAACGGCGCAACCTTTTCTACTACACGTTCCACCGAACTGCTATTGGAAGAAGGAATCGTGAACGAGCCGGGCGTTACGATTGCTATTTTAATAGGTGACATAACAAAGGACTCCTCCAGTAATAATGCTTATGATAGCATTATGTTACTCTAGGAAGTCCTCAGTGGTTACTAAGATAGATTTAAGTCTAGACTTTGAATTTAACTTGGAAAAGACCGGCCTTGCGAGCTGCCATGTAGATAATAACGACAATCGGTCCCAAGAAAACACCTACAACGCCGACAAGCTTGAAGCCGACATACAGACTGATCAAGGCAGACAATGCGCCAATCCCAACGGAGTCCCCAAGAATTTTCGGCTCAACAATGCGGCGGAATACCGTAATAACGAGAAACAGAACATAAAGACCGATTCCTGTAAAAACATCGCCAGTTGCCAGCAAAAAAGTACCCCAAGGAACTAATACAGAGCCAGTGCCGAGAATAGGCATAATATCAACAATGACAATCAGCAATGCGATCGCCAGCGGGTACTTGACATCAAGGACGAGCAAGCCAGCTAAAGAGATAATATAAGTTAAGCCGCTTAATATAAGCTGTGAGCGCAAAAATCCAAAAATCGATTTTTTCAGATTGATTAGCACCTCGTCAACCTTCGGACGAGATTTCTCATCGAATAGCGAAAGCACTGACTCCTTCATCGTCGGAAGGCTGTAGCTGAACATATAGACGGCGACGAGAAACACGATAAAAAAGATAAACATGCCCGGAATGCCGGAAATAAAGCTGACTACCGTCTTCGATAAGCTCATTACGGCGCTCGTCAGCGCATCAGTCAGTCCAAGCAGCCAATTCTCAATCTGAACAACTGTATCACTTGGCAAATGCTGGAACACAGCTTCCGTCTCATTCATAATATCATCCACATATTGATTAGCATTCATGACGTAACCCGGCACCTTCTGGAAAAAGGCAATCAGCTCCGCAAAAACCTTAAAGCCGACAAGCATAATAAGCCCGAGCAGAGCAACTGTAAATACCGTGCTCGATACTGTCCCAGCCGCTAACCGATTCATTCGCATACGCTTCATAAAAAGCGTATTAAGCGGCTCAAGGAAGATTGCGACGACAGCAGCTAATAGAAATGGAGCGCCTACCGTAAATAGCAAATAGAGTAACAGTAAGCCAAGCGCAATAAAAATAAGCGACTTAAATGACATTTCTCATCTCCTCACGTCAGTCGATAACAGCCTTGCGACTAAGGAAATCTACATCTCCATAGTACATATCCTTTACTAGCAAATTCGGTCCGCAGCACGAAGCGGCAGGACAGCTGCAATTAACGCTTTGAGCCAACGGATGTGTAAGCCAGCGCTCAAACAGCTTGTCTAAACCGGAGTCGGCAATATTGCCGAAAGCTGGAACATCTGCAAAATCGGTTACGAACACATCACCTGTAAATAAATTAACGTTAAGTCGATTACGTCCGTCCGGATCATTGCGAACCGTCACATTACGCTCCTGCCTCAGCCGTTGAAGCAGCTTACGCTCAGCTGGAGACTCACTGCATTGATAGAAAGGCAGTGTGCCAAACAGCATCCATATCGACGGGTCTCTAGCATCCAGCAGCCTTTCAATCGCACCAAGCATTTGTTCTCTCGTAATGATTGGCAAATCCTTAGCGAAGGCACTCGGATACATCGGATGCACTTCATGACGGCTGCACCCCATCTGTACAATAAGCTTATGTATCTCATCAATCTTGTCAATCGTACGGTAATTAATCATCGATTCTGCAGATACTAGCACGCCAGCATCGCTTAATCGGCGAGCATTATCAATCATTCGATCATACAGCTTGATAGCTGCCTCTCTAGATACATGATGACCAGCTTTGGCAAAGCCGATCTGATGGAAATCGTCAGCATTCGTGTAATTGAAGGAAATATGCATAACATCCAAATAGGGAGCGAGCTGCTCATAGCGACTGAAAGGAAGCGTTACGTTGGAATTAATCTGTGAACGTATTCCGCGGCTCCGCGCGTACTTCAGAAGCGGTATCATATATTCGCGCACCGTACGATCAGAGAAAGTAGGCTCACCGCCTGTAATGCTGATCGTTTCTAAATGCTGAACCTCATCAAGTCTTTGCAGCATGAGCTCAAGCGGAAGCTTGGTCGGCTCGGACATGACAAGCGTATCCCCAACTGCGCAATGCTCACAGCGCATATTGCATAAATTAGACACTGTCATCTCAACGCTTGTAAGGCGGTGGCGCCCATATTGCTGCAGAGAGCGTATAGGATCCCAAGGATCATTGGCCGGAGACAACTCGGATGAACGTATAAATGATTGTACATGTTGTTGTGGTAAAGTATTCATTATTTCAGCACCTGACTTATAAACTTGTGAAAATAATCTCTTCTTTATTGTAATCCGCTGAGCACTGGGAAGCAAACAAATAAGAGCAACAAACAAAAAAAGAGCCGTTTGAGCTCTTTTCGACATCATGCTATGAAGGCTGCATCGCTAATTCGTCCAGATCATCGCCCACGCTCATAATCATCGCCGTTAAATCTTTCGATAGATCGATCTCGTAGGGAGCGCTAAGCTCTTGTCCGTACTCGTCATAAAGAACGCGAACAATCGGTCGATGCGGATAAGACATATTCATATCAACTACGACGCCGTATTGCCCGGCATGCATCTTAACGGAAATTCCGATTGGATAGATAGCCACCTTATCGCGAAATTGCTCCAGCATGTGCTTTTCATACAGTGTCCCTGATCCCGTATATAGCTGCTCTATGGCTAAATGCGGCAGCATTGGCGTACTGTACACGCGATTCGTCGTCATTGCGTCATAAGAGTCCACGAGCCCGATCCATTTCGCATAATCGTGGATTTCATTCCCTTTAATGCCCCGGGGATAACCGCTGCCGTTAAGCCGTTCATGGTGCTGGAAAGCGCAATGTGCGACTATAAGAGGCAAATTCGGTTCATCCTTCAGCATTTCAAAGCCGTATGTCGTATGCATTTTAATCAGATTGTACTCTTCAGCTGTCAGCTTTCCTTCTTTGCCAAGCACTTCATACGGAATTTTCGTCTTGCCAATATCATGGAGCAAAGCTCCCATCCCCAGCGTTACCAGTTCGTCACGCGAGTAGCCATGCGCCATGCCAAGCAAGGTTGTGTAGACGCACACATTTAATGAATGCTGATATAAATACTGATCCACGAGCCCCATATTCATGAGCATAATCATCGCGTCCTTATGAGAGGATAGATCATCAATAATCATATTCATCATATTTTTAATCGGTCCTGCTATGTAAGGATAGGTTGTGCCTTTACGCACAGCCGGACGATCTATCATTTTTCGGAAATTTGTGCGCAGCTCGTACAGCGCCATTCTCATCGTATCTTCGCTTATGATTTCTCGCGGAGTAACATCTTCCGTTCGGCGGTCCGCAATATATACATACTCTATCCCGCATTGCATAAGGCGTTCTATAAGCCGTGCAGTTAATTCGACATTTTCCCCCAAAAGAATAATGCCTTCTGTCGAATAAATTCTTTTGGCTAAAACCATCCCTGGTTTGCAACTGCTTATCGTTAACAAGCGCATAATCGGTAATCCTTCCCTTAGTGTCTCTATAGTATATCATCGGTATTAAGAAAATGTAATGATAATATACGAGAAAAACAGGAAAAATTCGACCGATCACTTCTAGTTATTCGACAATATTTGCACCATTCATCTTATACATTAATTATCGGCCACCTTATTCCAGCGCCATATGCTGGCTTGTTCAATTGCAGCGCTGTTTTGAAGCTCATGCGCAATGACATCTCGAATAAACTCCGGCATATAAAATCGCAGCTCATTGCCTAACGAAAGCGACAAATAACCGGCTCGGAATGTAAACATATCAATCGTACCGACTGTATAAAGGCGCTCATCCTCCAGCGGCCGTCCGCCTACCGTAACAGCCCTTATTCGCTCCAGCACAGGCGCGTCGCAGCTGAGTTCGATCTCTATGCCGTCCACAGCCAGCGTGCCCAAAATTTTGCCGCGAAAGCCATAGCCCTTCATCGGCTTTTCGATATATTCTGGCAGCAGCGATTGCTCCAGCGCTGCTCGGATATGCTTGCCGGCAATTTGCATCCGGCAAGGATTGATCGGCGACGGACAGAGGGCGTGAAGCACGCCCTCTGTCACGTCGCCGGCAGCTAAGCCGCCGAGCAGCTGCCCTGCATTGACGATGCCGATCTCGGCATCAGTCCAGCGGCGCAGCCCTGCGGCGAGCAAGTTGCCGAGCGGCGATTCCCGCTCGGCGCTTGCGGGCAGCGGCGCGTCAAGCCGGGCAATGACCCGGCTTAGGCGGCGCTCGCCCGCCTTGAGATAGCCGCCGATGATGTCGGCGGCTTGCGGATGCTTCGCGTATGCGGCCATAGGCACGCAAGTCGCGTGAAAGCAGGGGCGGGAGGTCATCGGATCGATGCCGATTTCCACCCGCCCCATATGCTCGCCGAATTTGCCGGCGGCACAAATCGTTGTGCTGCCGATTACGATCGGCTCCAGCAGCAAATGATGGGTATGTGCGCCCAATATGAGATCAATGCCATCGACCTCAGCAGCTAACGCCTCGTCAAAGCGCAGTCCAACATGGGACATTACGATTAATACATCCACATGCTCTCTAAGCAGCGACGCTTGTTTTCTCACCGCTTCTACGGGATCAGTAACCTCCCAGCCTAGCAATGTATAAAACTCGGCAAAGGGAGCGGTTATTCCGATCACTCCCAGCCTCAGCCCGTTCTTCTCAATAATATCCCGCTCCAGCAGCCAGTCCGGCACTTTCCCTGTTTCCTTATCCAGCATATTCGCGCATAACACCTTGAATTTGGCCAACTCCTGGTATGCAGCGGACAATGTGTCGATTGTATATGTTAGTCCTTCATTATTGCCCAGCGTTATCGCATCATATCCAGCGGCATTCAGCAGCTCAATATTAACTGCGCCATAGCTGCCCTCTGTCTCCACTCGCATTCGGTCCATATGATCTCCGATATCAAGGACGAGAAGCCGGTCTGTGCCGCACTTAGCCCGCTCTTCTTCTATATAAGAAGCCATTTGGGCGGCTTGCTCCAAATGACTGTGAATATCATTGCTGTGAAGCAGTACCATTCGACACTCGCATTGATCTTTCAATTGAAGCATGCCTCCTTCTAGAATCCTGACTAGATTAACCGCCAATTTGCGACATACGTCGTTCAGTCGGCACATGAGATTGCGCTTCATTCGCCAGCTTCTCGGCCATTTCATGATTTTCTGGCTTGATGTCCATCGCCTTCAGCAGCAAGCTGCGCATCGCATGAGCATCGCCTAATGCTGACTTGACATTTAATTCATCTACCCAATATAAGCAAGGCTTAACCGAACCGTCTGCTGTCAGGCGCAATCTGTTGCAGCTTTTACAGAAATGATCGCTAATGGGATGGATAAGGCCAAAGGACCCGCGAGCGCCTTCCATTCGCCAATCATCGGACGGACCGTTGCCTTTCACATTATCACGGCGCGAAATAGTGTAGCCTTGCTCCTCCGCCACTTCAATTACTCGAGTTAGCGGCAAATAGTGGTTGCGCCAATTATCATCCGCATGTCCGATTGGCATATATTCAATAAATCGAACATGCAAAGGATGCTCATAAGCCATTTTCAAGAAAGACGCGATCTCATCCTCGTTAACACCCTTCAGCAGGACGCAATTCAGCTTAATCGGATCAAAGCCGACCTTAGATGCAGCTTCAATTCCTTCAAGGACGCGATCTAGACCTCCGCGTCTGGCGATAAATTGGAATCTGACAGGATCAAGTGTATCTAGACTTATATTAACCCTCTTTAAACCTGCTTCCCGCAGCGCCTCGGCATGCTTCGCCAAAAAAATGCCATTCGTTGTTAGAGCGATATCCTCAATTCCAGCAATAGCGGACAGACGGCTGATCAGCGACGGCAGCCCCGGTCTCACCAGCGGCTCTCCCCCTGTAATGCGAAGCTTCGTTATGCCAAGCGCAGCTCCTGCCTCTACCACTTCTACAATTTGATCATAGCTTAACAAGGAAGCGGAATCCGCGAAATGAACGCCTTCCTCAGGCATACAATACACGCAGCGCAAGTTGCAACGGTCTGTTACAGATATACGCAAATAATTATGAACGCGTCCAAACCGGTCCACTAAAGTTGACATGCTTCGCACTTCCTTTCGTTTATATTTAATACGTCAGTTTCTTATGATTAGGTTAATCACTACGTATCAGCATAACATTTTTAAAGTATTTATGGTATTCTAGAATCAACTTTACACATAAGATTGAGAGGTTTTCTTACATGAATTTCCGTTGGACTATTAAGCTGTTTGCCGGACTGCCGGAGCGTCTGGGCATGAATATATTAGAGATGGAGCTTCCTGCAGCCGAGCTGACCGTCGCTAATCTCAAACAAGCAATAGCTGAAGCTTGCCCGGAGCATGATGCTATCATTTCAATATCCTTTATCGCGCGCAATCATTCATACTCTGCTGATGACCAGATCGTCAGCTGCCAAGATGAGCTGGCGCTTCTGCCTCCCGTGTCAGGAGGAGAAGAGTTCATCCATCACAATAAATCTGACAAGTCTTCTACTATAGAGCGCTACCGAATAACGACTAAGCCGATTACTTCGGACGAGGTGCTAGAGCAAGTCATCTCTCCAGATAACGGGGCATCCATCGCTTTTGTAGGCACTACGCGTGAATGGACGCATGGCAAACGCACAGTAATGCTGGAGTATGAAGCATACGAGCCGATGGCCATTGCCACGATGAGACAGATTGGCGATGAGCTGACGGAGCGTTGGCCTGGCACGTTATGTGCGATTACTCACCGCATCGGTGTAGTAGAGCTTGCAGAGATCAGCGTTGTAATTGCTGTCTCCGCGCCTCATCGTGAATCATGCTATGAAGCGAGCCGATATGCAATCGAGCGTTTAAAGCAAATCGTACCGATTTGGAAAAAAGAAATATGGGAGGACGGTTCCGAATGGAAGGGACACCAGCTAGGTCCATGGAACCCGATTAATCCATTATCTTAACTTGATAAGGAGCAGCGCTCATTATGAATAGATATGCTAGACAAATCCGTTTTACCCCAATCGGCGCAGATGGGCAGCGCTCACTTGAACAGAGCCGCGTTGCCATAGTCGGTATGGGCGCATTAGGCTCCGTCATTGCCTCGCACCTCGTTCGTTCAGGCGTAGGATATGTTCGCATTATAGATCGTGATATTATTGAAACGAGCAATCTGCAGCGGCAAATGCTTTATACCGAGCAGGACGTCTCTGAATTAAAGCCAAAAGCAGAAGCAGCAGCAACTCATCTGAGAAGCTTTAACAGTGAGGTCACAATAGAACCTATTGTTGCCGATTTAACTGCTGCGAACGCTGAGGAGCTGCTGTCCGGCGTGGATCTGATCGTGGATGGCAGTGATAACTTCTCCGTTCGATACTTAATGAATGATTTCAGCATTAAGCATACCATCCCGTGGATTTATGGCGGAGCTGTCGGTGCAAGCGGAATGACTATGACCATTATTCCCGGCAAAACTCCTTGCTACCGCTGTCTGTTCGCAAATCCTCCTCAGCCCGGTACGACCGATACTTGCGAGACAGCAGGCGTCATTTCACCTGTTGTCGATATAATTGCTTCTACAGAATCCGCAGAAGCGATAAAGCTGCTGTCCGGCAATACGCAAGCTCTACACGGCACTCTGTTCCAGGTTGATGTATGGAATCACGCTTGGATTCCAGTTTCCTTAAATAACAGCAAACGAAGCGATTGTCCGACTTGCGGCGAACGACGCTTTGATTTTCTAGATCAGTCGCATGAAGAATCAGCGGCCGCTGCTTTATGCGGACGAAACTCTGTGCAAATTACACCGAGCGCCCCTGCCTCACTACAGCTGGAGCAGCTTGCTTTAAGGCTAAAAGATGCCGGCGTAATTACACTTAATCGCTATCTTCTCCGCATTGAGCTGTCATCCTCTATGACTATAGTTGTATTCCCGGATGGACGAGCTATAGTTCAAGGGACAGATCATTTAGCGAAAGCAAGATCGATTTATGCCGAGATTTTAGGCTATTAGCCCCACGGAAATGTTGTAATTTGTCCTTTTTATTGGTAACCTTAATCATATATTCAAATTATACGCATTGAGGTGTATTCATGAAGGTTCATGTTGCAGATTTAATTATAGGTGATCGTTTAAGTGCAGATACATTTAACGGATACGGCCTTCATGTCCTTTCTAAAGGGACCGATCTATATGAGAGTGAAATCTCTCGTTTATATCAGCATCAAATCGAGTATGTTGACATTGAAGATCGCGTAACTGTTCAAGAAGTCGCTGACACAAGAACACTGGAATCCACCTTAACGCCTAAGTGGCTCCCTACTGTGCAGCCTCTTTATGAAAATGCTATACAATCCTTTGAAAAAGTATTTTCAAGCGCAGTAGCTCAAGAGAGCTTTGATATGGAAGAGGTAGAGCGTGTTGTCGAGCCTTTATTTAACAATCTTCAGCTTGAACGCGATGTCGTGTCTCTGCTTCTTTTATTAAATACATCTGATGACTATACCTATCAGCACTCCGTACAGGTAGGTATGCTATCCTATTACTTGGCAACATGGATGGGCTATCCAATAGAGGATGCCTTAGCAATTGGCAAAGCTGGCTTCCTGCATGACATTGGCAAAAGCCAGATTTCCGATGAAATATTGAATAAGCCTGGCAAACTGACAGATGAAGAATTTGCAATCATCAAACAACACCCCGAATTCGGCCATAATATCATCGCTAATTCTATCGATGAGAAATATGCCGCAATTGGCGCGCTTCAGCATCATGAGCGCAATGACGGGAGCGGATACCCGCATGGTCTAATCAGCTCAGAAATTCACCCCGTTGCGAAAATTATCGCCGTTGTCGATATTTATAGCGCTATGATTTCACAGAGAGTCTATCAAGATAAGCGTGATTTGCTTTTCGTATTAAGAGAGTTGCATAAACTGAGCTTTGAACATCTTGACGCTGAAACAACGCATACCTTCATCAAGCATATGATCCCTAACTTTATTGGCAAGCGCATTGAGCTTGAGACTGGCGAAACCGGCATGATCGTAATGACTCATCCATCCGAATTTTTCCGACCGCTTATTCGTATCGACGGCCGCTTCATCGATTTAACGATCGAACGCCAATATGAAATAAAGCAAGTCTTTTTGTAACGTTAAAAATTGCAACGCTTTCAGACTATTCTTTTTATAATAATAAGCTGAAAGCTTTGCAGTTTTTTTATGCTTAGACAACCAAGCCTACGCTACCGGAACAGAGAAGACTTCTATTAATTGCGGACCATTATCTAACATGCTTCTCACCTAACATTAACGAAGAATTATCACGCTATGCTTGGTAATTCTTCGAATATTTCGTTCTAGTGAAGATCAAGTAGCTTATTGCTTCGAAACAAGACTCTAAATCGCCTATCTATGCTAATTAGCTGGATATTCTTCGTTACATTTTGAATATGGGGATTAGCCTGCATATAAGGCTAGTTTTCTTCCTTAGAAAATTATATTAAGATATGAATCCATATTCCGTTCGCTTTTCTTCGTTTCGAGCAGGGCTTAAGGTTATCTACGATTATAGGAGACTTCCTCTAAGCCCTTCACTCTTTATTTTCCTAATGCTAAATAACACTACTACTGCTTAGGCTGACCGCTTGCAGTCCGCAGCTCGTTAGCTAATCGATTAAATTCTTTGCGGGATTCGCTATCCTCGGTAGCCATATAGGCTGCGCTAATAAATGGAATAATCTTATTCGCGTCCTCTGCTTTAAGCATCCGCTCTCCCCCCTTGCGCTGCAACTGATCTGCCACTCTGCTTTTGAATTCTAACCAGCCTGTCCACTTGCCGCCATCATACATTAGCCTCGGACAGATTTTTCCACTCCAATCAAAATGCCGTCTTAATCGCTCTATGTCCCAACCACGCTCCATCAGGAGTATGGCAACCAGCTCTGCAGCATTGCGAATGGTTTTCTCGTAATCACCGCTTTCGCATATTTCAATGCCAATACTAGTGCGATTACCGCTTGTTATGCTGCTGCCATCTCCCGCATGCCATGCATTTTCATTTAGCGGTATGCACTCGATTGCTCTATGCTCATCAACCACAATATGATAGCTGGCCGTACGATCATTTGCGCTGTTGATCAGCCAGTTTCTCTCGTTTCGCGCTGTGCTCCTTGGATTTCCAGTATTGTGAATGGTTATCGATGTCGCATACATAGAGTGTGATGGTCTTCGATTGTTCGGGGTATTCTTAGGAATATGATCGATAATATACCTAATATCTATTATGTTCCTCTCCCTTATCATTCAATTGATGCAGCACATTCTTCAGTTTTTGCGGCAGCGGCACATTAAGCACTCCTAAGTTTTCGATAATCGATAGACCTTCGCGGCCAATATAGAAATAGATCGCAATTGTACGATAGACGAGCGTATCAGGATTCATCCAACCATCAAAAGCCGTCGCAAGCGCGATAACAAAAAGGACGACAATCTTTCGAATGCCGCCCCAATACATTACATCGCTATTTAATGTTCTTGTTTTGATAGCTCCAAGCAAACCCGTTACATAATCGCCGATCATGAGGATGATTAAAATTGTCATGCCCTTATCCCATCCCCCCAGCACTGAGCCCATATAGCCAATGGTTGCGGCAAAAAAACCAGCAGCAGTGTCTTTGAAATTCGATCCAACAGCGGCAGCCAGAATATTATTGATATAAAATTTTAAATAAGCCATGTCTACCCCCTTATAATATTTCTCTAGTGTTTTACATTTTAGAGATTTTGAGAGAATAAATTCCTCCTAAATTCCTTTTAGTGCTCTTGCAATTCCACCAATTCTAATTCTTACTGGGGAAGCATTAGGATCATTAATTGCGCAATGCTCAATGACACAGGTTTCATTATTAACTCTTATTCTCAAATTGTTATTATCCAAAGGGGATGCAGTAGCTAAATATACTGGTATATTAACAAGGCCGTTTGGATGTTTAAATTTAAGAGTTCTATATGATACTTTGGAATGTATCTGGTACATACCTAGAAGCATATTACTTTCTCTATATATTAATGGAACATTAGCTGAACTTCCTTTGGATGGCATAAACATCCAGTATGATGCACCCAAGATAGCCTCACATATATTAAATGAGATATCTGGATTTATGTTACATGAATAGAATACATCTCTATATCTAAATGTCATAAGCATTTTATCTGTTTGTAGACAATAGTATAGACGGGTAGCACCTATCTTGTAGCTGCTACTACCTGAGATATTGGTCTCTGCGGGATGACGGGTAATGGCTACCATATAGTCTGAACCAGTTGGATCCCATGATGCTATTTTTAAAGCATAATTGACGATATGCGTTAAATAAATTCGACCATCTTTTTTGAATGCCATATCATAATCTTCAGCAGCTTCAATGCCACTAACATATGCATATCTATGAGGTACTTGATCCCATGTTTGGGTTGGACCAGTTACAAGACCAGTATATGACTCACCTCTATTTGGTGAAAATATATAGTATGCAACTCTTCCATCATTACTAAATGCTAACCGAGTTCTACCACTATCAAAAAGTCTATAACTATTAAAATAATTAGTACCCTGTGTTTTATAATAAATATAATTAGTGGTAGCTATATGAGGTAGTCCGTGAGTCGTTATCCCAAAATCTAGTATCGTATATTGGCAACTAAATGTCTCAATACTCCCCCAAGTGCTTGTATTTATATTATATGTGATATATGCAACAGTATTGTAATCTGCTTTCCATGTAATATGAAGTATGCCATCATTTTGAGTTGCAATATTTGCGCATGTACTGACCTGACCTGCTCTAATAACAGTGGCTTTCTCACCGCCTAGTTCTGCAAATGAGATACCTCCATCAATTGTTACATATAGTTTTATCCCGCCAGGTCCAGATCCATCAAAATTTGAGTCTGCCGCAACAATATATACCTTATTTCCTATAACTACTGATGGCCTAACCCCATCGCTACCAGCAAAGCCATTTGTGTTATAGTGGGGTATCATCCTAAAAGCTATAGCCATTATACTCACCCTCCTTAAGTTGAGAAAGGGGCTGTCCAATAAGTCCCCAAAATAAAAAGGTTGGGCGAGAAACCGTAAGGTTTTTCGTCCAACCTTTTTGTGTGCCTGCTTTTGCAAGAACGTAGCGAGGCGGATGCCTGCTACTTT
>Ga0182739_1002405_pt1 | contig 17557 bp, 13 predicted proteins | sample eDN5th30CBELigBY_FD_128873 | JGI IMG/M metagenome (GOLD analysis project Ga0182739, IMG submission 128873) | Enriched backyard soil microbial communities from Emeryville, California, USA - eDNA 5th pass 30_C BE-Lig BY (version 2) (version 2) | ecosystem: Environmental > Terrestrial > Soil >... | reverse complement strand
CAGCAAACAGGCTTACAACTCGTTCCGTATTTTATTTAAAGATGAGAAATAAATGGCTATCAAGGATTGGTATGGAGGGGAAGGCGAGTCGATTGTGCCTTCTCATTCATCAGCGAACAGATTATGACGAGGACAATTAAGGGAGGGTCATTAGATGACTTCAACAATAGAGATGAAGAAATTATCAAGCAAAAATATCGTATCACCAAAAGGGTTTACAGCAGCAGGTGTTCATTGCGGACTTAAACATAAGAAAAAAGATTTAGCGATTCTAGTAAGTGAAGTACCAGCAAGCGTTGCCGGAGTATTTACAACTAATGCAGTTCAGGCAGCACCTTTAAAAGTAACAAAAGAAGTTGTATATGAAACGAAAAAAATGCAGGCAATGATCGTCAACTCAGGAAATGCCAATGCATGTACAGGTAAACAAGGCGTATTGGATGCATATGAAATGCAACTGCTTGCCGCACAAAAGCTTGGCATCGCATCTAATTTGGTGGGGGTAGCCTCTACGGGTGTCATCGGGGAAATTATGAAAATGGAGCCGGTTAAAAAAGGTGTTGAACAATTAAATCCCGATTCAAAGTTAGAAAGCGGTATTGATTTCTCTCAGGCAATTTTAACAACAGATACTGTCATGAAAAATACAACTTATGCCACGATCATTGATGGCAAGGAAGTCATTGTATCAGGAACAGCTAAAGGTTCCGGAATGATTGAACCAAATATGGCGACAATGCTAGGGTTTATTACAACAGATGCCAATATTGCATCAAATGAGCTGCAAAAAGCATTATCAAGTGTAACGGATTGCACATTTAATTCAATCACAGTGGATGGTGATACATCTACGAACGACACGGTTATTGTAATGGCTAATGGCTTAGCGGGAAATGAACCACTATCTCCATTACATCCTGACTGGGAAAACTTTTACACAGCACTACGTCTTGTGGCAGAAGACTTAGCAAAGTCAATTGCACGTGACGGGGAAGGTGCAACAAAGCTGATTGAAGTAGAAGTGGATGGAGCAGTTTCAGATGAAGAGGCACGTAAAATTGCAAAAACAGTTGTAGGTTCACCGCTTGTAAAAACAGCAGTATTTGGCTGTGATGCAAACTGGGGACGTATTATTGCAGCAGTTGGCTATTCAGGTGCTGTAATCGATCCCGATAAAATCACAATCAAAATCGGTGGGGCAACAATGGTGGAAAATGGTGAACCAATTAAGTTTTCCGAGGAAGAGCTTATCGAAATTTTAAAACAGCATGAAGTAAAAATATATGTGTCACTTGAAGTTGGGAAAGGGCACGGATTTGCATGGGGGTGTGACCTGACTTATGACTACGTTCAAATCAACGCATCATACCGCTCGTAAAATGGTCATCAAACTTGGCGGCAGCACATTAGAAGGTCTTAACGAGACCTTCTTTCGCAATTTTAAAGCGTTGCAGGATCAAGGGTTCCAACTCATTATTACACATGGAGGTGGACCTGCGATCAACCGTGAATTAGCCGCTGCCGGTATCGTGTCACAAACGGTAAACGGACTGCGTGTAACAAGTGAAGAAATGATCGGTATTGTACAGTCAACTTTAATCGGAAAAGTAAACCCTTCACTTGTACATGAGCTCCATTCAGCAAATATTTCTGCTATTGGGCTGAATGGATTTGACGGGGGACTGCTGGAGTGTGAATTTTTAGATTATGAAAATTACGCATATGTTGGAGAAGTGAAGCGTGTTAATATAAATATGTTAAACTCTTTGACGGAAGCTGGAATTGTACCTGTTATTGCCTGTATCGGTGCAACGAAGGATGGGCAGGCGCTGAATATTAATGGCGATACAGTGGCAAGTGAAATTGCATTGGCTGTCGAGGCGGAATGTCTCCTGCTTGTGACGGATGTGGCCGGTATTCGCATACAGGATGAATACCAGACAGAAGTAACACCACGCCTGATCGAACAATGGATTGAAGAAGGGCATATTTACGGCGGGATGATTCCGAAAGTACAGGGTGCCCTGAATTGTTTGAAGGCAGGTATACCTTCTGTACAAATTGTTAATGAAGCTTTAACCGGGACGACTATTTTAAGTGAGGAGCTAGTGAAATGAGTGCATTATTCCAAAATTACGCAAGAAGACCTTTTGCTATTGTCGAAGGCAAAGGAACAGAAGTATTTGATACGACAGGGAAGAGATATTTAGATTTTACGAGCGGCATTGCTGTTTGTAGTTTAGGGCATGCACATCCATCAATCGTTGAAGCTATTCAAAAACAAAGTCAAAAACTGTGGCATATTAGTAACTTATTTGAAAGTCCAGGACAGGAAAAACTTGCCGCATCATTAGTGAAAGATTTGCATTTATCATATGCATTTTTCTGTAATAGTGGTGCAGAGGCGAACGAAGCGGCTATTAAATTAGCACGTAAGCATACAGGGAAACATAAAATCATTGTGTTTGAACAGAGCTTTCACGGACGTACATTTGGTGCGATGAGCGCAACTGGACAAGATAAAGTGCGTAAAGGATTCGGTCCTTTAGTGAGTGAGTTTATAACATTGCCATTTAATGATATCGAAGCATTGAAAGCTGCAGTTGATGAAGATACTGCTGCGATTATGCTTGAAATGATTCAAGGTGAAGGCGGAGTAAATCCTGCAACGGATGAATTCGCGAAAGCCATTCATGAAATTCAGCAATCCTCAGATATTTTAGTCATTGTTGATGAAGTACAAACAGGTATCGGACGTACAGGAACTCGTTTTGCATTTGAACAGACAGCTATTAAACCGGACATTGTCTCAATGGCTAAAGGTCTCGGCGGCGGTTTCCCAATCGGGGGAATTCTTGGGACAGAAAAGCTGTTTAACACATTTAATGCAGGTACACACGGTACGACATTCGGCGGGAATCCATTAGGTGTTGCCGTTGCTCAAACAGTTATCGATCAAATATTCAATGATGCCTTTTTGGATAATGTAAAACAAAAATCAGCATACTTTATTAAAAAACTGGAAGAAGCTTTTCCGGAAGATAAATATTCAGTTCAAGGAAAAGGGTTAATGCTTGGTCTAAGCCTTGGCGGAGAAGATGTGGCACCTTATGTGGCCGCATTGGATGAAGCTGGTCTATTAACAGTTGCTGCCGGCCCGAAAGTGATTCGATTATTACCGCCTTTAACAGTGAGCGAACAGGAAATTGATGAAGCAGTCAATTTACTTAAAGATGTATTAAAAGCAGAACAATTATCAATTTAATTACACTAAAAAATCTCACCAACCTATAAAAGTTGGTGAGATTTTTTGTTTTTATTCCCCTGATGGTTCTGGTTCGACCGGATCGACGTCAACTTCAATCTCATCCAGGTCTTCAATTACTTCCCCAGGTACAACATTTTCCTCATCTTCCGTTTCCGGTGGAGCTGGTGGTGCAGTTTCAACCACTTCTCCGACTTCATTCGAATAGCCTGATTCCAATCCTGTAATATCGACTGCTACAACGATGTAGCGAACACCTGGTGAAACTGATACCCGATAACCTTCATAAGATTTTAATGAACGTACAAGCGATCTACCCTGATCGGTAACACTATATACGCGGTAGCCAACAACATCATTGGATGCAGAGGCTGTCCATGATAGTGAACCGTTTGCCAATGTCGCATAAACAGGTTGCGGTGGTGCACTGTCCGCAGAGAATGGAGCACCGGTTACAACTCCATTACCAGAACTGAACGACAGCAATTTTGAAGCGTCTCCACCCAGTCTGCCTAACATCCGGTCAACGAATGCCTGATTCAATCCGAAACCGCTCATTTGGACAAACTCAGTAGGTGTATTCGGTAATGCAGCATACGTGTTGCCGTTAATCACAACCGATGTAGAAGATACAAAGCTGTCATCCGGCTGTGTTGGTAAAAATACATTTTTATTAAATAGATCGGAAGTGACTAAACCGGCATTGGCGCATGAAGTTGAAGGTGCCAGGCCTGAAATACCACAAAATGATCGTGTCACAACGCCTTCAGGTTTTTTGAATGCTTCTTTCGTACCGACTAATTCCGGGTTGATATCATATAACGTATTCAAGTAATTTGCCCATAGACGGTTTACACGTTGACTTGGGTGCTGGTAACGGTTATTAAATGCATAAAGGGTACGCAGTTTTTCGTAACCCATCCAGACACCTACCGAGATATTCGGATTATATCCCACGAACCAAACATCGTTATGGTCCTGTGTTGTGCCGGTTTTGCCAGCAAAGTCAGACGAGAATTTCAGCTGGCTCTTTGCCAATGTACCAGTTCCGCCCTGCTTCAACACATCACGCAGCATATCGGTCATGATATATGCTGTTTCAGGTGCAAATACTTTCACAGGCTCTACTTCATGTTCATAAACAATATTGCCGTCCAGATCTTCAATGCGTTCAATCATGTAAGCATCGATAAATTGACCATTATTGGCAAATGTAGCATAAGCGTTAGTATTTTCTTCAACAGAAGCACCAATCGTCAAACTGCCCAGAACGGTCGAACTGTTTTCGTAATCAACAGGCAGTAATTTAGAGAAGCCCATCTTTTCCAGGAAAGTAGCAGGGCGACGATCTAAAATGGAATCATATAAACGTGCTACAGCCAAGTTTTGCGATGACGCAACAGCCTGACGTGCAGGAATAATACCTAATTCCTGGTTCGGGTTATAGTTCACAGGATCCCAACCAGTAACCGGATGTTTAAATTTCACGTCGACAACAGGGCTTCCTGCTCCGATGACACCATATTCGATTGCCGGTGCATAGGCAAGTAATGGCTTCATTGTTGAACCATTTGAACGGAATGCGTTTGTTGCATGGTTCACTTGTGTAATAGTGTGGTCGCGTCCGCCAACGAAACTTAAAATGCGGCCGGTGCTATTTTCAATAACGATACTTCCTGTTTGTACAGGAACATCCACTTCTATTTCTTCTCCTGTTTCAGGATCCTTTTCTTTCTTTTTGTATGTTTGACCGTATAAAGTGAACTCTTCCGTCACTTTTTTCATGGCATCATACATATCTTTATTGATCGTAGAGTAAATACGGTAACCACCGGAACGTATTGTACGGTCGGCCATTATAGTATATTTCTCATTTAAGTTTTCTTCTTCTTTTAAACGATCCGGATCAATACCGTCTTTTTCAGCAAGTATTTTTGCAAAAATTTCTTTTGAACGGAGCTCAAGCTCTGCTGTTAACCAAGGATATTTTTCTTCGGGACGAATTTCATATCCTTTGAAGTCTTGTGTAACATCGTACTTAATCGCTTCGTCATATTCTTTCTTCGTAATATAACCAGCTTCCTGCATACGATAAAGAACCGTCTTCATACGGTCAATACCTGGCTGCATCCCATCCGCACTTTTTTTCTCACCTTTATTTGTAAAAGGTGTGTACTTGAACGGTGCCTGAGGGATACCGGCAATATAGGCCGCTTGCGGTAAATTTAATTTAGATGCAGATACACCGAAAATACCTTGCGCTGCCGTCTCAATACCGGCAATATTACGTCCCGAAGAGTTTCGGCCATACGGGATAATATTTAAATACGCTTCAAGTATTTCTTCTTTTGTCATAAAATGTTCCAGACGATACGCAAGTAAAATTTCCTTTGCTTTACGTTCATATGAAACTTCATTCGTTAATATTTGGTTTTTGATTAATTGCTGTGTAAGTGTAGATCCACCTGTCTGTGTAGATGAGTTGGATACATCTTGCAGTAAACCGCGGATTACAGCTTTCGGTACAATACCTGTATGCTCGCGGAAATATTCATCCTCTGTTGCAAGAACAGCATTTATTAAGGATGGGGATATATTGGCAAGCGATGTTTCACGACGGTCCAAATCTGTTCGGATCTTTCCTATGTAAATATCGTTCGCAAAATAAAGTTCACTTGTTTCTTCATAACTGAAAATTTGCTCGCGCATTTCATCTTTTGATCGCAAAGGTTCATCTTTTGTTAATGATGCGAAGTAACCTGCGCCTACAGCTCCGACAAACAATAGTGTCGCGGCTGTAAAAATAATCGCCAGCAATATTAAATTCCAGAATACACCGCTTCCGATCCGGACATAGCGCATTCGTTCTGAAGAAGCAAGGATTTCGATTTTTTTATTCAATTTTTCGAGCCATTCTCTCACATCATCGACCTCCTAAAATCTTGTTTATTATAGCATATTTGAGATATAAACGAATATAAATATTGACATCAACTATTTTCTAGGTAGAATAGAAAATATAAATTTCAGGCAACGAAGAGTTTGCAGTAATAAATGTGTTCCCTGCATAGAGAGCTAGCGGTTGGTGAAAGCTAGACATAGCGCATTTATGAATTACGTACTTGGAGCCTGAACGGATCGTCACGTTATAGACGCTTAAAGTGGAAGAAAGACTGAAATTTCTTCAAGCCGGGTGGTACCGCGTTAAATAATAATTTGACGTCCCTGCATGCATTTGCGTGTAGGGACGTTTTTCGTTTCCTTACAAGTAAATGACGCATCATGTAAAAGGAGAGAAAACAAATGACAAATGAATTACTGCAAGACTTGGAATGGCGCGGACTGTTATACCAGCAAACAGACGCGGAAGGTATGGAAAAGCTATTAAATGAGGAAAAGGTTTCCCTATACGTAGGTGTTGACCCGACAGCAGACTCGATGCATATCGGACATATTGTGCCATTGCTTACATTACGCCGCTTCCAAAAAGCAGGCCATACACCGATTTTATTAGTTGGCGGAGCTACAGGAACTGTAGGAGATCCATCTGGCCGTTCAGAAGAGCGTCAGTTACAGACAATGGATCAGATCGAAAAAAATGTGCAAGGTCTAAAAAAGCAAATGGAGCGCTTATTCGACTTTTCATCGGATGCGGCAAACAGTGCTGTTCTTGTAAACAACAATGACTGGGTTGGTCCGATGTCATTAATCGATTTCCTTCGTGATTACGGGAAACTGATCAATGTTAACTACATTTTAAATAAAGATACAGTTGCATCACGACTCGACTCAGGTATTTCATTCACTGAATTTGCCTACACATTAATCCAAGGTATCGACTTCAACCACTTGTATGATCATCACAATGTTCGAATTCAAGTAGGCGGTTCGGATCAGTGGGGCAACATTACAACTGGCCTGGAAATGATTCGTAAAACACATGATGAAAATGCGAAGGCGTTCGGTATTACAATTCCGCTTGTAACAAAAGCGGATGGTACGAAGTTCGGTAAAACAGCGGGTGGCGCTGTATGGCTGGACGCTGCAAAAACATCTCCATACGAGTTCTACCAGTTCTGGATCAATACAGCGGATGCCGATGTCGTGAAATACCTGAAAATCTTCACATTCCTGACACGTGAAGAGATTGAAGGTCTTGCAGTAAGTGTGGAAGAAGAGCCGCATTTACGTAAAGCTCAAAAAGCGCTGGCTGAAGAAATGACACGTCTGATTCATGGTGAAGCAGGTCTGGAAGCAGCAGAGCGTATTACAAAAGCATTATTCTCTGGTGATTTAAAAGCATTATCAGTAGAAGAAATGAAAGTAGCCTTCTCTGGTGTACCTTCTGTAGAAGTGGCAAAAGAGGATAAAAATATCGTGGAATTAATCGTAGAAGCAGGGATTTCTTCATCCAAACGCCAAGCACGTGAAGATGTAACTAACGGTGCAATTAGTGTGAACGGTGAAAAAATTACGGATCTTGACTATGTAATCGATTCGAAAGACCGTTTGGAAGATGCTTTTGCCATTATCCGTCGCGGTAAGAAAAAATACCATATGGTTAAATTTGCTTAATTAAAATAAAACGTCTTGGAAGGCAGCAGTTTTCCAAGACGTTTTTTTAAAAGGAGTTTCCTGTTTCATAAAGAAGGTATAGGATAGGGGTGATAATATTGGGAAATAAATCGTATTTATGGAAAATTGTCGTTTCCATTTTTGTCTTACTGACTGTCAGCTTTTTTACTTTCATATTATTATTTATGGTAGCGTTTAGCGGTAACATTCACTTTATACCGTTCATCATTTCCGCTGCGGTCATTATATACATTGGTTATGTGCTTGTGCTTTTTGATGTATTTTATAAAAATAGAAAACGTATAAAAATCTTTTGGACGATTGCCGGAATCATTTTAGTCGTCTGTTTGATACAACCTGTTTATAAATGGTTCGATAATAGGGTGCCGACTGTTGATGCAGAAGTGAATATTTACCAATATGAGCCATTTACAGATGAAAATAAATTAGTTCAATTGGAGAATGAGCCTACTTTAAAGCTAGAGGAACCTTTACCGAAGATGGATGGCGCAACCGCATTGTATCCATTGTATGCCGCCATTACAGAGCATGTATATCCAGAAAAAGAATACAATCCCTACAAAAGTGAAGTTATGGTCAACCAGACGCATGAAGCCTATACAAATCTGATTTTCGGAAAGACGGACATGATTTTTGCAGCGGGTCCTTCCGATGCGCAAATTAACCAGGCTAAACAACAGGGGATTAAACTTCATCTGACACCAATCGGAAAAGAAGCATTTGTCTTTTTCGTCAACAGTAAAAATAAAGTCAATCGTTTATCGCTCGATCAAATTAAGGGAATCTATGCTGGGGAAATTACAAACTGGTCAGAAGTGGGCGGAAAAGATGATTCAATCAGGGCATTCCAAAGACCTGAGGACAGCGGATCACAGACAGCCCTTCAACGGCTTATGGGAGATACTCCATTGATGGAAGCACCAACGGAAGATATAGCGACTGGAATGGGCGGAATTATCAATGAAGTGTCCCGATACAAAAATTATAAAAATGCAATCGGCTATACTTTCCGCTACTATTCAAATGAGATGGTTAAAAATAAAGAAATCAAACTTTTGGAAATCGATGGAGTTGCACCGACAAGAGAAACGATTCGCAACAATACGTATCCGATAGCTTCCGAATTTTATATTGTGACAGCAGGCGAGCCAACAGGAAATGCTAAGGAACTGATTGATTGGGTGCTTTCGGAAGAAGGGCAGGCATTAGTCGAAAAGGCTGGCTATGTATCTCTTAAATCTGGCGAATAGCAAAAGATTGGTATGCTACTAAAGGAGCAATAATTTTGTATCACCTTAAAAGTATCAGTATAATAGAATGTATACATATTTTTAGGGGGATGTTATTTTGAGTGAGCAATTAACGGGCACAGTCGATGATCGACATGCCATATTGAGCATTGCTGTTAAACCCCGAGATACTATTCGTTATGTGTTAACAACTAAAAAGTTATCTTATTTCATTTTCGTTGGTATTATCGGAGTATTTGCTAGCAATTTAACCGGCTTTATCGGTGAAGAATTTACAGGACAATTTACATTGGGGGATATCGTCTATTCAACATTTCTAGTTAGTCTAATACTGTACTTTCTTTCTACCGTCTTATCGGCAGGTGTATTGACACTATCAGCAAAAGCGTTCGGTGGTGTAGGGAAATTTAAAGAAATGTTCCGCATGATTAGTATGACAATGATTCCTTATATTTGGATATTGCCGGTACTGCTTTTCTGGATGCAGTTCGCACCACAGTCATTTTTCTCGATTTCTTATATGGAAACATCATTAGGTGATTTGATCCTGCAATTTGTTTGCGGAACACTGATTATTATTAGTAGTATTTGGACATATGTCATTACCGTGATTGGAATTTCAGAAGTCCACCACATTTCGAAATTGAAAGCATTTTTTGCTTCATTTATAGTAATTGCTGTATTAGGAGCAATGTACTTTTTGTTTTACTAAAATACATTTTTAATAATATTATGTGTTTAAAATATAGTTAAAAGATGCTGCCGCTAAATTAGCGTACAGCATCTTTTTTGTTGTTAGCAGGCTGTATATCGTCTAAGTATAAAGGAAAAAGCTGAATAAATTGTCACGGAACGTAAAATTAAAAGGGTCACTGGGGGAAGTGACCCTAATGGCGTGAAAAACAGTAATAAGTAGTTGGAATTATTTCTGGCTAGCTAAAGAATTTTTGTGATCGATGCTATTAGTAAGCGAAAGTAGCGCCCACAATAATTAAAAGAATGAATAGAACAACGATCAGAACGAAAGTTGAGCTGTTACCACCGCTGTTACCGCCACCACAGCCGTAACCACCGTAGCTTGGTTGTTGTTGATACCCTTCATATCCGTAACCCATTAAATTCACCCCCTTTCCTCGTTATCCTATTCAACGAAGCAAGGTTGACCGGGGCGATTGAACAAATTTCAAAAAATTATTTAATGCAAAAAAAACCACCAGGCACCTGATGAACAGGGCTTGATGGTTTGATTCGAATATATCTGAAGCTCGAAAGATTAACGAGAGTAGAACTCTACGATGAACTGTTCGTTGATTTCAGAAGATAATTCAGAGCGCTCTGGTAAACGTACGAAAGTACCTACTTTAGAGTCTGCATCGAATGATAAATATTCTGGTACGAAGCTGTTTACTTCGATTGATTCAGCAACAACTGAAAGGTTAGCTGATTTCTCACGTAAAGAGATTGTTTGACCTGGTTTTACTGAGTAAGATGGGATGTCAACGCGGTTACCATCAACTAAGATGTGACCGTGGTTAACTAATTGACGAGCTGCACGACGAGTGCGAGCTAAACCTAAACGGTAAACTAAGTTGTCAAGGCGAGTTTCAAGTAAGATCATGAAGTTTTCACCGTGTACACCTTGTAATTTACCAGCACGTAGGTAAGTGTTTTTGAATTGACGTTCAGTCATACCGTACATATGACGTAATTTTTGCTTTTCAGTTAATTGTAGACCGTACTCTGATTTTTTACCACGAGAGTTCGGGCCGTGTTGACCTGGTGCGTAAGGGCGTTTTGCGATTTCTTTACCTGTGCCGCTTAATGAAATACCAAGACGACGAGATAGTTTCCAAGATGGACCTGTATAACGAGACATAATTGTGTCTCCTCCTTAAAATTGGTTTTTGTTGTAAAAGAAAAAACCAGTTGTACCCGACATTAAACGGTATTCTATTTTCATGTATCTTCGCCCATGCAGCCGAAAGGGTTACACAATACACCATTCTGTCTAAACAGAAGGAATAAAATACTACATTTAAGTTATACAACTACTGCATTCATTTTACACAAAGGCTATTGTATCTTTTTTTTATCTATTCGTCAACAAAGGTGTATTACTTTTGAATATATTAAGAGGAAATGAAAAATAAAAATAAATGATCATTTGTATGGGTATTTAAGCATAAAACTGGGTAGTAGATAAGAACGGTAAAATGCTTGAATGTTCGAAAAACAATGCAAATGGAGGTGTTTATTAGAAAAATATAACAAAATTAAATAGTCAATAAGGCATAAAATGTGTATACTTGTGGTTAAGTGAAAAGAACCGACATTGCAATAGTAAAAGAAAAGGTGATTTAATGGTGGAAAATCAACAAAAGATTGATCAATTTAAATCGGATATTTTAAGCCTTTGTATGAAGACGAAATTACAACGAAGTAAATTTTATGATTACTTTTTCTTATTAGAAGAAAGCCTAATAAAACACTTTAATATGGAACATTGTTTTTTATTTCATGTAAGCGAAAATAAATTGAAACCGATCGACAACTTAGAACTGCTGAATGTTGATGTAACATTAGATTTAATACAACCCTATTTTAACGGTAATAAAGTTGTGAAGTTACCCGGGTTTTTAAGAGAGCAGCCGTATTTTGCGAACCATACGGATGTAATGCCACTTATAATAAACGATAAAATAGAAGCTATTATTATATTTAAATATAATCCAGTAAACGCACCTATTGAAAAAGTGCTGACAGAAGATATTGTAAGTGCGATATCGGGTTCCTATTCATTTTTAACTTCAAAATATGAAGTTTATTCGAATGAACAAAAATACCGTAAATTGTACGGTATGACCGATCTTTTCCATTCGACGATGGATATTGATGTAATTTTGGAAAATGTGCTTGTTACAATCGAAGAGAATTTTCCTGGTCTGGAAGTTGAACTGATTTTATCGAATGACCAAGACCGTCAAACGAGAGTGAAAATAAAACCTTTCGACTATTTGTCAGAGCGGCCAGCAACCATCGAGTCTTTCGTATCGGGAGAATTGAATGAGGATATAGCTGTTGAACAAAACCGCCGATTATTGAATGTTCCTATAAAAGGGAGACAAGCCATATACGGAATTTTACAGGTGAAAGCGCCTATCAATTACCCATTTGCAAGTTCAGAAAAAGAATTTATCCGCATGCTTGCCCAAGCTTCAGGAAATGCTTTGGAAAACGCAAAACTCTATCATCAATCACATCGTCTCATAACGGATTTGCAGTTGATCAATGAAACTTCCCATCGTTTAAATATGAAATTGACAATCAGTGAAATGCTATTATTTTTACAAAAGCAAATGATGAAATCGTTTCAGCCGATGGAGTTAGGATTCCTTTTTAAAGAAGATGACAAGTATATTTTGACTGAAGCTTGTACAGACCTTTTCAATCATATAGCGTGTAATGTATATATCCAGCATGTGGAAAAACATTTCCAATCGACACAAGACCCATTATTTATTGCTGATTTCAGCCGTCTTATTTCAGGGGACATTGAGTATAAATCGATCATGGCCATTCCAATGATTGTAGAAGAAGATATTATCGGGTTTAGCATTGTATTGCATAAAGAACCATATTTCTTCTCCTTTGATAGCTTCAAATTAATGCAATCACTTATTCATCATTCCTCGTTAGCAATTTCCAATTCGGTATTGCGTGAACAGCTTCAGGAAATGGTGGATCGAGACCATTTAACAAAGCTTTACGCTAGAAGTTACTCCGATGCATACGTGGAAAAGGCAATTCAAAAGGACGATTCAGGGATGTTCCTGTTAATTGATATTGATAACTTTAAAAAAGTTAATGACACATACGGCCATCAAGTTGGAGATGATGTAATCGTACAAATAGCTAAGCGACTCCAAAGTGAAATAGGAAAAAGAGGCATATGCTCACGCTGGGGTGGTGAAGAACTCGCTATCTATATTCCGAATATTTCAGAAAGAGAGGCAATTGAAATTTCTGATGGGATTGTACAGATGGTGCCAAACGTAACAAATCCTTCAGTTACGGTTTCTGCGGGTATGATTACGTGGCATAAGAGCAGCCGTCCGGATTTTAAAAATATGTTTTTGCAAGCTGATATTGCACTTTACCATGCAAAACGAAACGGAAAAAACCGACTATGTGTATATGAAAAACCAATGGAACTACAATGTTAAAGGGAGTACCCGGAATTATTTTTCGGGCACTCCCTTTTTAGCAATTAAATATGCTTTAACAGTATATTCACGAATTTTTCCAAACCATCTTTATCTTCGGTAGTAAAACGTGCTTCAATCGGGCTATCAATATCTAAAACGCCTAAAACGACTCCATTTTTAATTAAAGGAATAACGATTTCCGATTTGGATGCAGCGTCACAAGCAATATGACCTGGGAAAGCGTGTACATCGTCTACAACCATTGTCTGTTCTTTTGCAACGGTTGTGCCGCAAACACCGCGGCCTACAGGAATTCGAACACAAGCAGGCAAACCCTGGAATGGTCCGAGTACCAATTCGCCTTCATCCATTAAATAAAATCCAACCCAGTTAATTTCCTTTAAAAAAGTATTTAATAAAGCGGAAGCGTTACTTAAGTTAGCGATTAAGTTTTTTTCCCCTTCCAGCAATGCATCCAGCTGTTTAGAAAGCAGTTCGTACTGTTCTGTCAAAGTCCCGTTATAAGTAATATTTCCAAACATAGAAATCCTCCAATTAAAAAGTTATTTTGTCTTGCAATAAATCATAATGCTGATGTAAATCAGCTGCCGTATGGGCATCCGAGCCGAAAATAACCGGGATTTGTAAATCAATTGCCTGTTTCACAAATGGATAGGGCGGGTATGGCTCCTTACAATACGGTTTACTCAGACCGGCACTATTAAAATCCAGCTCATAATGACCGGTTTGCATCATCTTCAATAATTCACTGATGTCCGCTGCATCATCGATCTGTTCGTCATGGGCATGCTGGAATTTATGGATTAAAGTAGGATGTCCTATACGCTTTGGTTTATATAAGCCTAAATCTGCTTTGATCGACTTTTTCACAGTTTCGTAGTAAAGCTTATACATAGGAAGAATGCCGCCAACCTTATTGGCAAATTGTAAATATACTTCCTGTGAAAAGTCAATACATACATACTCGTCTTGAAAGTTTAAAAAGTGTACGGACAATATGGCGTCATCCATCAATGGACCGACTTCATTCAGAAATTGTTTTGTTTCATGTTCATAGCCGACAATATAGTCTACTTCTAAGCCAATATTGATTTTAATTTCAGATTGATACTGTTCTTTAACGCGCTTCAGTTGTTTAAAGTAATCCATCAAATAAGCGGAATTCATGCCGCTATCCTTGTCAGGTGTTGGATCGACAAAGTTTTCAGGTAAGGGGGCATGCTCTGTAAAAGTAATCTCTTTAAAGCCGCTTGCTATCGCTTTTTCGACATATTTTTCGATCGAATCTGTAGAACCATGGGGACAAAAAGGTGTATGTATATGACCGTCTCGTTTCAATTGAATGACCTTCCTTCAAAATTATGGTATTTAAAAGTAAAAAAAGCTGGAAATAGTTAAACAAATATAAAAAAACATGTTATTATAAATAATACGTATATAGCTAAAATATTGATTTTATTTGGGATTAGGGGGCTTACAATGATAAAGTATATCATCATTGTTGTCGTCGTACTATTAGCATTATTAATGGCAGGCTTAGTAGTAAGACGCAAGCATAATGCAGAAATAGGACGATTAGATAAGGAAAAACTACAAATACAACATTACCCGATTTTTGAGGAGCTCGCAAAAGTAAAAGCCCTTAATATGAACGGTCAAACAGAAGAGCTGTTTGAAAACTGGCGTAATCGCTGGTTGGATGTTGTCGATAAGCAAATTCCGAAAATTGACGAATTGTTGTTTGATGCGGAAGAATTTGTCGACCGATTTAAATTTAAAAAAGCATCACATACAGAACGTGATATCGAACAGGAGCTTGCTAAATGTGAGCAAGTACGTGTGCAGATTATTACTGAACTGGATGAATTGATTGGCAGTGAAGAGAAAAACCGCATTGAAATCGAGCAGCTGAAAGAATATTACCGCTCTGCACGCAAGACAATTTTGGCGCACCAGCATTCATTTGGACCTGCGTTGGAAGCGTTGGAAAAGAAGCTGGAGCAATTTACGCCGAAGTTTGAAGAGTTTGATGAGTTAACGAAAGACGGCAACTATTTGCAGGCACGTGAAATTGTCCTACAGCTGAACAGTGAAGCACAAGAAATTTTTAGTTTATTAAATGATGTGCCGACACTGCTTACAGAAATTCAAACTAAAATCCCAACTGCAATTCATGAACTTCGTAATGGACAGCGTGAAATGGAAGAACAAAGGTATTATTTACGCCATTTAGAACTGACTGAATATTTGAATGGACTTGAAAACGAACTGGAAATGTTAAAAGCGGCAATTGCTGAATTGAACTTGCCGGCAGTTTCACCACGCATTCAAACAATTAATGATGAAATTGATCACTTCTATAACTTGCTGGAAAAAGAAGTTATGGCAAGAAAATATGTTGAACGCAACTGTTCTGGTATGTACAGTGTGATCAATGATGTAATGCGCCTCACTAAGGACATTAATGATGAAGTCGCTTATGTACAGCATAGCTACCGTTTACAGGATAAAGAAGCGGAAATTCCAAAAGCGGGCTTAAAGCATTTGGAAGTATTACAAAGACGCTATGAACTGTTATCAACACGCGTTCAAGAAGAAAAGTCAGCTTACTCGAGCTTACAGGAAGAGCTAAAAGAAATTACGGATGAAATCGAGCAAATTGCTGAAGAGCAGGAAAAATTCTCGAACAAACTGAAAAATCTCCGTATCGATGAAAATAAAGCAAGAGCTGAATTGGAAACTTTAAAGCGATTATTGCAAGATACAGAGCGCCTGCTAGGACGTGCCAATATTCCGGGGATTCCGGAAGAAATGGATGCTAGATTAGAAGAGGCAGCAGAACAGATTTTTGTAGTTGTTCAAAGCCTACAGGAAGTACCGTTGAATATTATCCAAGTGAACCAGCATTTACTTAATGCAAAGCAGTCGATTGAGGAAACACATGAAAAAGCACAGGAAATGATTGAAAATGTATTAATTATTGAGCGTCTTATTCAGTTCGGTAACCGCTACCGTGCTACAAATCGACAAGTACATGAATATTTGCTTGAAGCTGAAGATGCATTCAAGAAATTCCGCTACATAAAAGCACTGGAAGATGCAGCAAAAGCGGTTGAAATTATCGACCCTAATGCAATTAAGCGCATTGAGGAGCTCGTTCAGGAGCAGCTGCTTACAAAATAATAAGCATAACGGTTACATGTTGATCCATTTAGCGTTATAATAAATAAGCACATTTATGAGGTTGTGTTAATCGTCAAATTGACGATTAACACAACCTCTCTCTTTGGTAAGTGAAGAATAGAAGCAGGAAACTGTAATGGTAATAAGATTACGGGAAATTAGTTTTAAAAAGAAGGTTGAGTATAGATGATATATTTAGATAATAGTGCGACAACAAAGCCGCACAAAGATGTCTTGGCTACATTTATGTTAGTGAATGAACAGTATTATGCGAACCCTGCATCTATTCACCGTGCGGGTGTCGAGTCAAATGCTTTACTAACAAAAGCCCGGGAGCAATTAGCGAATATTCTTCATACAGAGGAAAAGAATATTTTGTTCACTTCCGGAGGGACGGAATCGAATAATGCAGCACTTTTTGGTTTAGCCAAATCGAGCAATTTTAGAGGCAAACATATTATTACGACAGAAATAGAACATCCTTCGATTCTGGAAGCAGTCAAGCGATTGGAAGAAGAAGGCTACGAAATTGATTACCTAAAAGTGAATAAATATGGAGTCATTTCTTTAGATGAATTACAGCAAAAGCTTCGCAAAGATACTATTATTGTGAGCATTATGCATGTCAACAACGAAATCGGAGCTGTGCAGCCGATTAAGGAAGCTGCACAAATTATTCACGATTCATGCCAGGCAATGTTCCATGTTGATGCGATTCAAAGTTTCGGTAAGCTGCCGGTCTTTTTTGATGGAGACAACGGTCCGGATGTCATTTCCATTTCAGGTCATAAAATTCAGGGTTTAAAAGGAAGTGGCTTGTTAGCATTCCGTAAAAAACCACAGCTTAAGGCATTTATTGTTGGTGGTGGACAAGAGTTTGGATTAAGAAGTGGTACGGTTGCTGTACCTCAAGCTGTATCATTGGCAAAAGCCGCCCGTTTAGCTGTTGAAGGCATGGCGGAGAATGTTGAAAACTTTAAAAAGTGGTCTGCAGATCTTCATCGTTTCTTTGAGCAATTTGGTCAGGAAGTATATGT
>Ga0182739_1002404_pt1 | contig 17558 bp, 16 predicted proteins | sample eDN5th30CBELigBY_FD_128873 | JGI IMG/M metagenome (GOLD analysis project Ga0182739, IMG submission 128873) | Enriched backyard soil microbial communities from Emeryville, California, USA - eDNA 5th pass 30_C BE-Lig BY (version 2) (version 2) | ecosystem: Environmental > Terrestrial > Soil >... | reverse complement strand
GTGGAGCCGATGTCGCCGCGCTTGGCGTCCAGCACGATGGGCAGGTCGGGATGGTTGTCGCGGATGTGCTGGCACAGCGCTTCGAGCTGGTCTTCGGCACGGTGCGCGGCGAAGTACGCGATCTGCGGCTTGAAGCTGCATGCATACGGCGCGGTGGCGTCGACGATGTCGCGGCAGAACTGGAAGATGGCGTCGGGCTTGTCCTGCAGTTCGCGCGGGAAGCGCTGCGGGTCGGGATCCAGCCCGACTTGCAGGAGCGAGTTGCTGGTGGTCCAGGCGTGTTCGAGTTTTTGCAGGAAATTCATGGGGGAGTTCAGTGCAGTTTGACCCGCGGGCGCGTGCGCCGCATGAGCAGGCGAGCCAGGGCAAGGGAGACGGTACGCGAGGCGCCCAGCACCGACCTGTGATGCATCAGGTGCAGGCTCATGTACATCAAGCGCGCCAGTGTACCGCTTACGAACAGTCCCCGTCCGGCGAGCTTGCCCATCAGGCTGCCCACCCCCGCATCCTGCCCCAGCGACACCAGCGACCCGTGATCCTGATAGACATAGGGCGCGGTGGGCTCGGCGTGGTTGCGCAGCCGGGCGGTGAGCTTCTTGGTCAGATAGTCGGCCTGCTGGTGCGCGGCCTGGGCGCGGGCGGGCACCGTGCGCCCGTCGCGCCAGGGCGCCGCGCAGCAGTCGCCCAGCGCCAGGATGTGCGGATCGGGCGTTTCGAGCCGCTCGTTGACCTCGAGCTGCCCCAGCTTGTTCAGCGGCAGACCCAGGTCGGCCAGCAGGGCGGGGCCCTTGATCCCGGCGGCCCACATGCACAACTGGGCCGGGAATTCGCGCCCGTCGGCGGTGCGCACGGAGTTGTCCGTCACCTCGGACACGCGGCAGGACGTTTCCACGCGGATGCCCAGCTCGGTCAGCCGCTTGGTCGCCGCGACCGAAATCTTCTCGGGCAGCGCCGACAGGATGCGCGGCGCGCCCTCGACCAGCGTGATGGCCAGGTCCCGGTCGGCGCGGAAGTTCGGCAGGCCGTAGGCGCTGACGACATGGCTGGCTTCGGTCAGTTCGACGGCCAGTTCGACGCCCGTGGCGCCGCCGCCCACGATCACCAGATCCAGCCGCGCGGACGGATTGCGCACCTTGGCCTGGTCCACCAGCGCCATGGCCTTGAGCATGGTCAGGCGGAACTGCTCCGCATTTTCCGTGGTGTCCAGCGTGACCGCGTGTTCGGCCGCGCCGGGCGTGTTGAAGAAGTTGGACGTGCTGCCCAGCGCCAGCACCAGCGTGTCGTAGGGCAGCTCGCGGCGCGGCAGCACTTCCTGGCCCTGGGCGTCGTTGACGGCGTCCAGCGTGATGAGCCGGCGTTCGCGGTCGACGCCTTCCAGGCGGCCCTGGGCGAACGAGAAGCCGTCCATGTGGGCCAGCATCAGGTAGGAAAGGCCTTCCTGGTGGATGTCCAGCGTGCCCGCGGCCGCTTCATGCAGCGAGGGCTTCCAGATATGGAAGGGCCGGCTGTCGACCAGGGTGATGTGCTGACGGCCGTGGATACGGCCGAGTTTGGCGGCCAGTTCCAGGCCGCCCGCGCCGCCGCCGACGATGACGACGCGCTTGGAGGGGGCTGACGTCGAGTGAGGCATCATGGGTCCCAGTATAAATAGGCTCGCACCCTCATCATGGTGCGAACCGTGTCAATGCATGACGAAACGGCTGATGGCCACTCCCACCCAGACCGTTCCCGCGAATATCAACAGCAGCATCACCGCCGCGCTGCCCAGGTCCTTGGCCCGTCCCAGCAGGGGATGGCGTTCGACGGACAGCGCATCGGCCAGCGCCTCGATGGCGGAATTGAGCAGTTCCGCCGCCAGCACCATGACCACCACGCCCACCAGGAAAAACACCTCGACCGTGGTGCGGCCCAGGAAAAAGGCCGCCGGGATCATCAGCACGGCCAGCGCGAGTTCCTGGCGAAAGGCCGCCTCGTATTGGACGGCCGCCTTCAGGCCTTGCCATGAATAGCGCAGCGCATTCAGGATGCGGCGCGCGCCGCCGGTGCTTTTGAAGGGCGAGTGTTGCGGGTCGTGGGTCATGGAATCGGAAGAAGGCCGGGTGTGGCGGCTTTTTAACAGATAAGGGTTGCCCGCGTGGCACGGCGCGCGCCTATGGGCAAACCCTAATTGTGACCTAACGGCAGCAGGCGCAGGATTCTGGTCAATTGGTAAGGCCACTTTACCTTTCCCTCCTGTCATCGTCCTGTCAACGACTTGTCTTGCATGCCGATTCAGACCATTGAACCTCGCCGCCTGTATCGCCAGATCGCCGATCAGCTCCGCCTGCTGATCGAGGCGGGCGAGTTCCCCGTCGGCGCGCGTCTGCCGCCCGAGCGCGACCTCGCGCTGAAGCTGGGCGTCTCGCGCCCCTCGGTGCGCGAGGCGCTGATCGCGCTGGAAGTCGAAGGCTGGGTCGAAGTCCGCATGGGTTCGGGCGTGTATGTGCACAGCCTGGCCGGCGCGCCGCGCGCCAGCCTGACCGCCGAAAGCCCGCTCGAGACCATCCGCGCGCGCCGCACCATCGAAGGCGAACTGGCCGCCCAGGCCGCGCTGAATCCGGTGCCCGCGCTGGTGGAAGGCCTGCGCGACGCGGTCGACGCCATGGAAGACGAGGCCCGGTCGGGCAGCGTACCCATCCGCGGCGACAGGCTGTTCCATCTGCGCGTGGCCGAAATGGCCAGCAACGCCGTGCTGGTGCGCGTCGTGGGCGAGCTGTTCGACGAACGCCATAACCCGCTCTCCGTGAAGCTGGGCGATTACTTCGAAAATTCCGATAGCTGGGCCGTCGCCATCACCGAGCACCGGCGCGTCATCGACGCGATCGCGGCCGGGGACGAACAGGGCGCGCGCGCCGCCATGCATCAACATCTCTCCTGCTCGTACGACCGCCTGATGGCCAGTTGGCCCGGCGCGGCCGATGCGTTGCGCGCTGAATAGCAACATGCCGCCGGCGCCTTGGGCGCGGGCGGCGGATCGCAGTCGCAGTACGTAGGTGCAGCTCCAGTAAGTGAAGGTGAACTCCATATGTAAAACATGACGCAGGCCGTCGAGCCCGCCACCTCAAAGAGAGGAGACAACATGAAGTCAGGCAACGCTATCAAAGTGCTGTTTGCCGCCGTCGCGCTTGCCGTGAGCGGCACCGCGCTGGCCCAGACCACGCTGAAATGGGCACACGTGTACGAGACGTCCGAACCCTTCCACACGTCATCGGTGTGGGCGGCCCAGGAAATCGAAAAGCGCACCAACGGCCGCTATCACATCGATGTCTATCCCGCCTCGCAGCTGGGCAAGGAAAACGACATCAACCAGGGGCTGACCCTGGGCACGGTGGACATGATCATTTCCGGATCCAGCTTCGCCGCCAAGACCTTCCCGCGCATCGGCGTCACCTACTACCCCTACACCTTCCGCAGTCCCGAGCACCTGATCGCCTACACCAAGAGCGACATCTACAAGGAGCTGACCCGCGGCTACGACGAAAAGAGCGGCAACCACATCGTCGCGACCACGTACTACGGCACGCGCCAGACGACGTCCAATCGCCCGTTCACCAAGTGCAGCGAAATGAAGGGCCTGAAGATCCGCGTCCCGGACGTGGCCGCCTACCTGGCCATGCCGCGTGCCTGTGGCGCCAACACGGCGCCCATCGCCTTCGCCGAGGTTTACCTGGCCCTGCAGAACGGCACGGTGGAAGCGCAGGAAAATCCGCTCACCACCATCGAGGCCAAGAAGTTCTACGAGGTGCAGAAGAACATCATCCTCACGGGCCACATCGTCGATCACCTGAACACGGTGATCTCCGGCAAGCTCTGGAAGAGCCTGTCGGACGAGGACAAGAAGATCTTCACCGAGGTCGCGCAACAGGCCGCGGAAAAGGCGTCGGCGGAAGTGGCCGCCAACGAAAAGAAGATGGTCGACGTGTTCAAGAAACGCGGCCTGACGGTGGCCGAGGTCAACGTCCAGGAGTTTCGCGACACCGTGCTGGAGAAGGTGCCGTTCAAGCAGTACGGCTACGAAAAGTCGGACTGGGAAAAGATCCAGGCGGTGAAGTAGCGCGCGGGCGGGCCGGTGTCCCGGCCCGCCTTTCCGTACCCGATCCCGGACGAGGGGAACGCCATGTATTCCAACGCGAAGGCCGCGCCGATGGCGGCCGTCAGCCACACGCCGGACCGGCCGCCCGGCCCGCATCACGTCGCCTCCGTGGACGAAATCGTCCACAGCTTCGAAGAGGCCGACCATCACGAGGTCAGCCTGGCCGGCTACCAGCCCGAAGACTGGATCTGCCTGGCCATCTTCTGGGCCATGGCGCTGCTGGTCTTCCTGCAGTTCTTCTCCCGCTACGTGTTGAACGATTCATACGCCTGGACCGAAGAGCTGGCGGTGTATTGCCTGATCGGCGTGGTGTTCCTGGGCTCGGCCATGTGCGTGCGCGCGTGCCGGCACATCCAGGTGGACTTCCTGTACCGCTACCTGCCAAAACCCGTGGGCCGCGTGCTGTCGACGCTGATCGACATCCTGCGCACGGCCTTTTTCGGCTATGCCGTATGGCTGACGTATCGCTACATCGTGCTGGTGGGCGACGAGCCCATGACCACGCTGTTCTGGAACAAGGCCTACGTGTACTGGGTGGCGCTGGCGGGCTTTGCCATGATGTTCCTGCGGTCGCTGCAGGTGTCCCTGCGCAACTGGCGCCAGGGCTATTCGATCCTGGAAAACCCCGCGGCCTACGAGTCGCTGGACTGAACCGCGAGCCGGCGTCCACCACGAATCCGCAGTGTCTTTCCGGGAGCGATACATGGGTACATTGATAGGAAGCTTTCTGCTGTTGATGATCATGGGACTGCCGGTGGCGGTGTCCATGGCGGGCGCGTCCCTGCTGTACATCCTGATCTCCGGCAGCGTGCCGGACGTCGTCGTCGCGCAGCGCATGATCGCGGGCGTCGAGTCCTTCCCGCTGCTGGCCGTGCCGTTCTTCATCCTGGCGGGCAACCTGATGAACATCGCCGGCATCACCGGCCGCATCTACAACTTCGCGGTGGCGCTGGTGGGGTGGATGCGCGGCGGGCTGGGGCAGGTGAATATCGTCGGTTCGGTCGTGTTTGCCGGCATGTCGGGCACCGCCATCGCCGACGCCGCGGGCCTGGGCACCATCGAGATCAAGGCCATGAAGGACCACGGCTACCAGACCGAATTCGCGGTCGGCGTCACCGCCGCGTCGGCCACGCTGGGCCCCATCATTCCGCCCTCGTTGCCCTTCGTCATCTACGGCATGATGGCCAATGTGTCGATCGGCTCCCTGTTCCTGGCGGGCCTGATTCCCGGCCTGGTGCTGACCCTCATGATGATGTTCACCGTGGCCTATTACGCGCGCCGCAACAACTGGGGCGGCGACGTCGCCTTCAACTGGAAGCGGCTGGGCGGCGCGGCGCTGGAAGTGCTGATCGTGCTGGCGTTTCCGCTGTCGATCTGGCTGATGACGCTGCAGGGCGTGTCGCCCAACATTGCCGCCGCAATCGCCTTCGCGGTCCTGCTGATCCTGGACTGGAAGTTCAATTTCTCCGCCGTCATGGCGCTGATGGCGCCGGTGATCCTGATCGGCGGCATGACGCTGGGCTGGTTCACGCCCACGGAAGCGGCGGTCGCCGCCGTGATCTGGGCGCTGTTCCTGGGGCTGGTCCGGTATCGGTCCATGACCTTGCGCACGCTGGCCAAGGCGTCGTTCGACACCATCGAGACCACCGCGTCCGTCCTGTTCATCGTGACGGCGGCGTCGGTGTTCGCATGGCTGCTCACCACCACACAGGCGGCGCAGGCGCTGACGGACGCCATCCTGAGCGTGACGCAGAACAAGTGGGTGTTCCTGCTGATGGCCAACGTGCTGATCCTGATCGTCGGCTGCTTCATCGACACCATCGCCGCCATCACCATCCTCGTGCCCATCCTGCTGCCGATCGTGCTGAAACTGGGCATCGACCCGATCCACTTCGGTCTCATCATGACGCTGAACCTGATGATCGGCCTGCTGCATCCGCCAATGGGGATGGTGCTGTTCGTACTGGCGCGCGTCTCCAAGCTGTCCGTCGAGCGCACCACGATGGCCATCCTGCCGTGGCTGGTGCCGCTTTTCCTGGCGCTGATCGCCATTACCTACATCCCGCAAATCACCCTGTGGCTGCCCACGGCGATGGGCATGGCCGGCAAATAAGGAACCCGTCACATGTCAGGAAGACTGCAAGGCAAGACCGCCCTCGTCACCGCCGCCGGGCAGGGCATCGGGCGCGCCGTGGCGCTGGCCTATGCGCGCGAAGGCGCCGACGTGCTGGCCGTGGACCTGAACGGCGCCGCGCTGGAAACGCTGTCCGGCTGCCGCACGCGGGTGCTGGACGTGACCGACGCCCACGCCGTGCGGGCGCTGGCGCAGGATGCGGGCGCGGTCGACGTGCTGTTCAATGGCGCGGGCTTCGTGCATGCCGGCACCATCCTGGACTGCGACGAAGACGCGTGGGACTTCTCGTTCAACCTGAACGTGCGGTCCATGTACCTGCTCATCCGCGCCTGCCTGCCGGCCATGCTGGCGCGCGGCGCGGGGTCCATCGTCAACATGGCGTCGGTGGCCGGCAGCATCAAGGGCGCGCCCAACCGCTGCGCCTATGGCGCCACCAAGGCCGCCGTCATCGGCCTGACCAAGTCGGTCGCCGCCGACTACGTGGCGCAGGGTATCCGCTGCAACGCGATCTGCCCCGGCACCGTGGAATCTCCGTCCCTGCGCCAGCGCATCGACGCCCAGGCGCAGGCCAGCGGGCAACCCGTCGCCGCGGTGGAAGCGGCGTTCACCGCGCGCCAGCCGATGGGCCGCATCGGCCGCGCCGAAGAGATCGCCGCGCTGGCGGTGTATCTTGCCAGCGACGAATCCGCCTTCACCACCGGCACCGCGCAGGTGATCGACGGCGGCTGGTCCAATTGAATTCCTCTTTTCCAGCAACAAGGAACCGCTATGAAATTGATGCGCTATGGCGCCAAGGGCGCTGAAAAGCCTGCCCTGATCGATGCCCAGGGCCAGGTCCGCGACCTGTCGTCCGTCATCCCCGACATCACCGCGCAGACGCTGGTGCCGGCCACGCTGGCCAAGCTGCGCGCGCTGGATCCGGCGTCGCTGCCGCAGGTGGCGCAGCCGGGCCGCGTGGCGCCGCCCTGGAGCGGCATGGGCAAATTCATCTGCATCGGCCTGAACTACGCGGATCATGCCGCCGAGTCGGGCCTGCCGGTGCCGGCCGAACCCGTCGTCTTCATGAAGACGACCTCGGCCGTGGTCGGATGCAACGATCCGGTCGTGCTGCCGCAGGATTCCGTGAAGACCGACTGGGAAGTCGAGCTGGGCGTGGTGATCGGCGAAAAAGCCCGCTACGTCAGCGAGGCGGACGCCATGAAGCACGTGGCCGGCTACTGCGTGGTGAACGACGTGTCAGAGCGCGAATACCAGATCGAGCGCGGCGGCACCTGGGACAAGGGCAAGGGCTGCGACACGTTCGGCCCCGTGGGCCCCTGGCTGGTCACGGCCGACGAGATCGCCGATCCGCAAGACCTGGAGATGTGGCTGGAGGTGAACGGCAAGCGCTACCAGAACGGCAGCACCCGCACCATGGTGTTCGGCGTTGCGCAACTGGTGTCGTACGTCAGCCGCTTCATGACGCTGTATCCCGGCGACCTCATCAGCACCGGCACACCGCCCGGCGTGGGCATGGGCCAGAAACCCGCGCCCGTCTACCTGAAGGCGGGCGACGAGATGAAGCTGGGCATCGCCGGCCTGGGCGAACAGCGCCAGCGCGTGCATGCCTGGGATCCCGCCCTGATCGACGGCTGATCGGCGGCTGATCTGCGGATTGCCCCCGCCCCTTGCTTTCCGGAGTTTTCATGTCGCAGACCGATACCGCAGTCATACGCATCCACCCGGCGGACAACGTGGTGATCGCACGGCGCCAGCTCGTCAGCGGCACGCGGCTGGAAGGCGAGGGGGTGACGGTCGTGGGGCTGGTGCCCCCCGGCCACAAAGTGGCGGTGCGCGCCATCGCGGCCGGCGAGCCGGTGCGCCGCTACAACCAGATCATCGGCGTGGCGCGGCAGGACATCGCGCCCGGCCAGCACGTCCATACGCAGAACCTGGAGTTCTCGGACTTCGAGCGCGATTACGCCGTCGGGCAGGACGCCCGTCCCACGGACTACGTGACCGCCCCGGCGCTGTTCGACGGCATTGTGCGCGCCGACGGCCGGGTCGCCACCCGCAACTACATCGGCATCCTGACCAGCGTGAACTGCTCGGCCACGGTGGCCCGCGCCATCGCCGACCACTTCCGGCGCGACATCCGGCCCGAGGCGCTGGCCTCCTGTCCGAACGTCGACGGCGTGGTGGCGCTGACGCACGGCGCCGGCTGCGCCACCGGCAGCGACGGCGAGCCGCTGCGCGTGCTGCGGCGCACGCTGGGCGGCTACGCGCGCCACCCCAACTTCGGCGGGCTGATGGTCGTTGGGCTGGGCTGCGAGACCAACCAGATCGGCGGCCTGATGGAGCAGGAGCACCTGCGCGAAAGCGGCATGCTGCACACCTTCAACATCCAGGACACCGGCGGCACGCGCAAGACGGTGGCGCGCGGCATCGAACTGGTGGAGCGCATGCTGGACCAGGCCAACCGTGTCGAGCGCCAGGCCGTGCCCGCCAGCCACCTGACGGTGGGCCTGCAGTGCGGCGGATCGGACGGCTATTCCGGCATCAGCGCCAATCCGGCGCTGGGCGCCGCGGTCGACCTGCTGGTGCGGCATGGCGGGACGGCCATCCTGTCCGAGACGCCCGAAATCTACGGCGGCGAACACCTCCTGACGCGCCGCGCGGAGACGCCCGCCGTGGCGGACAAGCTGCTGGCGCGCGTGCGCTGGTGGGAAGACTACTGCGCCCGCAACGACGCCGAGATGGACAACAATCCGTCGGCCGGCAACAAGGCGGGGGGGCTGACCACCATCCTGGAAAAATCGCTGGGCGCCATCGCCAAGAGCGGCACCACCAACCTGACCGACGTCTACGAATACGCCGAGCCGGTGCATACGCGCGGACTGGTCTTCATGGACACGCCCGGCTACGACCCGGTATCGGCCACCGGGCAGGTGGCGGGGGGCGCGAACCTGATCTGCTTTACCACCGGACGCGGGTCCGCCTACGGCTGCGCGCCCGCGCCTTCGCTGAAGCTGTCCACCAACACCGCGTTGTGGCAGCGCCAGTCCGACGATATCGACATCAACTGCGGCGAGGTGGTCGACGGCGCGCAAAGCGTGGCGCAGATGGGCGAGCGCATTTTCCAGCTCATGCTGCAGACGGCCTCCGGCCGCCGCACGCGCAGCGAAGGACATGGCTACGGCCAGAACGAGTTCGTGCCATGGCAACTGGGCGCGGTGATGTAGCGGGACGGGACGGGCCGTGCTATACCCTGGCCTTGCCCCACTTCTCGCCCCGCTCATCCATGCTTGAACGTTTGAATACGGAGTCGTTGCCGCGTCTGCCCGCAGACGTCGAAAAGCCTGCCTACGACCGGAGCCGGCTCACGCCCGGCATCGTGCATCTGGGGCTGGGCGCCTTTCACCGGGCGCACCAGGCGGTCGTGACGGACCAGGCCATGCAGGCAACCGGTGATCTGAGCTGGGGCATCCTGGGCGTATCCTTGCGCCATCCCGGCACCCGCGATGCGCTGACGCCCCAGGACGGCCTGTATACGCTGGCCGTGCGCGACGCCGGACCTGACGGCCAGCACCACGAACAGTTGCGCGTCGTGGGCTCGGTCCTGCGCGTGATGGTGGCCGACGAGGACCCCAACGCGGTCCTGGAACGCATCGCCTACCCGCAGACCCGCATCGTCAGCCTGACCGTGACGGAAAAGGGCTACAGCCACGAACCGGCCACCGGCCACCTGCGCTGGGACGATCCCGATATCCTGCACGACCTGCAAGACCCCATCCGGCCGCGCAGCACGATCGGCATCCTTGTGTATGGCCTGGCGCTGCGCCGCGAACGCGACCTGCCGCCGATCACGCTGCTGTCCTGCGACAACCTGCGCGGCAATGGCGACACCCTGCGCAGCCTGGTGCTGGCGTTCGCGCTTCGGGTGGACGTCACCCTGGCCGACTGGATCGACCGGCACTGCACCTTTCCGAATTCCATGGTCGACCGCATCGTGCCGGCCACCGAAGACCAGGACCGCCAGCGGATCGCCGGGCGGCTTGGCGTGGAGGACGCCTGGCCGGTGCTGGGCGAGCCCTACCTGAACTGGGTGATCGAAGACAAGTTCGCCGCCGGCCGCCCCGCCTGGGACGCGCAGGGCGGCGCGACCTTCGTGCGCAACGCGGCCCCCTATGAACGCCTGAAGCTGCGCATGGTGAGCGGGCCGCATTCGGCGTTGGCCTACCTGGGCACGGCGCTGGGCCTGCAGACCACGGCCGACGCCATCAATACGCCCGCCCTGCGCGGCTACCTCGACGCGATGATGCGCGAGGAGATTGCCCCGACCTTGCGCGGCATCCCCGAAGCGGGGCTGGTGGAATACCGCCTGCGGTTCCTCCAGCGGATCTCCAACCCGGCGCTGCCCCATCCGCTGCGGCAGATCGCGCTCGATGGATCGCAGAAACTGCCCCAGCGACTCCTGGACACGATCCGCGACCGCCTGCGCGCCGGCCAGGGCATCGACCGCCTGTGCCTGGCGGTGGCGGCGTGGCTGAATTACCTGGGCGGCCAGGACGAGCAGGGCGGCGCGTATGCCATCCACGACCCGCTCGCGGCGCAGCTTGCCCGGCTGCTGTCGCGCGCCGAGGTCGCCGCGCAGACGGCCAAGCCCTCGCAGGCAGCACAGCGGCGCGCCACGGTGCTGGCGCGCTTCAAGCCGGTGTTCGGCGACCTGGGCGATTCCGCCGAGTTCGTCGCCCGCCTCACCGTCCAACTGGAAGCGCTGCGCGAGCATGGCGCGCTCCATGCCGCGCAGGCGGTCACCTAGGAGCAGGACATGGACGCCGACAGCCGCGTGACCGCCGCCGATTGGGAACGCTGGGCCGAGGCGTGCCTGCTGGCCCAGGACTACCCCGCAGACGACGCGCGCTGCCTGGCGCAAAGCCTGGCGCAGACCAGCCTGTGGGGCATCGATTCGCACGGCATCGCGCGGCTGCCGCACTACCTGAACCGCGTGGCGCACGGCTCCATCCTGTCCCGGCCTGACATCCGGGTCGAGCGCACGGGGCCGGGCACTGCCCAGGTGCATGGCGGGCGGGGGCAGGGCATCGTGGTGGCCCACCGGGCCAATGCCCTGGCGATCGAACTGGCGCGCGATGCCGGCGTGGCGGCGGTTGGCGTCAGCGATTCCTCGCACTGCGGCGCGATCGGCCTGTATAGCCGCGCCGCTGCCCGGCAGGGCATGATCGGCATCGCGTTCACGCATTCGGACGCGATTGCCGCGCCATTTGGCGGCCACGAGCCGTTCTTCGGCACGAACCCGATTTCGCTGGCCTTCCCGCGCGCGCAGGCGGAACCGCTGTGCCTGGACATGGCCACCACCCCGATTCCCTGGAACCGCGTCATGAATGCCCGCCGCGACGGCGTGGCCCTGCCGCCGGGCGTCGCGCTGGACGCGCAGGGCCAGGACTGCACCGACGCGCAGGCGGCGCGGGCGTTGCGTCCGCTGGGCGGCGAAGAATACGGCTACAAGGGCTACGGCTTGGCGATGATGGTGGAACTGCTGTGCGGACCCCTCAACGGCAATCCGTTCGGCCCGCATATCTCGCCCATGTATGAAGCGCTGGACCGCCCGCGCGAACTGGGCGCGTTTTTCATCGTCATCGACCCGGCGCGATTCGCGGGCGGCGCGGCCTTGGCCGGCGTCGTGGCGGCGATGGCGATGGAGCTGTCACAGGCGCCGGGCGGGCCGCGCCTGCCGGGCGGTCCCGAGGCCGCCGCGCAGGCCGAGCGTCGCCAGCAGGGACTGCCGGTGCCGCCGGGCCTGTGGGCCCAGATGCAGGACTGGAGCGGCCGGCTGGGCGTGGCGCTGCCGGCGCGCCAGCCCTAGGCGTCATCGCCCGCGGATCGCAGGTCCCGCCTACACCCCCAGGTACCGCAGCAGGCGGGCCTCGTCGTCCAGGAATTCCTTCGACGTGCCTGTCCACGCGACGCGCCCTTTTTCAACGATGGCGTGGCGGTCGGCGGTGGCCAGAAGCGGCTCCAGATTCTTGTCGATGCACAGCACCGCCAGCCCCGTCTGTTTCAGCGTATCCAGCGCCGCCCAGATCTCTTCGCGCACCACGGGCGCCAGGCCCTCGGTGGCTTCGTCCAGGATCAGGAGGCGCGGATTGGTCAGCAGCGCGCGGCCGATCGCCAGCATCTGCTGTTCGCCGCCGGACAGGTGGCTGCCCAGGTGCCGGGCGCGTTCGGACAGGCGGGGAAAGAGCGCGTAGACCCGTTCCAGCGTCCACGGGTGCGTCGCGCCTTGGCGGTTGTGCGCCGTGGCGACCAGGTTTTCGCGCACGGACAGGTTGGGAAAGACATGGCGGCCCTCGGGCACAAGGCCGATCCCGCGCTGCGCCACCTTGTAGGCGGGCAGCCGGCTGATGTCGTCGCCGTCGAACGAGATCGCGCCGTGCGAGGCGGGGTTCAATCCCATCACCGCCTTGACGGTGGTGGACTTGCCCATGCCGTTGCGTCCCAGCAGGGTGACGAACTCGCCCGGTCCGATGTCCAGGTCGATGCCGAAGAGGGCCTGGCTGGCGCCATAGTGCGCGGTGACGCCGCGCAGCGAGAGCAGGGTATTCATGCGCGGGCCTCCCGGGCGCGGCCGCGCTCGCTGCCCAGATAGCACTCGCGCACCTGCGGGTCGTCGCGGATTTGGTCCACGGTGCCGCAGGCGAGCGCGCGTCCATAGACGAGCACGGTGATGCGGTCCGACAGGGCGAACACCGCCTGCATGTCGTGCTCCACCAGCAGGATGGTGTAGCGGCCGCGCAGTTGCCGCAGCAGGCGGGTCATGGCGTCGGATTCGTGCTGGCTCATGCCCGCCATGGGCTCGTCCAGCAACAGCAGCGACGGCTCGCACGCCAGCACCATGGCCAGTTCAAGCTGGCGCAGCTCGCCGTGCGCCAGTTCGCTGGCGGGCGTGCGCTCGCGGGCCGACAGGCCGGCCAGCGCCAGCGCCTCGCGCGCGGGCTCGATCAGCGCCGGCGTCGACAGCACGGGGCGCCAGAACCGGAAGCTGTGGCTGCGGCGCGCCTGCACCGCCATCGCCACGTTCTCCAATGCCGTGAACGGCTTGAAGACAGAGGTGATCTGATAGGAACGCGCCAGCCCGTGGCGCACGCGCTTTTCGACCGGCATGCGCGTGACGTCCTTGCCGTCCAGCAGCACGCGCCCGGCGTCGGGCCGCAGTTCGCCGCTGAGTTGCCCGATGAGCGTGGTCTTGCCCGCGCCGTTGGGACCGATGACGGCATGCAGTTCCCCGCTGGCGACCTCCAGCGACAGCTTGTCGGTGACCGTCAGACCGCCGTAGCGCTTTTCCAGGTTCTCGATGCGCAAGGCGCTCATTGCGGCTCTCCGGTGGGATGGCGGGCGGCGCTGCGCGCGAAGCGCCAGGACGCGGCGGACAGGCTGCCGTACAGGCCGCGCCGCGAGGCCAGCACCACGCCGACGATCAGCAGGCCCATGACGAGCATCCAGTGCTCGGTCAGCAGCTTCAGGCCTTCCTCCAGCAACAGGAACGCCAGCGCGCCCGCCACCGGGCCGAACAGCGTGCCGATGCCGCCCAGCGCCACCATCACGATGAGTTCGCCCGACGTGGTCCAGGCCAGGTACGAGGGCGAGACGTACATGGTCAGGTTTGCCAGCAGCACGCCCGCCACGCCGCAGATCACGGCGGAAATCACGTAGGCGGCAAGCCGGTATCGCAGCGTCGGAAAGCCCAGCGCGCGCATGCGGCGCTCGTTGGCCTGGCAGCCGCGCAAGGCCATGCCGAAGGGCGCGTGGATCAGCCGGTGCATCAGCCACAGCGCCCCGATCAGCACCGCGAAGGCCGTCCAATACAGGGCAAGCGGCGTGTCCAGCCGGAACAGGCCGAAATCGCTGCCGGCAAAGAGCGACATGCCGTCGTCGCCGCCAAAGCCTTCCAGGCCCGTGGCCAGGAAATAGAACATCTGCGCGAAGGCGAGCGTGATCATGATGAACGCGATGCCCGTCGTGCGCATGACCACGTAGCCGCTCACGAGTCCGACGACCGCGCAGGCCCCGATGGCGGCGGCCAGGTGCAGCCAGCCGCTTTCGATGCCGTAGTGCGACAGCACGCCGACCGAGTAGGCGCCCAGGCCCAGGTACAGCGCGTGGCCGAAGCTCACCATGCCGCCGTAGCCCAGCAGCAGATTGAGCGCCAGCGCGGCGATGCCGTAGACCAGCACGCGGCCGAACAGCGCCAGCAGGAAGGGTTCGCCCTGCCAGTGCGCGTACGCGGGCACCAGCGCGAACAGGATCAGCAGCGCGGCGGCAGCCAGCGCGCGGGGAGAGAAGTTCAACATGCCGTCTGCGTCCTTATCCATGCCTGACGGGAAACAGGCCCTGCGGCCGCATCGCCAGCACGAGGGCCATGACGATATAGATCAGCATCGAGGCGATGGCCGGCCCCGCGGCATTGGCGGCCGCGGGCGGCAGGGCGGCGCGCAGCAGCGTGGGCAGCAGCGCGCGTCCCAGCGTGTCGATCAGCCCCACCATCAACGCGGCGAGGAAGGCGCCGCGCACCGACCCGATGCCGCCGATCACGATGACCACCAGCGTCAGGATGAGGATGGGCTCGCCCATGCCCGTCTGCGCCGACAGGATGGGACCGGCCATCAGCCCGGCCAGTCCGGCAAGCACCGCGCCCAGCACGAACAGCAGGGTGTTCAGGCGGGCGATGTTCACGCCCAGCGCGCCGACCATCATGCGGTCGGTCGATCCGGCGCGGATCAGCATGCCTAGCCGCGTGCGATGGATCAGCACGTAGCAGCCCGCCGCGACCGCGAGGCCGACCACGATGATGAGGAACCGGTAGAGCGGATACGTGACGCCCAGGATGTCGATGGTGCCGGACAGCCAGGACGGCAGTCCCATGCTGACCGGCGCCGGACCCCAGATGATGCGGGTGAGTTCGTTGAAGAACAGAATGAAGCCGAAGGTCGCCAGCACCTGGTCCAGGTGTTCGCGCGGATACAGGCGCGCCAGCGCGATCCGGTCCAGCAGCAGGCCCAGCGCGGCCATGCCGGCGACGACCGCGGCGGCGGCGAGCAGGAACGAACCGGTGTGCCGAAACACGGTGGCCGCGATGAAGGCGCCCATCATGTACAGCGACCCGTGCGCCAGGTTGATGAAATTCATGATGCCGAACACCAGCGTCAGGCCGGCGGCCAGCAGGAACAGCAGGATGCCAAGCTGCAGGCCGTTCAAGGCCTGCACCAGCAGCAGCGTCGTGGACATGGCTACACCCCCTTGCCGGCGGCCGTCAGGGCCGCCCGCTTCACTTCATGACGCACTGGGCGGCGTACTGGTCGGATACCTTGGACAGGTCGGGGAAGATGGGGCCCTTGTTCACGAAGGCCACCTTGCCGTCCGCGTTTTCGGCCACATCCGCCCGGAAGAAGCCGGCCACCGGAAAGTGATTGGGCTGATAGCGGAACTCGCCGCGTACGGATGGGAAGTCAGCGGCCTCCAGCGCCTTGCGCAAGGCTTCCTTGTCGTCGACCTTGCCGCCCGTCTTCTTGAGCGCCGACCCGATCAGCTGGGCCGCGTCAAAGGATTGCGCCGCGTAGCTGGACGGTTCGCGGCCGTACTTCTGGCGAAACGCCGCGGCAAACGCCTTGTTGGCGGCGTTGTCCAGGTCAGGCGAATACGGAACGTTGGTGACCGCGCCCAGCGCGTCCTTTTGCAGGGCGGGCAGGGTGGCGCCGTCGATGGTGTCCACTGACAGGAGCGGGATCTTGCCGAAGAGGCCCGCCTGGCGGTATTGCTTGATGAAGTTCACGCCCATGCCGCCCGGAAAGAACACGTAGGCGGCATCGGGCTTGGCGTCGGCCAGCGCGGCCAGCTCCACCGAGTAGTCGGGCTGGTTGACCTGGGTGAACACTTCGTTGGCCACGTCGCCCTTGAAGAAGCGCTTGAAGCCCGCCATGGCGTCCTTGCCGGCCTGGTAGTTGGGCGCCAGCAGGTAGACCTTCTTGAACCCCATCTGGTTGGCCATCTCGCCGCTGCCTTCGTGACGTTGGGTATTGTTCCAGGAGGTCGAGAAGAAGTAGGGCGAACAGTCCTTGCCGGCCAGGTTGGTCGGGCCCGCGTTGGAGCCCACCAGGAACACGCCGGCGCTGGTGACCGGCCGCACCACGGCCAACATCACGTTCGAATACACGACGCCGGTGATGATGGGCACCTTGTCGCTTTGCACCAGCTTGCGCGCGGCCTGCACGCCGATCTCGGGCTTGAACTGGTCGTCTTCCTTGATGACCTGCACAGGCACCCCGCCGAGCTTGCCGCCGCCCTGGTCAACGGCCAGCATGAAGCCGTCGAGCTGGTCCTGGCCCAGCACGGAGCCCGGACCGGTCAGCGTCGTCAGCAGGCCGATCTTGACGTCGGCCTGCGCGGCTGCGCTGATCGACAGTCCCAAGGCCGCGGCGGCGGCCAGCGTGTGGATGCGTTTCATGGTGATTCCCCTTGCTATGCCGTGTGTCACGGTCGTGGATGTGATGGGGCGCTATTGCGCCTGCAAGCCAAAGAACGTCATCGTGTTGCGGAACAGGATCTTCTGTTGCACGCCGGGCAGCAGATCGGCGTGCGCGACGAGCTTGCCGACCTCCTGTTCGCCCAACGGGTATGGGTAGTCCGATCCCAGCAGCACGCGGTCCTCGCCCATGACGTCGATGAGCAGGCGCAGCGAGCGCGGGTCGAATACGGCGCTGTCGGTGTAGAAGCGGTCGGTGTAGGAAGAGGGCAGTTGCGGGCAGTCTTCGCGCACGATGTCGCGATGCCGCCAGGCATTGTCGACGCGGCCGAGCAGGTACGCGAAGCTGCCGCCGCCGTGCGCAAAGCACAGCTTGAGGCTGCGCGGAATGCGCTCGAACGCGCCGGACAGGATGAGGGACAGGATGCCGAGCTGCGTTTCGGCGGGCATGGCGACGAGCCACGGCAGCATCCATTTCTTCATGCGGCCGTCGGTCATCATGTCCCACGGATGCACGAGCACGGGGATGCCGTCGTTGGCGCAGTGGATGAGGAACTGCACGAGGGTGTCGTCGTCCAGGTCGCGCGGGCCGACGTGGTTGCCGATCTGCACGCCGAGGTGGCCGGCGGCGCGCGACCGGGATGCTTCGCGGCAGGCCAGGTCCAGGTCCTGCAGGGGGACCTGGGCAAGCGCCTTCAGACGGGCCGGCGCGTGGGCGCAGTGTTCGAGCGCCAGGTCGTTCATGCGCGCGGCCCAGTCGGCCGCGGCCTGCGCGG
>Ga0182739_1002401_pt1 | contig 17596 bp, 12 predicted proteins | sample eDN5th30CBELigBY_FD_128873 | JGI IMG/M metagenome (GOLD analysis project Ga0182739, IMG submission 128873) | Enriched backyard soil microbial communities from Emeryville, California, USA - eDNA 5th pass 30_C BE-Lig BY (version 2) (version 2) | ecosystem: Environmental > Terrestrial > Soil >... | reverse complement strand
GGCCCTTATCTCCTATGAACAAAGCGCCGATACCACGTTCCATTATGCTGTCCGTGCGCGGCAGCTGGCCGATCGCCTTCACTATAAAAAGGGGAAAGCGGACGCACTCAATAACCTCGGCGTGGTATATGACATCAAAGGGAACCGGCAGCTGGCGTTGAAATACTACAACGATGCCCACGTGGCTTATGTCCAGATGGACGATACGGTAAACCGGGTCCAGACCTTGATGAACATCGGGGGGGTGTACAAGCAGCTCGAACGGGATGACCGTTCCGCGGAGTACTTTGAGTCGGCACTCGATCTCGGCTATACGCTTGCGTACGATTCTATCCTGTCGCTGGTTATCTACAACTACTTGCTGCTATTCCCCGAACGCATCGACGAAGCGGAGTCGCAACGCTATATGCATGACGCACGTAACATTGCAACTCGATACGATGACGCACGTACCCTGATCGCCCTTGACCACCTGGCGGCACAGGCGTTGATCGATGGGGGCCAACGGGATGCGGGACTGGCGTTGTGGGATAGTGTCATCAATCTGGCCATCGAAAAGCACCTTTATTATGTAAGTATGGACATGCTTATTGGTATCGGCGATATCGTTGCTCTTAGCGACGCTGCACGGGCAGTAGTCTACTATCGGCGTGGACTGGATATCGCCAATCACCGCAATTATCTATTCTATAGTAAGGTGATGGCCCGTAAGTTGTTCGATCTCCATACCGCTCACGATGAGCAGGCGGAGGCGAACCGCTATGGGCAGTTATTGATCGATCTGTTTGACGAACAGGAGCGATTGGATGCAACCGCGAATATAGACTACCTCGACTACGCCATCAAGGAGCAGCAGCTGGAGCGACTGGTGGAGCGATCCCGCAGCCAGACCTTTTTCCTGCTATTGGCCATATTGGGATGCCTGTTGGCTGTGGGAGTCGCCCTAGCGATCCGCCGTACACTTCGCGTCAGTAGACAGCTAAACGCACGTATTGTGGCACAGAATCTACACCTGCAGAAAGCTTTGAACGCACTGGAACAAAGCCAGGCGGAAAACAGCCGCATGATGCACGTCGTGGCACACGACCTACGGAACCCGATCGGTGCGATCAGCTCCGCTGCATCGATGCTCTTGGAAAAGGACGGTCTTTCGGACGACGAACGGAAAATGCTCGACCTGATTGGTAAATCGGCAACGGATTCCCTCGGACTGGTAACCGATTTACTGGAGGTGAACAAACAACTGGCCGATATGCCGAAAGATACGTTGGATCTTGACGAACTGCTCCGTTACTGTGTAGACCTGATGCAAAGCAAGGCCGCTGCAAAGAAGCAGCGTATCACGTTACATAGCAGGGCGGTAGTCGTCGTGGCAAACCGTGAGAAGCTGTGGCGCGTTGCCAGCAACCTCATCGCGAACGCTATCAAGTTCAGCCCTCCGGGAAAATTGATTGATGTGTCACTCGATGTCAATCCAGGCAACGTATGGATATCGGTGAAAGACCAAGGCATCGGCATACCGGAGCACCTTGGCTCCAAAATCTTCGATATGTTTACCGAAGCGAAGCGGCCGGGTACCGACGGTGAACAGCCGTTTGGCCTCGGACTGGCGATTTCGAAACATATCGTGGAAGCGCATGGTGGCCGCATCTGGTTCGAAAGTGATGCCGAGCAGGGGGGTGGAACCGCGTTTTTCGTGGAATTGCCTCGCTGATGGCAGGCGATCGGTTGGAATCTGGCCAAATAATAAAAAAAGTATTTACAGCTGTAGAAAAATCCTTACCTTTGTCCCTCGTGAAATTTAGCGTACACTGCTACCAAACGAAATCCCCAAAACCCGGAAACCTTTCCGATGTATGTCGCATTTCTAACTGTATTTGGCCCGTAGCGGGCTTTTTTTATGGCTGTAAGGCTAGATTGACTAATAGACGATACATATAAAACAACACAATAACAACGAATGACGAATTACAGCAAGCTACCCGCTATCTTGTTACTGGAAGACGGAACCGTTTTCCACGGTAAGGCGGCCGGCAAGATCGGCACCACCACTGGTGAAATCTGTTTCAACACCGGCACCACGGGCTACCAGGAGATTTTTACCGATCCCTCGTATTATGGTCAGATCATGGTAACCACCAATGCCCATATCGGCAACTATGGCATTGCCGATGCCGAGTCGGAGTCCAGGCAGATCCAGATTGCCGGATTGGTTTGCAAGAACTATAGCGTGAATTATAGCCGCAACCAGGCAGATTCGTCTATCCAAACGTATTTCGAAGACGGTAATCTGGTAGGTATATCGGATATCGACACCCGATCGCTGGTTCGCCATATCCGCAACAAGGGCGCGATGAATGCGATCATCTCCTCGGAGGTGTTGGACGTTGCCGATCTGAAAAAGCAACTGGACAAGGTGCCTTCCATGGCAGGCCTGGAACTCTCATCGGTGGTGACTACCGATACGCCTTACTACTACGGTAGCGAGGATGCACCCCTACGTCTGGCCGTGCTCGATTTGGGTATCAAGCGCAACATCCTGCGCAATTTCGATGCACGTAAAGTATATGCTAAGGTATTCCCGGCCAAAACACCCTTTGCCGAGATGGAAGCCTGGGGAGCAGATGGGTATTTCGTGTCGAACGGGCCGGGAGATCCCGCTGCAATGGACTATGCCGTGCAGACCATGAAGGATATCCTCGCTTCAGACAAGCCGTTGTTCGGTATTTGCCTGGGGCATCAGCTGCTGGCATTGGCCAATGGTATACGTACCACCAAAATGTTCAACGGGCACCGTGGTATCAACCATCCCGTGAAGAACATTATCGAAAACCGGTGTGAGATCACCAGCCAGAATCACGGATTCGGCGTGGTAGCCGAAGATATCGAAAAGTCTGACATCGTGGAAATCACCCATGTGAACCTCAATGACCAATCCATCGAAGGCATACGCATAAAAGGCAAGAACGCATTTTCGGTGCAGTACCACCCCGAGTCTTCTCCCGGCCCGCACGATTCGCGCTACCTGTTTGACGAGTTTGTGCAATTAATGGAAGACGGTAAGCCGGTATTGGCGAACTGAAATTTGGCAGATAAGGCAGAAAAGGCTATATTTGCCATAGTATCGCTATGGTGTATAGTTTACACTATGTGGCGTGTTGGTTTTGAAGAATAACCTTAAAAATAGAAAGAATACATGAGCTTAATCATCGACGTACATGCGCGGCAGATATTGGATTCGCGCGGTAACCCCACCATTGAGGTGGATGTAACCACTGAAAACGGTTTTGTAGGCCGCGCGGCAGTTCCCTCGGGTGCTTCCACGGGCGTACACGAGGCTGTGGAACTGCGGGATGGCGATAAGGCCACCTACCTTGGCAAAGGGGTGCTGAAAGCGGTTGAAAACGTAAATAACAAGATTGCGGATGCGCTGCAAGGTGTTGACGTGTTTGAGCAGAACGCGATTGACAAGGTGATGATCGAATTGGACGGCACTGAAAACAAGGGCAACCTGGGTGCTAATGCTATTCTTGGCGTCTCATTGGCCGTTGCCAAAGCAGCTGCACAGGAAAGCCGCCAGCCGCTGTATCGTTACATCGGCGGAGTCAATGCCAATACGCTGCCCATTCCGATGATGAATATCATCAACGGCGGTTCCCACTCGGATGCGCCTATTGCGTTTCAGGAATTTATGATTATGCCTGCCGGTGCTCCATCGTTTTCGGAAGCGTTGCGTTGGGGTACTGAGGTGTTCCACAACCTCAAAAAGATCCTGCACGATAGGGGACTCTCCACGGCGGTGGGTGATGAAGGCGGTTTCGCGCCGGCATTTGACGGTACGGAAGATGCCATTGAAACGATTCTGAAAGCCATTGAAGCGGCGGGCTACAAGGCAGGCAGTGATATTTATTTGGCGCTTGATTGTGCTGCTTCCGAATTCTATGTGGACGGCAAGTACGATTATACCAAATTTGAAGGCGATAAGGGTGCCGTACGGACAAGCGAAGAGCAAGTGGCCTACCTTGCTGAGCTCAGCGGGAAATACCCGATCATTTCCATTGAAGATGGCATGCATGAAGACGATTGGGCAGGCTGGAAGTTGCTAACAGATAAAATCGGCGCTACCGTACAGCTGGTGGGCGATGACCTGTTCGTGACGAATACCAAACGCCTGCAGCGTGGAATAGACGAGCATACCGCCAATTCCATTCTGGTGAAGGTGAATCAGATTGGTTCGCTTACGGAAACCATCAACGCCGTATCGCTGGCGCAGACCAACGGTTACACATCGGTGATGAGTCACCGGAGCGGCGAAACCGAAGATTATACCATTGCCGACCTGGCCGTGGCTCTTAATTGTGGACAGATAAAAACCGGATCGGCATCGCGCTCCGACCGGATTGCCAAATACAACCAGTTACTTCGTATTGAAGAGGAACTGGGGGAAAATGCACGGTTCCTGGGCAAGAGTTTCAAGTTTGCTCGGTAACGTACCATCCATTAAAATGAAGAAGGCCGTTTCAATGATAAATTGAGGCGGCCTTTTATTTTCGGTTTTAGCGCTATTTTTTCTTCGGAGCTCACAAATAGCATTGTATTGACTAACGGTCGATGGCAGCTCATCAAGGTAAGTTTTCAATTTCCGCCGGAAATCTGAATATGTCGTAATCATCTTCTAAAGATAATGTATTCAGTTAGTTGTACAAATTTTTGTACAATATTGACCTTGCGGCTTCTTATTCGGTATTTTTCCCGCAATTTATACCGAAGCTTTTCCCCCCCCCTTATTGAATCGAGTGTTTCACGCCAGCAGAGGGTGTTGGTATGGGAATACGAAATAATAGCTATATTCGCATCATAAGCCACTGCCTAACGGTAGTTTTGTGTCTGTTCATCGTTGCCTATGGCTTTTTTCAATATATATCCGCCGTCGCCCAAATTGGCTGCGATTGTTGACTATTATTGGCGGTCAGTTGCCACACTGTCCGAATCCTTGGTGCAAGATGTTCCGACACCGCTGATGCAAGGCATAACCTTCAACCTAGGCGGGCTGAAAGAGGAAATGGTATTTGCCGATCGTACGCTGGAGATGACTACCCATAGCTATTTTTTCGGCCAGCCCATGGCACATCGGCTATCCATGAGCAACCAGCGGGGCATAGATATACTGGGCATAAAACTCAAACCTTCGGCGATTTACGTGTTAACGGGTGTCGACATGCATCACTTGGTTGATGATATCGTTCCCATCGAAGATGTTTGGCCCAAAATGGAAGTTCGGGCGCTGTGCGAAACGCTCCATGCCTGCTGGGAGGCCCGATCGATGATCGATACGCTTGAGCGGTTTTTGCTGGGGAAACTCCGGGAGCGGGAAGCCTTGACCAAAGACCCCCGCATCCTGCTCGCCGCCACGGGAATGGAAACCTTACGTTGGAATTCGGTAGCCGACATCAAGGAATTCACCTGTTTTTCCGAACGCAGTCTGGAGCGTCATTTTAAACAGCGGATGGGTATGAGCCCGAAAACCTACCTCCGGGTTTGCCGCTTCAATGCGGTGAAAGCCCGCTTGGACCAAACCCCCAGCTGTTCGTGGCAGGAGCTGGCCTTTACCAGCGGCTATTACGACCAAAGCCATTTCATTAAAGAATTTAAGCGTTTTTCCGGTAAAACGCCGGGCGAGTACCTGGCCCATGCCAATGCTGCCGCTGCCTCGTTCTTCTGATACTTTGCCTTATTTTCATCTTTCCTCGCAGCCCCCAAAGGGTTGAAATTGTCGGATATTTACAATGGGAAATTTTTCTTTTTGTAAACCTTTGTGGCCAGGCCCAGTTTCACTGCGCTCAATGCGTAAGTAGGGAAACCCGGGCACCAGATTTATATAACCTATCTAGGCAGCAATGAAGATGAACAAGTATCTACCGATCGTTTTTGCGTTTGCCGTTCTTTTACTGAACATCGGCACAACAAAGGCACAAGCTCCATTCATCACGGTTTGGGATACGAATAATCCCGGTACGTCAGCAACCAACGAAATTACCATCCCTACCAACGCCGGAGGCTATAACTACGATGTCCAGTGGGCCTCGGCAGCCGATCCGACAGCAATACTCGGCTCCCTGACCGGCCAGACCGGCGATGTCACCATCACCTTTCCCGCACCGGGCATCTATGAGGTGTCCATCACCGGCGATTTCCCGGCGATCTTTTTCAATGATGGTGGCGACAAGGAGAAAATCCTTGAGGTGAAACAGTGGGGCGATATCGCGTGGGTATCCATGTGGAATGCGTTTAACGGCGCAGTGAATTTGCAGGTAACGGCCACCGATGCGCCCGACCTCCGTTCGGTAACGACGATGAGGCGGATGTTTGCGGGAGCCTCATCGCTCAATAGCGACCTGAACCATTGGGATGTGTCGAACGTGACGAATATGGGCGGGCTTTTTTTTGGTGCACGTGCGTTCAATGGAAATATCAGCGGTTGGGATGTCTCCCATGTATTCAATATGGGGCAAATGTTTCAGTCCGCCGCAGCTTTCGACGGTGATTTGAGTGGTTGGGATGTTTCCGGAGTAACCAACATGTCAATTATGTTCGCCGGAGCATCGGCCTTCACGGGAACGGGCTTGAGCGCTTGGGATGTGGGTGCTGTGCAAGATATGTCCAGTATGTTTGCCGGTGCTATCATATTCAATGCCGACATCAGCGGCTGGGATGTGTCCAGTGTAACAAGCATGGCATCCATGTTTATCGAGGCTGCCGCATTCAATGGCAGCATCAGCGGCTGGGACGTCTCCAATGTAACCCGTATGAGTTTCATGTTCATGCAAGCCGCCGCCTTTAACCAGGACCTCATGGGTTGGGATGTTTCCAACGTGACCACGATGGAGCGGATGTTTTCGGGGGCCGCAGCGTTCAACGGCGATTTAACGGGTTGGGACGTCTCCAGCGTGACCACCATGCTTGATATGTTCGGCGGGGCATCGGCATTTACGGGCACGGGCTTGAGTGGTTGGGATGTTTCGCAAGTGACCACGATGAACGGCATGTTTCGGACTGCCGCGGTATTCAACAGTGATTTGAGCGGCTGGGATGTGTCGAGCGTGACCGATATGCGGCTCATGTTTTATAGCGCCACGGTGTTCAATGCCGACATCAGCGGTTGGGATGTCTCGGCCGTAACCGATATGGGTGACATGTTCCACCGGGCGAGCGCTTTCGACCAAAATCTCGGTAGTTGGGACATCACGGCGGTTACCCAAATGGCGAATATGTTTAATTCATCGGGACTTTCTAGCGCCCATTACGATGCGCTATTGACCGGGTGGTCTACGCAGGCTGTACAGCTGGGTATCACGTTGGGCGCGCTGAATCTCGAGTATTGTGCTGCTGCGGAGCGGCAATCGCTCATTGATACCCATGGGTGGACTTTTACGGGAGATGCCCCCTCGGCCGTGTGCGCCGTACCGGGCGCTTTCGTTACCACCTGGAATACCAACGTCGCCGGCGGGGCCTCCGGGCCTACCCAGATTTCGATACCCACTACCGGCGGCGGCTACAACTACGATATCCAATGGGTGTCGGTGGGTGATGCCACGGTGACGGGCTCACTGACCGGCCAAACCGGCGACGTGACCATCACGTTCCCCGCCGCGGGCATTTACATGGTTTCCATCACGGGCGATTTCCCACGCATCTATTTCAATGATACCGGAGATAAGGAGAAAATCCTTACCGTGGAGCAGTGGGGTAACATCGCATGGACGTCGATGGAAAAGGCATTTTATGGAGCAATAAACCTGCAGGTAAACGCCACGGACGCCCCCGACCTGAGCGGCGTTACGTCGACCGCCATGATGTTCGGTATGGCAACATCGCTCAATAGCGACCTCAGCCATTGGGACGTTTCTAACGTAACAACAATGGAACTGATGTTCGGCAATGCGTGGGCGTTCGATGGGGACCTCACTGGGTGGGATGTTTCCCATGTGACCAACATGGGGCAGCTGTTTCTCGGTGCACGGCTATTCACCGGCAAGGGGCTTCCGGGCTGGGATGTTTCGGGAGCGTCGGTTACCTGGGGTATGTTCACCGGGGCGCATGTGTTCAATGCCGATATCAGCGGTTGGGATGTGTCAAACGTCATCAACATGAACAGCATGTTTCAAGACGCGCTCGCTTTTGATGCCGACCTCAGCAGCTGGGATGTTTCCAGGGTGCAGCAAATGGGGTCGATGTTCACAGGTGCCGCGGCCTTCAATAGCGATATCAGCAGCTGGGATGTGGGTAATGTGACGATCACTGAAGGGATGTTTGAGCAAGCAGCAGCTTTCAATGCTGATATCAGCGGCTGGAACATGTCTAACGTCGTGTATCTGCGGCGTATGTTCCTCGATGCGGTTGCGTTCGACCGGAACCTGGGCGGATGGGACATCACGGCAGCCGTCGCGATGGAGTCCATGTTTAGTAACTCCGGCCTTTCGGATGCGAACTACGACGCCACGTTAACCGGATGGGCAGCGCAAGCCGTGCAACCTGGGGTGCCAATGGGCGCCGTTGGCCGTAGTTACTGTAGCAGCGCCGGGGACCGCTATGCACTTATCCATGACCGTGGCTGGACGATAACCGGTGACATTTATAATGCAACTTGCACGCCTTCGGGTGCGTTCGTGACGACATGGGACCCCGGAGCCGTGGGCCCTTTCATCGTTACCATCCCCACCACCGGTACGGGCTACGACTATGACGTCCACTGGGTATCGTTAGACGATCCGCTGGTCTATGGGGTAGTGGTCAATCAAACCGGAGACGTAACGCTTACCGTGCCGGTAGCCGGTACATACCGCGTTTCCATCGTCGGCGACTTTCCGCGTATTTACTTCAACAATACGGGCGACAGGAACATGATCCGTACGGTGGAACAATGGGGCGGTATTGCCTGGACATCCATGGACAATGCATTTGCCGGTGCCGAGGACCTTCGGATAACGGCAACCGATGCACCCGATCTGGGTGGCGCCACCTCGACGGCAGGGATGTTTGCCGGGGCGTTATCGCTCAACAGCGGTTTGAACCACTGGGATGTATCGACCATAACCGATATGGGCGGTATGTTCGACAATTGCGCTTCCTTCAACGGCGATATCAGTGGTTGGGACGTGTCATCGGTAACGGATATGGCCAATATGTTCAGGAATGCAAACGTGTTCGACCAAGACCTTGGTCGTTGGCCTATTGCCGCGGCCGCGGATATGGCGGGCATGCTCGATAATACCGGCCTTTCGCGCACGCACTACGATGCCATCCTCACCGGTTGGGCGGCACAGGGCGTCCAAACGGGCGTGGCTTTGGGGGCAACCGGTTTGGAATACTGTGCTGGCACCGAACGGCAGTCGCTCATCGACGACCACGGTTGGGTAATAGCAGGGGATGTACTTTCCAGTAGTTGTTTGCTTCCCATTACAGGTGTCACCTTCGCGGATGGTTCGTTTGTTTACGATGGTACCGTGCAGTCGCTCGCCATCAGCGGCACGCTACCGGCGGGTACTTCGGTTAGTTATACGGATAACAGCCGGACCGATGCAGGCCACCAAACAGTGACAGCCGCTATTGCAGGAGGTACCGCATATCACGATTTGGTATTGACGGCCACACTGACCATTACACCCGCCACCATCACGGGCATCACTTTTGCCGATGGTTCGTTTACCTACGATGGCACTGCCCAATCACTCGCTATCAGTGGTACATTACCTGCGGGCACCTCGGTGAGCTACACGAATAACAGTCGCACGGACGCGGGCAGCCAGATGGCTACCGCCGCCATCAGCGGCGGTATGAATTATGATGATTTGGTGCTGACGGCGACGCTGACCGTTACACCGGCCACCATTACGGGCATCACCTTTGCCGACGGCTCCTTCGTATACGACGGCACGGGGCAGTCGCTGGCTATCGGCGGCACGCTGCCTGCGGGCGCCTCGGTGAGCTACACGGATAACAGTCGCACGGACGCGGGCAGCCAGACGGCCACGGCTACCATCAGCGGCGGTACGAATTATGATGATTTGGTGCTGGCGGCCACGCTGACCGTTACACCGGCCACCATTACGGGCATCACCTTTGCCGACGGTTCGTTCGTCTACGACGGCACGGCGCGATCGCTCGCCATCGTCGGCACATTGCCGGCCGGTGCGTCGGTGAGCTACACAAGCAACACCCGTATAGCAGTCGGAAACCAGACCGTAACCGCGACCATCCACGGCGGTACCAATTACACCGATAGTGAATTGATCGCCACATTAACGATCTTGCCCAGCGTACGCACGTTGACATTCGCCGCATTGCCCACGTTCACCTATGGCGACACTGACCATACGCTGGAGGCCGAAAGCAGCTCGGACGAGGCTATCCTGTTCAGCAGCAGCAACGAAGACGTGGCCGTGATTGTGGACGGCGCGCTCCATATCGTTGGTGCGGGCACAGCCGTGATTACCGCAACATTACCGGAAAACCCGTTATATGAAAATACACCGTCCGCATCACATTCCCTCACGGTGAATAAAGCTTCGCAAACCATTGTTTTCCATGACGTGCCGACGCAGGTAAACCGGGATGCCGGCCTCGTGCCCCTCGATGTGTCGGCCAGCAGTGGCCTGCCTGTATCGCTTAGCATCGACGATGAAGAGGTTGCCATACTCAGTGGAAAAGACCTGGACATCCTGCGCTTAGGTACCGTACGGATCACAGCGACACAGGCCGGCGACGCCAACCACGGGGCCGCGGAACCGGTGACAGTGACCCTGCGAGTGGGGAACCCCACATCGGACATGCCCATCCGCATACACAAAGCCGTGTCGCCCAACGGCGACGGCATCAATGAGTATTTGATTATCGAGGGCATCAAGGATTATCCGAAAAACCGGGTGAACGTATTCAACCGCAATGGCACGGTAGTTTATGAAGCGTCGGGCTATAACAACGGCACGGTGGCGTTCCGTGGCATCGGTGCGGGGCAGTTGCAGGTGCCTGCGGGGACGTATTTTTACATTGCCGAAATCCAAGCAGAAGGGGAGTGGAAGGTGGAGAAGGGGTGGTTTGTGTTGAGGTATTAGGTTTTGCCGTTTGCTCTCTGCGCTTTGCCTTTTGCTGAGATTAAAGCACCTAGCAAATGAGCAGACAGTGAATAGCATAAAGCAAACAGCGAATAGCAAACAATAAAGAAAGAAATGAAACGGATACAACTTATATTCACAGCGATGCTGGCGATGGCTACATCGCTCCATGCCCAGCAGCCGCTCACGCACACCCAACACGGCCAACTGCGGACAGTGATCAACCCCGCAGCCAGCCTCATGCGCATGGGCGGTGAGGTGTCGGTGATCGGCCGGCGGCAGTGGGTGGGCATGGACGGTGCCCCGACGGTGTTCTGGGGCAGTGGCCACATCGGCCTGCAGCGGGCGGGAGCCACCGCGGGCATCACCATCCGCCACGAAAGCATGGCCGTGGAGAAACTCACCGAGGCCTCGGCATTCTTCGCCAAGAGCGTACGGATATCGGCCACCGAATACCTGGGGCTGTCGCTCAACGCCGGTTTCAGCTACATGGACGGCCGCTTCTCGCAGCTTGACCCGATGGACCCGGCCTTCCGCGAGGATGTGAAGGAGACCGATGCGCTGGTGGGCTTCGGGGTGATGCTATACCGCCCGGAACGCTACTACGTGGGGCTGTCGCTGCCGCGGCTCATGCTGGGTAACCTGGGTGTGGGCGGTGGCAACAGCCGCTACGACTTCCGCAACCTGTACCACCTCACGGCGGGGGCGCTGTTCAACCTGGGGGCCGACTTCCAGTTCCGGCCGTCCGTGTTGGTGACTTACTCGGAGAGCCTGCGACCGCAAGCGGAGGCTTCGGCGTTGTTCTTCGTGAAAAGGGTGTTCGGCATCGGGCTCAACGCCCGCAGCTACGGCGAGCTGGCCGGCATCGCGCAGTTCAACTTCGCGGGCATCGGGCTGGGCTACAGCTACCAATTCAACCCGGGCAGCGAACCACTGAATCGGCGCATCAGCAACACCACCCACGAAATCGGGCTGAATTATCGGTTTGACGGTGCGGGTGGTTTGTTATAGTTTTGCGATTTGCCCGTTGGCTCACGAATTTCGCAAAAGCCGAACATTTTGCATATAAAAGAATTTTCATTAAATTTGTGTACATGGAACGTTTTCTGAGTGCTATACGCAATAAGTACCTTATCGCCATCGTCGCATTCGCCGTATGGATGTTGTTTTTCGATAGGCATGATATGGCTACCCAGTATGGCTATTATAGCCAGCTTAAAGATTTTAAAGCCGAGAAGACGTTTTACACGACGGAGATAGACCGGATAACCAAAGCCATTGATGACCTGAACACGGATCCGCTAGCGCAGGAACGGGTAGCCCGTGAACGTTACCAGATGAAGAAAGATAACGAAGATATTTTCGTGATCGTGGAAAAAGAGGCGGAGTAAGTCGCTAGGTATAAGTCTTTAGTCGTAAGTCGTAAGCCCGGCCGAGGATGATGATCCAAACGACTGAAATGACTTACCACTTACAACTAACAAGACTTACGACTGAAATGATTTAAAACTTGTAAGTAATTCCGGCACCTAATATCTGCCTTACCTGCAATGTTGGCCTCTCTGATCCTGGGATAAACACACCATCTTCCTGACGCGGAATAAGGGTATTGTCGTCATAAATCAACTGTACGCCTCCATTTACCGTAATGTAATCATTCACTTTCATGAACAAGTTGAGCGTATAGTCCACATCCACATTCTGTGGGTCTTCCAAATAGTTTGAGTACAATTTGAGGATATTTTCCACACTCACGTTTTCCATTAAATTGGCTTTATAATACGCATCGAATGATGCACCGAATTCGAAACGGGACGTCGCTCCGGGGTCCACACCGAAAGCGCCTTGCGCCGAAAGTTCATCGTTCGTCACGAAGATCAAACGGGCAGCGGCAGGAGAGAGGTTGAACCGGAAATTATCCGATTCTTTATAGGCAAAACCAGGTCCGAAGCTGAGGTACGCAGGCGCAAAAGCGGTCGAAATCAATGTGCTGTTGTTGTCGTCATCGTACTGGAAACCATCGGCAAACTGCGTGTTGAAGTTGAGGTAGAAGGTGTACAGCCATCGTTCAGCTGCTTCATAACCAAGTAGACTGTTCAGCACGAACCGGTCGTCATTCTTACGCCAGCCGATCGATTTTTGCTTGGTAAGGCCATAGGCGGCGATGACCTTATTGTCCCAACTCCACTTGTTTTTTTTGTAGTTGAAGTCGTAATTGAAAACCAGGTTGGCGGCGAACGAGTTGATACCACCTGCAGCCCAGTTGGAGAAGGAACTTTGGTTGAGCAGCAGCGTGTTCTCGCCCGAAATCCGCCAGGTCGTATCCGACGCAGTTTCCTGAGCCCGGGCATACCAAACTGTAGCCAGTGCTATGCAAAGCAAGGATAGTGTTTTTTTCATGATGATGATTTGATTTTTGTTAAAAAAGCCTAATACGCGCAAAAGCGGTGCCAAAAAGCCTTCGTTATCACAATGCTTGCAGATAGTCCAAAATTACCTAAGTTTGTGGAATGCGGATAACCCTGTTATGTGTCGGCAAAACAGACGATAGCCAACTTGCTGCAATCGTTGACAAATTCCAGCAACGGCTGAAACACTACGTTCCGTTTCGTATGGTTAGCATCCCTGATGTGAAGAATACGAAGCACCTGCGTGCCGATCAGCAGCGGGCGAGGGAAGCCGGCGCCATCCTTAAGCAGTTATCGCCGGGAGACCACGTGGTATTATTGGATGAGCGAGGGAAGGAATACCGTTCGGTAGACTTTGCGGCTTACCTCAATAAGCTAATGGTGGGCAGTGTGCAGCATGTGGTGTTTGTGGTGGGCGGGCCTTTTGGGTTCGAGGAAACGGTTTATCAGCGTGCAAACACCCAGCTTTCACTTTCGAAAATGACATTTTCGCACCAGATGGTACGGTTATTTTTTGTGGAGCAGCTGTACCGGGCGTTTAGTATCCTGAAAGGGGAGCCGTATCATCACGAGTGAGCCGCTGATGAATGCGGTTCGCAATAATGAAGGGTGGGATTTTATGGAAATCGTACGGTTCCAGCATCCAAACAATATGGATATGAAATTGTTAATTTGGTTATATTATGCTTCAACATAAACGGAAATACCACTACAAGGGCGCGGATACCACCAGCGAAAGCCGGTTGTTTTGGATTATGGTTATCATTGGGTTAGCGATTGTGGCGGCCATCATCTTTTGGCTGTGAAGGTGATATAGCCACTCCATTGCCTGAAGCAGCTATATCATTTGACGTTTACTCCGCGTTATCGGTAGTAGCGGATGGCTCTTCATCAAACAACGGCAATTCTTTGACGATGCCATACCATGTGACGATCTTTTTGATGTCGGAACTGTACACGCGGTCTTCATCGTGGCCGGGTGCCACCTCACGGAAAAATTCACGCAGCGTCTTCCCGTCTGATTTACTATCGGGTACATCGCCTTTCGCTTTCATGCGTTCCATGATGTCCGTGAGTTTCAGATCTTCTTCATCGCCATAGATGGTAATGTCTTCCAGCGTTGCGAGCTTTGTGGTTGTCAGGTTGACTACCGACTTTATCTTCTGCGCATCGAGGGTTTCCAGGACAAAGCCATTTTTCTGCTGTCCGATGAGCTTAAACAAGCCCGGTTTACCCGTTACGGATACAAGCGCTTTTAAATTCATGCGGTAGCGTCCTCCTCGATGATATCGATTCCCAAAATCTTGTCGCCCTGACGGATTTCGTCAATCACATCGATATTTTCGACGACCTTGCCAAAACAGGTGTGGTTCCTGTCGAGGTGCGCTGTATTATTGCGGCTATGGCAGATGAAAAATTGCGAGCCACCCGTATCGCGACCCCGGTGAGCCATTGAAAGGACACCCCGATCGTGGTATTGGTTGTCGCCTTCCAGTTCGCATTTGATGGAATAGCCAGGCCCACCAGCACCCGTCCCCGTGGGATCGCCACCCTGAATGACGAAATCGGGGATAACCCGGTGAAACGTTACGCCATCGTAATAGCCAGACTTAGCCAGCTTGAGGAAGTTGGCAACGGTACCGGGGGCATCCGTGTCGTAAAACTGTACCGTGAGGTCACCTTTTTCGGTCTTGATAATTGCTTTGCTCATCTTTTTAAATTTGGAACGCAAACTTAGGAAAGCAAGTCAACAAAAACAAGTTGCTTGCATATTTGAGCAAGTTTAGCTAAGTTTGATTGGCAATAAGGCAACCTTAAACATACACCTATGGATAATATATCGCGTGTCACGATTAAAGCGTGGGCGGAAGCGGACCGCCCGAGAGAGAAATTATTAGAACGGGGCCGGAGGGCACTTTCCGATGCGGAGTTGCTGGCCATCCTGATTGGCAGCGGTTCCCGCGATGAATCTGCTGTAGAACTGTGCAGGCGTGTCCTGCACGACCAGGGCAACGATCTCAACGACCTTTCGCGCCTCTCTGTCATCGAGTTATGCCGCTATAAGGGCATTGGCGAAGCCAAGGCCATCAGTATTGTTGCAGCGCTCGAACTTGGGCGCCGCCGCAAAGCGCAAAAGGAGGAGGAGCGTCCCATATTAAATAGCAGCAAACGGGTCTATGACCATATGGAGGACGTGTACCGGGATTTGCCCGACGAAGAATTCTGGGTATTGTATCTTGCAGGCGGGTGTAAACTCGTTGCCAGGCAGCTGATTGGCAAAGGCGGTAATGATTTCACTCCCGTTGATATCAAACAAGTGCTTCGATTAGCGCTGGAACACCGTGCCACGGGCATTGTGCTTACCCATAACCACCCATCCGGTACACTTAAGCCCAGTTCAATGGACGTGCAGCTCACCAGGAAATTAGCCGAAGCAGCTACGCTGCTTGACCTGTCTGTAAATGATCATGTCATCTTTACCAATGCCGGATATTATAGCTTTCGGGACAACGGATTGCTTTAACAAGAAAAAAAATCTAAGTTTGCAAAAATTCCGAAATCAGGATGAACATATCATATAGTTGGCTCAAAGATTTTATAGAAATTGACCATTCGCCCGAGGAACTCTCTGCAATTCTTACGGATATCGGACTGGAAGTTGAATCGCTTAATGTGGTACAACGTATACCCGGTGGACTGGAAGGGTTGGTGGTCGGTGAGGTGAAAACCTGCGTACAGCATCCAAATGCCGACCGGTTGAAAGTCACAACGGTAGATGTGGGGGCCGATGAACTGCTGCATATCGTTTGCGGTGCACCTAATGTGGCTGCAGGTCAGCGCGTAGTGGTAGCAACCGTGGGTACTACCGTACATCCCACCAATGGCGAACCTTTCAAGATCAATAAATCAAAGATCCGTGGCGAAGTGTCCGAAGGTATGATTTGCGGAGAAGACGAGATTGGCCTTGGAACTTCACACGATGGCATTGTGGTGCTCGCCGAAGATGCACCTGTAGGCACCCCCGCTAAAGTTTTTTTCGGCCTGCAAGACGATTATGTTTTCGAAATAGGCCTTACGCCAAACCGTGCGGATGCCGTGTCGCATCTGGGTGTTGCCCGCGATGTAGCAGCCTTTCTGCGCAGTGATTACCGCATGCCGGACCTCTCGGCATTTACGCCGGGCAACGCGCAGCCGCTGCCTGTAACCGTGGAGGACAAGACAGCGTGCCCGAGGTATACATCGGTGACCATTAGCGATGTAAAGGTAGTGGAGTCGCCGGGATGGCTTCAGGAACGACTGGTGGCTATCGGGGTGCGCCCTATCAATAACGTGGTGGACGTGACCAACTATGTGCTCCATGAGCTGGGACAGCCGTTGCACGCCTTCGACGCCGACCGGTTGGCTGGTGATAAGGTAGTTGTTCGCCGGGCGAGGCCCAAAGAGCCGTTTGTTACGCTTGACGGCGTGGAGCGCGAACTACATGCTGACGATCTGATGATCTGTGATGGCGAGAAACCGCTTTGTATTGCCGGTGTTTTTGGAGGCTTGCATTCGGGAGTAACGGAAAACACCTCCCGGGTATTTCTGGAGAGCGCCTACTTCAATCCAGTATCGGTGCGCAAAACAGCTAAGCGGCACGGACTTAAAACTGACGCATCATTCCGTTTCGAGCGAGGTACAGACCCGGATATTACGGTAGTGGCATTGCAAAGGGCTGCATTGCTGATTGCGGAGCTGGCCGGTGGGCACGTTTCTACGGCCGTATCCGATATATACCCGGACCCGGTTCAGCCATTCACTATTGAGGTGAGGTATGCGGCTGTATGCCGGCTCATCGGGAAGGTCATTCCCGAGGAGGAAATTAAAGGTATCATCGAGGCGCTGGGCATCACGTTGGTGGCGGAAGCCGACGGTGTGTTGACTGTGCAGGTGCCGCCATACAGGGTCGACGTGACCCGTGAAGTGGATATTGTTGAAGAAGTGCTCCGTATCTATGGATATAACCATATCGAAATCGACAGGCAGATCAGGGCTTCGCTCAATACCTCGCCAAAACCCGACAGGGAGGTGGTGCAG
>Ga0182739_1002400_pt1 | contig 17597 bp, 12 predicted proteins | sample eDN5th30CBELigBY_FD_128873 | JGI IMG/M metagenome (GOLD analysis project Ga0182739, IMG submission 128873) | Enriched backyard soil microbial communities from Emeryville, California, USA - eDNA 5th pass 30_C BE-Lig BY (version 2) (version 2) | ecosystem: Environmental > Terrestrial > Soil >... | reverse complement strand
GGCGCCCGATACGTAAGGTCGCGCAGCGCCGCATCCAGCTTGGGCAAATTGAAACTGGCCGCCCCCGGCGCCTGCCGGAAATCGTCCAGGCTGGCGGGCAACCGCGTCAACGTCAACGAGTCCATCGTGCAGGTGGGGCCGAGGGACGTGTCTTCGCACGAATCCGGCGTCATGACCGGCTGATCGACGGGCAACACGAAACCATCCGTCAGCACGGCCTCGCCCGCTACGAGCGTGATCGCCGCGATCGGCGCGAAAAGCAGTTCGGCTTCGATGCCGGGCGCAGGCGCGGCATCGGCCTGGCCCGCATTGAACGCGATCTCGCCGTTGATCCGCCAGCGCACCTCGCGCGCCGCTTCGTCGCAACCGCCACCCACCCGCAACAGCACCTCGCAACCCTTGCCCAGGCCGTCTTCGTCCTCGTTCCCGGATGGCGGTTTTGGCGTGGCCATCTTGAACTCGCGATCCACCGCGTAATCCAGCGTCGCGATGCCGATCTTCTTCAGCCTCTCCATGGCGCTCTGGGGCGGCACCGTGTCGGGCAATTCGGTGCGGGGCTGATGATAGGTGATGCGGTTGAGGCGGTATTCGCCCGGCCACACCGGAATCACCTGATACAGCAGCTTGCCGCGCACCGTCTGGAACTGCGGTCCGGGGTCCGTCGGATCCAGCTTGTGGTCCCCCGCGCCGGCGCTGATCGCGTAGCCCTCTTCCGTCTTGTGGTTCCAGTGCACGAACGTGCTGCGCTGACGCACAAAGCGGTCGCGCGTCGCATCATCCTCGAAATCGCGTTGGGGCCCAGCGTCCAGGTTCAGGGTTGGAATCACCAGCAGCGCCATTCCCTCCTGCCGCGCGTTGCCCAGCAATTCATCCACATTCACGCGATGGCGCTCCACCAACGCGGCGGTGCGCGCGGCGAAATCCGGCTCGGCGGGCTGGGCAAGCGCCAGCGCCGGGGCGAAAAGGGCAAGCAGGCTGACGCGGGCAAGCGGGGGGAAAAGCGGCATCGTTCTGGGTTCCTGTGTCCGAGGCGGGAAGGAACGGGGCATTGCAAGCGGCAGAGCCAGGCAATACCCCGGCGGGGAAAGGCCAGGCCATGATATCGCGTCGGCCCCGCCCCCCGCCCGCGCAAGCATCAGAACCGCCCGCGCAATGTCAGCATCATGTTGCGCGGCGCGCCGTAGTTGTTGCGGTTCTCGACATAGCCCGGATACTCGTAATACACCTTGTCGAACAGATTGTTCACGTTCAACGCCGCCGTCCAATTCGACGTCACGTCATACGCGACCCGGGCATTCCACACGCTGTACGACGGCCGGCGCACCTTCGAGATGCTGTTGGTCAGCGCGCTCTGCCAATTCACGCCCGCGCCCACGCTCAGGCGGTTCCACTGGCCGGGCAAGCGGTATTCGCTCCACAGGCGCAACAGGTGCCGCGGCGTTTCCTCGCTGAAAGTCTGGCCTTCGCGGTCCGGATCGCTCAGGTACTTGTTGCTGTTGAAGGTATAGCCCGCCGCCACTTGCAGGCCCCGCATCAGCTCGCCGCTCATCTCCGTCTCGAAGCCCTGGCTTCGCACCTTGCCCGCGGCGCGTGAGCAGTAGCCGCCGTTGCACACCGGCCCGGCCTCGTAGTCCTGCACCGCGCGGTTCTTCTGGTCGATGCGGTACAGGGCGAACGACGTATTCAGCTTGCCGTCCATCAGCTCGCCCTTCACGCCCACTTCGTAGTTCGCGCCGACGATGGGCTTCAAGATGCTGCCGTCCGGCGTGGTGGCCGTTTGCGGCTCGAAGATATCCGCATAGCTGGCGTAGGCCGACCACTGCGGCGTCAGCGCATAGACCAGCCCCACCATGGGCGTGAACTCCGCGCTGGCCTTGGCGGTGCTGACATCGTCCCACGTCGCGGCCTGCGTGGTGTAGCGGCTTTCGAACCAGCTAAAACGCCCACCCGACACCAGCGTCAGGTCTTCCGTCAGGCTGCTGCGCAACTGCGCATAGATGCCTTTCTGCACATGCGGCTCATAGCGCGACGTGCGCTGAGAATCCGGAAAGCTGTCCGGCTTGGGCACATGCGGATTGGGATGAAACACGTCCAGCGGCAGATAGTTGGAGGCGTACTCGATGCGATCCTTCGACGTCAGCCGCGACATGCTCACGCCCACCGTCAGGTCCTGCGCCATGCCCAGCACCGTGAAGCGCCCGTTCACATTCGCATCAAAACCGATGTGCTCCGCCGACTTGTCGTAATTCCAGGCATTGCGCATCGGCCCCATCAAGGTCACCGGGTCCACCGCGCCCGTCGCGTCCAGCGCCGAGGTCAGGCTCGTCTCCTTCACGTAGGTAGCCGCCACGTTCACGCGCCAATCGCTGTTGAAGCGGTGCGTCAGGTCCGCAAACACCTGCGTCTCGTCCCGGTCCCACTGGTTCCAGTCCGCGCCCAGAAACGTCGACCGCTTCAACCCCAGCGAACGGCCATCGCTATACCGCGGCAAACCGCCGAAGAACGGCGTGGACCGCAGGCGCGACACCAGCACGCCCGCGCCCACCGTCGTGCTGGGCGACAGATCGTAATCCAGCGCGAGGTACAGATTGGTGTTGCGCTCCTTCACCACGTCGATGAACGAACTCTTGGAATCCAGGTCCAGCACCGCCCGCGCCCGCAGGCTGCCATCCGCGTTCAAGGCCCCGCCCGCATCCAGCATGCCGCCCACGTGGTCCCACGAGCCCGCGCGCGCCTCCATCAACACCTGCGTCTCGGCGGTAGGGCGCTTGCGCACCAGGTTCACCGAACCGCCAGGCTGCCCCGCGCCTTCGAACAGGCCCTGCGCACCGCGGAACACCTCCACCCGGTCCAGATACGCCGTGCTGCCGGTAAAGCTATTGCCCACCGCATAGAAACTGCGCGACAGCGGCACGCCGTCGTACTGGATATTCGTGATCTTGAATCCGCGAGAATAGAAATTGCGGCCGCCGTCGGCCACCTCGCTGATCGTCACGCCCGTGGTGTTCTCCAATACCTCGCTGATCGTCGACAGGTTCTGGTCATCCAAGCGCTTGCGCGTCACCACCGTGACCGACTGCGGAATGTCCTTCAACGCCTGCTCGGTCTTGCCGATGGTCGCCATGCTGGAACCGTAGGACTGCGTGCCTTCCGTCTGCGCATGATAGGCGCCCGTCACCAGCACCGGCGCCAGCGTGCTGGTGGCGGACGGCGGCTCGGCTTCCACACGGATACCGCCGTCCACATTCACCGCGCGATAGCCCGTGCCCGCCAACAGCGCGCGCAAGCCATCCGCCACGCCATACTGGCCATTCAGACCCGCGCTACGCGCCCCGCTCAACTGCGACGAGGAATACCCCAACGAAATCCCCGCCTGCCGCGCAAACGCGGCCAGCGCGTCATTCAACGGCCCCGGCGCAATCGCGTACACGCGGGCTGACTCGGATTGCGCCGCCGTGGCCGGCGCGGCCTGGGCGTAGGAGGGCGGCGTCGCCGACAAGGCGGCCAAGGCCGCCGCCAACGGCAGCAGCACGGTAAAGAAGGGATGGGGGCAAGCGCGCAAGCAAGCCCGCGCGCCGGACGACGGCGTCGCGGCCCGGAGACGGTGGATCTTCACGAAAGGGATACTCCAATGAGGGTCGGTCGGTGCTGGGCCGTGCGCACGGCTACAACCGGTATGACGAACGAATTCGCTCATCCCCTCAGATTTTTTTGTTGCCGGGCCGCCCCAAGACAAAAAGCGCCCCCTCGGGGGGCAGCAAGCCGCAGGCGCAGCGTGGGGGCATTTTTTGTTTGTTCAGCCCCGCGCCCGTTCCGGCGCCCGTGCGCGGGCCCGAACCCGCGTCACCCGCCCGCCCCACCACAAGCGCCCCGCCTGCGGCTCCACCGGCAGAATCTGGCGCAGCAGCGCCAGCACCTTGCGCGTATCGTCCAACTGGAACACCCCCGACACCGGCAACCGCGCCACCGCCGGGTCGCACTCGATCGCCCCGTGATAACGCGACAGCTCCTCCAAGAAGGCGTCCAGCGGCATATCGCGCACCGACAAAGCCCCCTCGACCCAGGCCCCGCCATCCATCACGCGCCCCTCCATCGGCGCCAGCGCCCGCACGCCTTGCGGCGTCATCCGCGCAGACTCCCCGGCACGCACCGTCGCGCCCGCCTCGCCCGCGCCATCGCGCGGCAGCAACGCCACCGCGCCTTCATCCACCGCCACCTCGCTGCCGTCGTCCCACTGCCGCACCCGATACCGCGTACCCAGCGCCTGCGCCCGCCCGTCACGCGTCTCCACGAACAGCGGCCGCGACAACGGGTCTTGCCCCGAAATCACATACACCTCGCCCGCCAGCAAACGAATGCGCCGCACCGGCCCGCCATAATCAATATCGACCGCCGTCTCCGTATTCAGCACCAGCGTCCCGCCATCCGGCAGCGCGACGCGACGCCGCTCGCCCCGCGACGTAGACACATCGGCCAGCGCCTGCCGCACCGCAGGCACATCTCCCGCCCGCCACGCCACCCAACCGCCCGCCGCCAACGCACCCAGCGACATCAAGGCCTTGCGGCGCGACCGCCGCGCCTGCGCCGCCTCCGTCTGCCGCAGAATCCGCGCCGCCGCCTCGCCCGGCATCTCCGCCGCCGGCCGCTGCAAACGCGCGCCCAGCGCCTGCAAACGCTCCCACACCAACGCATGCGCCGGCTGCGCCCGCAGCCAGGCATCGAACGCCTGCCACGCCGACGCGTCCGCCGTGTTGTATTGCAGCTTGATGCGCCAACGGATGGCCTCGTCCAACACCGCCCGATCCGCCGCGCCCTCCGCGCCGTCCTCCGCACGGGCGCCTGGCGCCCCTGGCGACACGCCCGCCCGATCAAACCCCATAGACCAGCCGATAGCAGTGTTGCAGCGCCTGTGCCAGATAACGCTCCACCGTCGCCACCGACTTCCCCACCTGCCGCGCAATCTGCGGGCACGTATGCCCCTCCATCTGCGCCAACAGAAACACCTCGCGCACCTCCGGCTTCAACCGGCCCAGCATCTGCGCCACCTGCTCCAGCGACTCCAGAATCAACAGCCGCGACTCTTCCGAGGGCCAATGGCTCTGCGGATAAGTCTGCAACACCGCCAGATAACTGCGCTCAATCTCCAGCCGCCGCCAATGGTCCACCAACAACCGGTTGGCGATGGTGCGCAGGTAGGCCCGCGGCTCGCGCAGCGCAGTGTCAGAGGGGGAGGGGGAGTTTGCCGACAGCAGGCGCACAAACGTGTCCTGCGCCAGATCCGCCGCGCGATGCGCATCGCCCAGCTTCAGCCGCAGCCAGCCGTGCAGCCAGGAATGATGGTCGCGGTACAGCGTCGCGATACCGGCGTCGGGACTGGCGCTGGGGGTGGCGGGCATGGGGATATGTTGGGAATGGGAATTGTTCCCATTATATCCAGACGAATACCGGCCTAAGCCCGGTGCTCGTCCCCCATGCCCGCCGGCACGGGCGGGTCTTTGTCGTCGGGCGGGCGCCTACTGCAACGACGCCGGCGCGTCGTGCAACATGCCGCAAGGGTCCGCATCCGCGCCGCAAGCCCGCGCCTGCTCCAGCATGGCGTCCGCCAAGGTCCCCAAGTGATCGCACAAGCCTTCCACCCCGCCCATCAACGCCGCCACCGTCCACGCGTCTAGCGGCTGCCCACCGGTCGCGTCGGGCTCGGACGCGCTGTTGCCCACCATGCGGGCCATGGCCGCGATGGCGTAGCGGGCTCGGTCGATTTGGTAGAGAGGGGAAAGGGGGACCAGGCCGTGCTCGGGATCGGCGTCGACGGACCAGGGGTTTTGGGTGAGGGGGTGGGATTGCATGACAGGCTCCAAAGACAAGTTAGGCCTGCTCCCCACTTCCAAATGGGGTGGGCGGGCACGAGGCAAGGTTGGAAGACCGGCGTCTTTGGAAACCGGCGTGCGCGAACGCACCCTCGCCAAGGCCCGCCCATAGGGACGTGCAAAGGCGTTCGGACGTGAAAATGCCGCCGAAGCGGCGGCTGTCCGCCAAAGACATTTTCCGGCTTCCAAACCGGGCTACCGTTGTGGGGTAGTGGGGAGAGTATACGGCGATAGCGGAGCCCTAGCGGCTAAGGGAGACAATTTGGCGACAGTGGTGCCGAATGCTCATTAAGGCTAGGTCTGCTATCGACCCAGAGCGGACATTGGACTGAGCATTTCCACTAGAAGGCTCAAGTCCGGCGAAATAGTCCGTCAGCGCTGTTGGTAGGTAGAGCTTTGCTCGCAGTCCTGCCTCTACAACTTATGTCCGCGCAGGATTGGACATGCCGGCCACATGGGATCCACGATCAACGTGTGAATGCGAGCACGGGTGATCCCCACACGCAGGACTTTGCGGCTTTTAGGATGTGGCACGTCATCCCCTCGCCAAACGAATGAAGACTGTACTCCGGCAGCCGTGCGCCGTGCTTCTCGGACAATGACAACTCCATCGAACTGCTTACCCTTGGCCTTGTGAAAGTTCATCACCTGGAGCCCGGCAGGAGCCTCGATACCATCCAAAATTTGCTCTTGTGCAAGCGCTTGATCTAACGCTAACCGAGCGTTCGTATAGGCACCGTCGCGCAGCCATTCGTTGGCTAAGCCTGCTGAAATTCGATGTCCACGTCGGAAGGCGACTAAGAAGTCAAGCTGGGAAGCCACGCGCAGCAACTCATTTTGGCCAGTGGCTCGAAGAGCGTATTTGACGGCAAGCCAGTCAGTGGCGGGGTCCCCGGTGAAGCCGTCAGCGTGAAGACCTGCAATTAGGCCCCGCAACGCTTTAACGATGTTGATGTTGAGGGTCTTGCCGCCTCGAATTTTTCCCGCCTGCTCCAAGAGTTTGCTCACGGCGGCCTTGGCTTGTCCGGTCGCCCGCCGCGCAGCGGCGATCAACTCCATGCTGGCTGCCACATCGAGCTCAAGCTGAGCAAGGTCTTTGGGCTCAAGCAGAAACGCCGCAAATCGTGCCGAGAGTAGGGCCTCGGCCTCGTCGAACAGCAGCTTGTGGCGCACAGCCTTGCCTACATTCGGTTCGATTGCGTTGAGCGCGTTGGACATGCGTAGCGCACTTCTGTTGTTTGACACCAAGATTGCAAGCGTTTGGGGGCGGCTATCGGACTCCGCGCGGATTTTCGACAGCAACTGAGCTATAGCGCGTCGTAGAACATGGTTCCAGTTCGGCGTTGGGTTTTCTGGCCGATAGGAAAAGGAAGAAACCCCTTTATAGGGCGCACCGCGTGCCTGCCCGGCCAGAATGTCGTTGGCAAAGATCAAGATTTCAGAATCTGGGCTGCGATGGTTCTGAGTGCCCAGATCGACTTCGAGTGGATGAAGTGCAGCGCGAATCGCTGCGATCCGCTCTGGTCCAACGCCAGGCAGGTAATCGAAGATTTGTTGTTCGAGGTCGGCGAGGCAAACGATCTGCGCGTGTGGAGCAAGCATTTCAACGCATTGCCACGCGAATTGCCCGGTATCCTGGGCCTCGTCCACGATGATGATGGGATGCCGTCGCGCGAGCGACGAAAGCAAGTGGCTGCTGGTGGCAAGCAAACGAGTGGCGTTGGGAGCGAACAGGTCGAACGCGATGCGTCCCTCTTCGCGGAACAGCCGCTCGCGCTCAATCAGCCATTGATCCCATTCGTCGTCCTCGTCGTCGATGCCCCCGCTCAGGGCCTTCTCATCCTGTGGCAGCAAAATCGACAGTTTGCGCGGAGCACCGAGCAGGTACGCGTGCGCCTTGAGGATGTCCCAGAAGAAGGAGTGGAAGGTCTGAATCGAAAGTTGCTCTTGCTCGGCTGCTGTAGCTTCTAGCTTGGCCGCGTCGAGGATGCGCGCTACTGCCGCGCGCGAGAAGCTCAGGAAGAGAGCTGACTGCCCAGGCGTCATTCCCTGTTGAATACGCTTGACCGCCTTTCGCAATGCAATGGTCGTCTTGCCGCTGCCAGGGCCACCAGTCACCAGCGCGTGCCCTTCGCAAGCAAGGACACTGTCGCGAAGCGGGCAAGGCTCGTTCATGATCTGGCGAACAGATCGGCGTTTTCGCCGCCGCCCTCGTCGATGGGCGGCGGCGGCGGGAACAGAGCGAACACGGACGCGAGGAATTGTGTGGCGGTAGCCGGCAGCTCGTTGAATCCGCACTCTTCAAGAAGCCGGGCCGACCAGCCTGCGCCTTTGTTTCCGCCGAGAGCCTCCTTGGCGACGGCCTTGACCGCGTCGTCGGGTGGGCGCGCGTCGGGGATGGCGATATTGCCATGTTCGCCGTTTGCTTTGAGGTTTGCGAGGAATGACCAAAGTCGATCCACTGGCACTTCAGCCACCAGGAGGTCTTCAAAGCCCTTGTAGGCGTGCTCGACGTTAATCTCGAAATTTTCCGCAAGTGCCTGAGCCTGCTCGGCTTTGCGCTTCTTCTTGTAGTCGAGGTCGTAGAAAGCGAAGGTGCGCAGCCCCAGCGTCTTGAAGAACTTACCGAACTTGGGCATGTTCGACTCGCCGTCGGCGTCGAAGAACGCCACGCCAGCGATGTCCAAGGGCTGCAAGTTAGGGTCGTTTTCCTCCATGCGGCGCGCGATGATGGGCATCGCATGCAGCTCTGTGACGCCTTCGACGACGATAGCTGCTCGCCCCAGCATGCATTCGGACAACCCCGAGCGAGAGAAGCGCTTGTAGTCGTTGTCTCTGAGGCCCGTTGCATCGGAGACCTTGCGGGCGCTGACCATACCGCCGTCACGCGAGAGAAGTAGTGTTTTCGACGGCTCGAATTTCTCGATCACAAAGGGCGAGTGGGAGGTCACGAAGGCCTGGGTGGTCTTCGTCAGCAGGTATTGGGCGATTCGGCGCTGCGTGTGTGGAGGTACTGCGATCTCGGGCTCCTCCATGGCGAAGATCACGGTGTCGGGTTTGAGGTCCGCAATGAACGACAGGAGAGCGAGCACGAGCGTGTTGACAGTGCCGGTGCCCGCGTGGGGAAAGGGGACGGGGCCTTGGTCGGCAGAGATGGACAGGAAGAACGACATCGTCTTGCGAAGATGCTCGCGCGTGAGCTCCGAGACGTGCAGCTTCGTCGCGTTGCTGGGCGACTCCAGCGCAATGTAGCGGTTAAGCCGCTTTTCGACCGAGCGCAAGACGGGAGCGATCTCGGCGGCGTCGGCTTCAATGTCGAGACCGCGCAGTCGCTCGATGGTCTTTTCCCAAAGAGTCGTGCGAACGCCCTTGGTGCGTAGGATGATGTCCAGAAGCGAGCCGCGCTCAAGGCTCAGCGCCCGCGATCCCGTGCGCAATGCTCGCAGGTAGAGAAATCCGAACTGCCGCTTAATCGGCTTGGATACGGGCGTCAGTGTGCCTTCCGGTGCGTCGGGGCTGTGGGAAAAGAAAGTCCTGGCTTCGAATTCGTCCTCGGCGAGATCGTATTTACCAATGGTCTCCAGACGAAGGCAAGGAACCACATGTGGCGGGTTGGCGGCCAGGACTTCGCCCGCGCCCAAAAGACGCTGTTCTTCCAAGTGCCAGAATTCTGTGTTGCCACCACACTTGGCGTCGATCTCAGCGCTCAGCTCGATCAGGACGACTTCCACGCGCAATGGAATTGACTCGGGCTCAGCACCCTCTTGCGCGGACGAGGCTAGATACTGGGCATTGTAGAAGTCAAACTCGTCAATTGGCGGGAAGCGGTTCAGTCGATCGGGCCCCAAGACAAGATCTAGCGCGTCGCAGATAGTGCTCTTACCGACGTTGTTAGAACCGACCATGAGCGTGTGCCCATCGAAAAGCAGTTCCGCAGACTTGATGCCCCGAAAATTCGAGATGCCTAGACGAACTACTTTCATTTTCTACTTCTGTTCCGGTTATGGGCAATCCCCAAGGCCAAATGCAGAGTTCTTTCGACCCAACTTTCTATGAATCGTCGCATAAAAATTCCAATCGTCCGTTCGAGGGCGGAACCCTTGAGTTATGCCGAGCCGCGAAGCGGCATCGGCGGATTTTTAGGTGCGCGTGCGACGTTGAACCGAGATCTGTTCCGTTATTCGGCGGTTGATCTTGCGCTTCCATTCAAGCTGTTTGTCCGAGAGCTTCCGCTTAAGGCGTGTGCTAACTAAGAACTTATATTCAGCGTCATAGATGTATCCCATCTTGCGCCCATGCTCGATGACGCCGAGGTTAGCGTTGGCATACGGATCGTTTGCAATGCGCTTCAGGCCGTCGAACAAGTTGCCCGTGTCAATGCCAATGAAGCGATTGATGCAAACATTGCCGACGTACGCCGACTGGCCCGTGATGCGATTTGTTATGTAGCAGTGTTCTTTGATCTCTTGTCCGCAAGGGCAGTGATCGAATATTTGCGTGATTTCAACACTCAACAAGTCCCACTCAGTGCGGGCTACCTCAAACATATCCGACTGTGATAGCGATGTGGGCTTTCAGCCTTTCGAAGTTATGTTCCATAGCTATCGCCGCACACACCTGACTAAATGCAGCCAAAGTAAAAATTGGAAACCGTACGTATAAAAATGACTATAGTCGGAAAGATGAGAGCGAGCAATTGCAGAACAGACTTTAGGCAAACCTAAGAATATCGAGATCGCAGACCGCCCTGAACCTTAAAAAGCCCAGGGTCGAACAACTGCTCTTGGCCATATGCCGCCCTGGATGACCGGCCGATGACGAGCCACAGCGATCATGGATAAGACTAATAGTTGTCTTGAGGTGGACGTCCAAGGTTATGAGAGGGCCGCGCGCCGTCGCGACAGATCGCAAGCTAATATCAAACAACTTGACAGAGTCGGAGATGATTTGAAATGTGGTCAGACAATGAAACGACCGTCGACTATTTGAATTTCGGTGTAGTAGCGGACGCGTGCGCGAAACTCCTCCAACAGGCGAACGGCACGCCGATTTCGGTCGGCGTATCTGGCGGCTGGGGTGTCGGTAAGACCTCGTTGGTCAGGATGATAGAAGACCGGTTGAAACAAGCCGATGCTCCGGGGACCAACACCTACGTCATCGTCACATTTAATCCTTGGCTCTACCAGGACTTCGAGGGTGCCCGAGGTGCGCTGCTGCAGCTGGTTGGCGATGAGATCCTGCGGCTGGCGGCTAAGAACGAGCCCCTGCTAAAGAAGGCGAAGCGCCTCCTCAAGCGCATCAACTTCCTTCGCCTCGCTCAAATGGGTGGTGAAGCCGCCGTGACGCTTTACACAGGTGTGCCTGTCGGCAGCATCGGCTCCGCGGTCATGAAGGCTGCTGGGTTCTTCGGAGTCGGCGGGGACGACGACGCGAAGGAGTCGGGCGATGGAGAAGGCGAGAAGAAGGCTAAGGGCGCCAACAAGGGGATGCCCAATGACCTGCTCAAGCCCTCAGAGCCGATCTCATTGCCCAATGAGATCCAGGCGTTCCGCAATGCCCTCGAAGAACTGCTCGAAGAGCTGAAGGTCACGCTGGTCGTTTTCGTGGACGACCTAGACCGGTGTCTGCCCAAGACCGCCATTTCGACGCTGGAATCGATTCGCCTCCTCCTCTTCCTAAAGCGCAGCGCGTTTGTGGTGGCGGCCGATAACGAGTTCATTCGAGGCGCGGTGCAGGTGCACTTCGAAGGGACGGGCATCTCGAGTGAAGTTGCAACGAACTACTTCGACAAACTCATCCAGGTTCCGCTGCACGTTCCGCGACTTGGTATCAATGAAGCCAAGGCATACCTAGCCTTGCTGTTGATGGAGCGTGCCCATGCTGATGACGTCTTCGAAAAAGTCAACTTCGATGCGGCAAAGGAAGCTATCCCAAAGCGCCTGCAAAGCAGCTGGAAAGGTGACGCCGTCACGTCCGAATTCTTACAAAGCCTTGTCGGCTTGGGCAACACGCCCATGCTCGAGTTAATGCAACTTGCTGAGGGATTAGCTCCGCTGCTTACTCAGTCGAGCGCCGTAAACGCGAACCCGAGGCTGATGAAGCGGTTCCTCAACACGGTCTATCTGCGGTCGGCCTTAGCTGCCCCGCAGGGCATCGACCTTGACATCCCTTCCCTTGCAAAGTGGCACCTTGTCGAACGGTGCGACGAGACACTGGCCAACGCACTGGCTGCAAAAGTCTCGGCGGACGCCGACGGGCGAGTGACAGTCTTACATGAAGCGGAAGCTGCTGCGGCCGCCGGCACGCCCCTCCCGGAGCCTTTCAAGGATGACCCTTTTTCGTGCGAATGGCTACAGCTCAAACCAGCGCTCGGTAACGTAGACCTCCGCCCCCTACTGCACTTGAGCAGAGATACGGCGACTCGAGACTTTGGCGCGGACAACATGACCGACCAAGGACGAGCGTTGCGCGACGCCCTGGTCGCTGCTACGGCATCGAATGCACCGCTCACAGAGGTCATCCGAGCCGCTGGCGCCATCCAGGCAGGAATGGCCATGGGCAAAGCCTGGCAGCTGAAGGCCGCGATGCGGACGTGGCGCTCGGGTGAGGACGTCGTTCCACTCATCGAGCCCTGCAAGGTGTACCCGGACCTGGCTGCCCAGGCCGCGGCGCTTTTGGCAGAAGCACCGGTCGGGAAAGTTGGTCCTGGCGTCGTCCCCCTCTTGTACTCGCAGACGTGGGCACGCCCCACCCTCGACAAGTGGGAGGCAGACTCCTCGGTGGAGAAACCCACTAAAGCGGCCATCCAGCGGGCGAAGCGGGGGACCAGATAATGGGAACCTCAACGTCAAGTTCCGGCGGCAAAGCCGGCTCGCCGTTTGACCCGGAGTGGCTGACTCCAGAGGCGGCGCCTGCCGGCGGCGGCGATGCCGCCGATGGCTCGCGCGATTATGGCGACCACGAGCCTACTGACACGGGCACCGAAGCTGGAGCCGAGGGGGCCGCCGCAGCCGGCGATCAAGAGGCGCCGGATGGGGCTTTTGCGCCAAGTCGCCGGTTCGCCGACGCGCGCTCCAAGATGTCCGCCGCTCTTGGCGGCGGCGGACGCGACTCGTTGCGAGGCGCGGCCAAGAGCATGGTTACCAAGGGCATGGGCGGTGCGCGGCGCGCGGCTTCCACCATGCGAGGTACGGCTCAGGGCGCAGGTGCCCTGGGGCAGTTCTTGGCGTCCGTCCGCGATGGATCTGACCCGCAGGTTGTGGACTGGGTAAATCGCACACGAGCTGCGAGTCTCGCTGCCGACGACCTCATCCTGGAATTGGTCAAGGAGGTCATGCCCAATACGGGCAGCGTGGACGACGAATCGCTGCGCAACGCCGCGGCCGAGGCGCTTGGACTGCTCTACGAACTCAGTCCCGACATCGATGTCTTCAACCTCACGGATGCGCAGATTCACGATGTCATGGCCATCACCATCGCTAACGATGTCTGCAATCGCATGGACCTGCAGCTCGGGCAAATCTACGAGCGACTGAGGCACGACCCGCAACAAGTCCAGCTCTTTCGGAAGGATGTTCGGGAGTATGTGCAGTCGGAAGTTCGTGTCGTCATGGAGCGGCTCGGTGGGACGGGGCTCGACCCGAAGCGGCTCGCCCGAGACGTTCTGCGGTCGACAATGGAGGTGTTTGCGTCATGACGAAGGTGCTATGTACGTCCGTTAACCATTTGCCCGCGACGCTCGCAGATGGCGAGCGCGCGTTCACGCTATTCAAGAGCGCCAAGCGCGCCGGCGTTGGGACAATCGCGCAGGGCTGGCGTGGGTCGTTGAAGCGCAAGGGATTCGCTCCAAGCGCTCAGGCTTGGGATTTCGTGCAATTCTGTTTGTCGGTTTGCGCAGCCGACCTTTGCTGTTTGCGGAACACCAGTGCGGACGGCTGGACTCGGACCATCGAACTCACGGTCGGCTTGCATGAACCCCTTCGGTGGGCACCTTGGAAGGCCCATGTCGAACAGATGTTGAAGGTTCTGACGGGAGATTATTGGACGCTTCACTTCGTCGAGGGCGGGGTTGCGCCTCCGAACGGTAGACTCCAACCGATGGCCCACGATTGCATCTCGCTTCTGTCGGGCGGTCTGGACAGCCTTGTAGGGGGCATCGACCTGGTGACCAGTGGGCGACAGCCGGCGTTCGTCTCGCAGTTGGCCCACGAGGATTCCGAGCGCCAACGCCGGTACGCCACGCTCCTTGGCGGCGGGGCGACTCACATGCAGTGGAGCCATGGCATCAACTTTACCGGCCGTCGGGAGCCCTCGACGCGCGGTCGCTCGTTGGCGTTCTACGGGTTCGCCGTGATGGCGGCATCCAAGATTGGCAGCCAGCCAGTGCAGGTGTTTGTCCCCGAGAACGGCTTCATCTGCGTCAATCCGCCCCTCGTCCCTGGGCGAGTGTCCAGCCTCAGCACGCGCACGACGCACCCGCTGTTCATGGCAATGCTGCAGGAGCTGCTCGAAGTGTTGGATATCGACGTACGGCTCGAGTTGCCGTACCGGTTCAAAACGAAGGGCGAAATGCTGCGCGAATGTGCGAACCAGACCTTGCTTGACACCGTCGCTTCAGATTCCACGAGCTGCGGACGGTACCGAACCTACAATCGAACGCACTGTGGTCGCTGCGTTCCCTGCATGATTCGACGAGCAGCGTTTCTCGCCTGGGGCCATGGCCGCGACAGGACTACCTATGCCTTCCCCTCGCTGGCCGGCTCTGACAAGTCCAGCGGACCGGACGACCCTATGGCGGCAGCGCTGGCTGTGTTGTCGGTGCGTGAGCAGGGATTGGACCGCTTCCTTGGCGCCACGCTCGCGTTTGCTGCGCCAGGTGAGCGTGGTTCGTATCGGGGGGTGCTCCAAGCTGGTCTTGGTGAACTGGAGGCGTTGCTCCAAGCGGACGGACTGTTATGATGGACTTTCACTGTCACCTCGACCTCTACCCTCGTGCGATGGAGGTCTACCGCGAGGCCGCCCGCCGCAATAAGTTCACCTGGTTGGTGACCACGAGTCCTAAGGCGTTCGCGGCGACGTCGCGAGCGCTGGAGCCGTTGCCTTCAGTACTTATCACACCCGGACTCCATCCCGAAATTGCCCACGAGCGCGCAGCAGAACTAGACCTGCTACTGGAACAGATTGCTGGCGTCAAGGCGGTCGGTGAGGTGGGCCTTGATGGGTCGCCTCGTTTCAAAGCCCGCTACGAAGTCCAGCGCAAAATTTTCGGCGCGGTCGTCGCCCGGTGCGCGGAGTTGGGAGGCAGAACGCTCAGTGTCCATTCCCGCCGCGCAGTCAGGGACGTATTGGCGGAGTTCGAGCGGCATCCGAACTTCGGCACGGCCGTCATGCACTGGTTTTCCGGAAGCAGATCTGAACTGAAGGACGCCGCGGCGCACGGGTGTTGGTTCAGCATCGGGCCGGCGATGTTCGAATCTGCGAATGGCCGGGCCTTGGCTGAAGCGATGCCGCACGACCGCGTTGTGCCAGAAAGCGATGGTCCCTTTGCCAAGGTTGGGGGCAAGTCAGTCTTGCCTTGGAACGCGTCCCAGGTTGCCGAGGGCCTTGCTCCGTTGTGGGCGACAACGCCCGATGAAGCGGCAGAGATTCTTGCTCGAAACGGACAGGCGCTTCTTTATCTCATGGGCCAACGATAAGGAAGTGCGCCACCATCGCGACTGGTGGCTGTAAGCAGACACTCGTGAAAGTCCGTTCTTGGCCGAAAGCGAACTCCAGTTGCTGCCCGCTTCCGACCCAAAGGCGACTTTGGCAATGCAGGCAATCGCGATGACAAGGTGTCAGACTGCAATTTTGCATTGTTGAAATTCCAAGCATGCGGGGAATTTTGCATTTCAAAGGGAGTGTCATAAATTTTGTGTTTGAGGCCTAACATCTCGCTCAAGGAGCATGTATGGCTACCAGGAAAAAGACACCCCTTCGGGAATTGCCGGCTATCCCGGCAGAGTTGGTCGATCAATTCGTTAAAGGCCCGATGACCGCCGAGGCAGTGCAGGATCTGTCGATGGCGTTCAAGAAGGCGCTGATCGAACGGGCGTTGGGCGCGGAGCTAGGCCACCATCTGGGCTATCCCGCGGGCGGCGAGCGCCCCGCGGATGCCACCAACCAGCGCAACGGCAAGAGTCGCAAGACGGTCCTGACCGATGACGGGCCGCTGCAGGTGGAGATCCCGCGCGACCGCGACGGCAGCTTCGCACCGATCCTGATCCCCAAGCACGAGCGTCGCTTTACCGGGTTCGACGACAAGATCATCGCGATGTACGCCCGTGGCATGACGGTGCGCGAGATCCAGGCGTTCCTGGCCGAGCAATACGGGACTGAAGTCTCGCCGGAGTTCATCAGCTCGGTGACCGACGCGGTGATGGACGAGGTCACGGCCTGGCAGACCCGTCCCCTGGAGACCATGTATCCGGTGGTGTTCTTCGACGCGCTACGGGTCAAGATCCGCGAAGACGGTGTGGTGCGCAATAAGGCCGTTTACCTGGCGCTGGCGGTGTTGCCGGACGGCACGCGGGACATCCTTGGCCTGTGGATCGAGCAGACCGAAGGGGCCAAGTTCTGGATGAAGGTGTTCAACGAACTCAAGACCCGTGGCACCCAGGACATCCTGATCGCCGTCACTGATGGTTTGAAGGGCATGGAGCAGTCGCTGAACGCGGTGTTCCCGACCACGACGCTGCAGACTTGCATCGTGCATCTGATCCGCTCCAGCCTGGACTACGCCAGTTGGAAGGAGCGGCGGACGGTGGCAGCGGCCTTGAAGCCGATCTACACAGCGGCGACCGTCGAGGCGGCGCTGGCTGCGTTAGCGGCGTTCGAGCAAGGCCCTTGGGGCCAGCGCTACGCGCCGATCGCAGAAGCATGGCGCCGGGCCTGGGATCGCGTGATCCCGTTCTTTACGTTCCCGCCAGCGATCCGCAAGGTGATTTACACCACCAATGCCATCGAGAGCATCAACGCTCAGCTACGGCGAGCGGTAAAGGCGCAGGGACACTTCCCCAGCGACGAGGCCGCCACCAAGCTGCTGTGGCTGGTCCTGCGCAACATCACAGGGACCTGGGGCAGCGCCACACACGACTGGAAGGCTGCCATGAACCAGTTCGCCGTGATTTATGCCGAACGCTTCACCGACCCGTACCGCTGAGATAGCATCAACAGGCTTGATCCAAACAACGGTCAGGCTATTAACGCCTTAAACACAAAAATACTGACACTCCCATTTCAAATACAAATCCGCGGGTGGTACGCTGGCAGACTGCTTTTTTAGAGCGACCATCTGGCACTAAAGCCCTTTCGCTCAGGCGCAAAAGCCTTTGATTGCCCCTATCGCAGCGCCCCAACATCAACCACCTCCGCCCCACACCCCTCCACCAACGCCCCATCATGACTCGCAAACAACACCACCCGATCCTTCCCCCAAGCCTTAAATAACTCCGCCAGCACCGCCCGCCCCCGCGCATCGAACCCATTGCTAGGCCCATCCGCGATCACCACCGCCGGATCGCCCAACGCCGCCGCCGTCACAAACACCTTGCGCCGCGTCCCGGTCGACATCTGTTCAAAGCGCTTGTCCAGATGCGGCTCCAGGCCCAGGTCATAGGCCAGCTCCAACGTGGCCTCGTCCAGCGCCACATTCTTTTCCGCCGCGACCTGTTCCAGCAGCCCGCGCCCCGT